>Ga0114974_10003147_pt1 | contig 12555 bp, 11 predicted proteins | sample S_130206_EF_Meta_FD_87318 | JGI IMG/M metagenome (GOLD analysis project Ga0114974, IMG submission 87318) | Freshwater microbial communities from Lake Simoncouche, Canada to study carbon cycling - S_130206_EF_MetaG | ecosystem: Environmental > Aquatic > Freshwater > Lake | place: Lake...
CGTCTAAATTCAATTCTCCTTTAGTAACATCGGTATCTTTGGCTTTGAATCCTAAACACGTATCTGCATCTTCTTCATTTCCGATACAAACGTCAACATATTTACACAATTCAGACATTACTTTTTGCGCTTTCTCTGAAGTCCATAATTTTTTTCTGAAGTTCAAATCGATACTTGTCGTAATTCCTCTTGCTTTTGCTGCTTTTAAAACTTCCAATGTCAATGCAGCGGCTTTATCACTCAATGCAGGGGTAATTCCTGTAGTGTGAAACCAATCAGCACCTTCAAAAATAGCGTCAAAATCAAATTCTGAAGCGTCAACATCTGAAATTGAGGCATGCGCTCTGTCATAAACTACTTGTGAAGCTCGCATTGAAGCACCTGTTTCAAGGAAATAAATTCCCAAACGTTCGCCTCCTCTGGCGATAAATTGGGTGTCAACACCATAACGGCGCAAGTGATTGATGGCAGCTTGTCCGATTGGATTATTTGGAACTTTCGTAACGAAGGTTCCGTTTAAACCATAATTACATAAAGCGGCAGCAACGTTGGCTTCTCCACCACCATAAGTGATGTCAAACGAATCTGCTTGTACAAATCTTTTAAAATCTGGCGTAGACAAACGCAACATTATTTCTCCTAGGGTAACTACTTTTTTTGGCATTGTTTTTAATTTTTAAATTATAAATTATTTATTAAATCACACTTTCACTTCAAAAAAAAACGTTTTAAAGAATAAAAAACGATTTCCGTGTGGGCACACGATACTGCAAATCTATATAAAAATGTTACATATCACAATTATTTTAAAAGAAATTAAAAAAAAAATTAAATTTGCAATGTACATCTGATCTTTAACTAAAAAAGCAATCGTTATCATAACAATAAAAAAAATAGCCAAACTTGCCAATATATCAGTGGGAACGGTAGATCGCATTTTACACAACCGCGGACAAGTTTCACAAGAAAATATTGATACTGTAAATGCAATTATCCAAGAATACGGCTATAAAAGAAACATTTATGCCAGTAATTTGGCGTTCAATAAAAAATTTCGATTTGCGGTTTTATTACCAAAATTTGAAGATATTGAATATTGGGAAGCTCCATTTAAAGGAATCAAAAAAGCAGCAGAGGAATTTGAAAGATTTGGCGTTACCATTGACTATTACTACTATAAATACAGCTCTACTTCCTTCAAAAAAATGGCTCAAAAAGTACTCACTCAAGAATTTGACGGACTCCTTTTTTCGCCCGTATTTTATGATGAATCCGTGATTTTCCTGAATGAATGTAAAAAGAAAAACATTCCTATTGTAATGATAGATTCTAATATAACGGAAGTTGAAGGGCTTGCCTATATTGGTCAAGATGCATACCAAAGTGGCTTTTTGGGTGGTAAATTAATTAGTTTTGGAATTGCTACTCCAAATCATGTTTTGATCATGAAAATAACGCGAGAAATAGAAAGTACTTCTGTTTATTTGCAAAGGATTAAGGGCTTCTATTCGTTTTTCAAAGAAAACCCTGAGCTTTCAAATTTTAACTTTTCAGAAATAAGTATTAAAGATTCTGAATCCAACCGACTTACAAAAAAAATGTTTGAGGGAATCAACGGTGTTTTTGTGCCCAATTCCAGAGTTCATTTTGTAGCCAAATTCATCAAGGAAAACAAGATGAAAAACATTCGGGTTGTTGGCTATGACTTATTAAAACAAAATTTAGAATACCTCAACGAAGGGTACATTGATTTTTTAATCAATCAAAAGCCAGAAGAACAAGGGTATTTGGGAATTAGCTACCTCTATAAAAAATTAGTTTTGAAGGAAGAAATTGAAATCACTAATTACATGCCTTTAGAAATAATAGTAAAGGAGAATGCTGTTTCATCAAATGAGACGAATAAAAAGCAATAACTTAGTTTCAAAATTTTCCATTACACAAGAGAGCAAATTACTTTTTCAAACCTTTTTTAAGTTTGTCAAACAAGGGACCTTCCAATAATTTGATTTGGTCGACAGCAATTTGGGTAATTTCAGTAGCACCCTTTAAGGAAAGATGCGTATCATCATCCTTTCCTTCAGGATAATACGGAACTTCTCCTGCTTTAAAATGCAAATGGAGTTGCTTGGATTTTTCAGGTCCATAGGCCATTTCTAATAGTTCAGAATAATATTGTAAGTCGACAAATGGAACGTTGAATTCTTGTGCTACCAATCGCATTTCTAGTGGGTATTCTCCGTGTTTGCTAATCAAAACACCTTGCTCATTAAAACTTCTTCTCTCGATTGATGAAAACAAAATTGGAATCGCTCCTTTTTCTCTAGCTTCTTTTACAAACTGAATTAGATTGTACCGATACGCCGTATGTGGATTGGTGTACCGAAGTGAATCGGTAACTTTACTATCATTATGACCAAATTGAATAAAAACGTAATCCCCTGGTTTCAATGCTTTATAAACTGATTCCCATAGTTTTTCTTTGATAAAACTTCGGGTGCTTCGTCCGTTTACAGCTCTGTTATCAATAACTACATCTGGGTTAAAAAATGCAGGAAGCACTTGAACCCAACCGTGTTCCGGATTTGTTTCTGGACTCACTTTATTGGCCATTGTAGAATCACCAATCGAATAAATAGTGGTCTTTTGAGCAAAAATATTTAGTGAGATTAACAGTAATAATAGCAATTTATATTTCATGATTTTATGGTTTTAAATTGAATTTGATTATTTTACAGCCGTTGGTGTTGTTGCTTTTTCTCCAATAGTTACTTCGTTGATCGCTACCTTTTCAGTATTGGTAACCGTCATCCCATTGGGTGTAGAATTAATGGTGATGTTGTTAAGTTCAATCTGGGCAACTTTTTCATTTGGATAACCTTCAATTACAATTCCTGTTTTTGTAGCTTCAATGCAGCTTATATTAGAAAAATAAATATTTGAGATTTTAGTAGAATGTAATCCACTTCCCTCTCCATGATAATTTGCAGTAATAAAGATACAATCTTCTACTTTCCCAAATGACAAATTATTGAAATACGCATTTTTGATATACCCTCCGCGATCTGAATTCGTTTTAATAAAAACCCCTCTTTTTAAGTCGCCACTGAATTTACTGTTTTCTACATATATGTTTTGAACACCCGCCGACATTTCGCTTCCAATAACTAGTGCGTGCAACCCTTTGAATTCACAGTTTCTAACAACAATGTTTTCTGAAGGTGTTTGAGAATTGTTACGCCCTTCATCATCTCTGCCAGCTTTAATAGCAATATTATCATCTGCATTATCAAAAGCAATATTTTCAATTAAAACATCTTTGGCATACTCAGGGTCAATTCCGTCGTTATTTGAATTAAATGCTTTGTATTTTAAACCTCTTATTGTAATGCTTTGAGATTTCAATAAATGAAGACACCAAAATGGCGAATCTTCAATTTTTATATTTTCGACAAGAACATTTTTACAGTTGAAAAACTGAATTAATTGTGGTCTAAGAAAATGTCCGTCACCAAATTTACGCTCCTTCATAGGCACATTAGCATGATTCATTTCTCGGGTCCGTTTTTTGTCGTCGCCTTCTTTTGCTTTGAAACTATTCCATACTTTACTTCCTTCTCCATCTATTGTACCTTCGCCAATTATGGCCACATTGTTGCAATTGTAAGCGTATATAAGTGGGCTGTAATTGTAAATAAAAGTGCCTTCCCAACTTGTTTGCACCATTGGTAAATAGTGTTTTGGATTATCACTAAACTTGATTTTTGCCCCTTTTTCTACTAGTAAATTTACATTGCTTACAAAATGAATTGGACCATTTAAGGTATAAACCCCTTTAGGAACAACAATTGTACCGCCATTATTTTTTTTGCAAAGTGCCATCGCTTTATCAAAAGCAGGTTTAGAATCAGAAATAGAATCCCCTTTTGCGCCCAACTTTGTTACCAAAATTCTGTAGGTCGGAATTTGGGGTAATTGAATTCGGCTAACAATCGAATTGACAGAATCAGTTGGAAAACTACTGTTTTGAGCAAAGCTACTGAATGAAATCAGAACGAAAATGAGCAGTTTGTGTTTCATTTTTTTTATTTTTATAATTATTTTGATTCCAAATTCCATTCGGTACTCCATTTGAAAAAGTCGGAGCCCAATACATTTTCAGCTGAATATTTTTTTGCTTGATTTCTTTTTAATTGGTGCGACCACGAAACTCTTTCTTTGGGCAAAAATCCCTCACCCGAACAATTGTATTCGGCATAAAAAGTATTTTTTTCTGCTTCTGGTTTCGACCAATTATCCCAACCTTGTGGTTTTATATGTTTCCCCATTTCGCAATCGATGAACACCGTTTTTGCGTAAAATCTCCATGGACGTCCTAGATATACCGCATTTGCATTTGCGGAAGCAGTCAATTTACATTTCTTGAAAACAAATCCATAATCAACCCCTTGAGGAGTAGCGGCTGCAGTGATATAGGAATCTCTCAAGCTATGAAGGGTACAGTTTTCAAAAAAGGCAGTTGCATTTCCAAAAATAAAATCTGTAGTTCCTTCGATATAACAGTCTTTAAAGTAGTTTTTGAAATTCTTTCCGCTTAAGTAAAGTGTATCTTGATTTCCCAGAATATTACAATTTAATATCGCACCCAGATTGGCATGAACCGACAAAGCAATGGCTTGCCCTACCTCCCCAGAAGCATTTTGAATGGTTAGATTTTGAGCTACAAAACCTTCGCCTTCCACTAACATGGTGTACGTGTAAAAAGTGCTGTTTACGCCTAATTTTATTTTGCTAAAATAATCATCATACGTAATTATTGTATTTTCTTTGCTTTCTCCGATTAGGGAAATATTGGTATTCCATTCGTGAATTTTCACTTTTTCATGGTAGGTTCCGTTTTTCACAAAAACAGTAATTCTCTTGTATGGTAATGACTTTGTAGCATTTATTGCTTCTTGAATTGAAGTAAAATTTCCAGAGCCATCTTGTGCCACTGCATAATAATTATCAACTTTTTGTGCGGTATTTACTATTTGCGACCAACATATAAAATTGCTGCTACAAATCACGGCTAATGCAAAAACTATTTGGTTAAAATATTTCATTTAAATTATCGGTTCAATTCCAATGCAGCCATGATAAAAGGACCCGTTGCTTTAGGGTCGTTGTCTTTTTTTCTTTCATTTACATAATACTCATAGGAACCATCTCTGTATGGTTTTCCGCCTAATCCCGCTACAGCACAAGCTTGAGTAATTGTAATTTCACCGTCAGCTTCAAATTTAATCAATTGTGTGGTTAAACCATCAAAAGCTTTATTGGCAACAGCTTTGTATTTTGAAGGCAAATATCCTTTGTTCACGCCTTTTGCTAAAACATAAGCAAACATGGAGCTTCCAGAAGCTTCTAGATAATTTCCTTCTTTTCCTCCTTTATCGGTAACTTGATACCATAAGCCCGATTTTTTATCCTGAACTTTTTCCAAGGCAACTGCTAGTTTTTTCAAATATCCAACCAATTCTTTTTGTTTCGGATGCTCTTTTGGGAAATAATCCAAAACATCTACCAACGCCATGGCATACCAACCGATGGATCGCGACCAAAAGTTAGGTGAAGTACCGGTTTCTTTATTGGCCCAAGCCATTTGTTTGCTTTCGTCCCAGCCGTGGTATAACAAACCTGTTTTCTTGTCGGTGGCGTGCAATTGAATTAATTCGAACTGTTTTGCGATATCATCGAGATTCTTTCCTCCTTCAAAAACGGTTGTATATTGAGCATAAAAAGGCGATCCCATGTACAAGCCATCCAACCACATTTGGTTTGGGTACACTTTTTTATGCCAAAATCCACCACTTGCGGTTCGAGGTTGCTCTTCGAGTTGTTTTCTTAATTGTTGTAAAACGTTTAAATAGCGTGGGTCTTTTGTTGTTTTATATAAGTTGAAAAGCATGCTTCCTGCGGTAACCATATCGATATTATAGGTGTCAAATTTGTAGGAAGATACGGCGCCTTTTTCATCAATTGTTGAATCAGCATATCCTTTGATGTAATCGTAATAGCTTTTATTTCCCGTTTTTTGGTATACTTTTTCAAAAGAATTCAAAACTACGCCGTGCACATAATCCCATTTAGGTTCTTTTTGCCCGTCGATTTGGTAGGCCTCCGGATGGCGTTTCATTATAGACAATGCCATTCTCTCGGACCATTTTAGAGTATCAGAGATTGGTGTTGTTTTTACAATTTCAACTTGTGGTTGTACCTGATTTGTATTTGCTTTTGCAAAAAAGCCCATTAATAGGAATCCAATTGCAACGGTGTTTTTAATTTTAGTTTTCATAAACGTAAAGGTAAATCGTTATTTTTTATTTATTTAATTCTAGTGCAGCTAATATAAAGGAACCAACGCCTATCGAATTGTCTTCAAATTTTTTGGCATCCACATAATATTTATTCGAGCCATCTCTAAATGGCGTTCCACCTAAACCTGCGCTGTGGCTGATTTGAGTTAAATGTACTTCTCCATCTTGAGCAACTTTTACAAGATTTTTTAGCAATCCGGTGAATGCCGAATTGGCTCTTTTTTTATACCGATTGGGCAAATATCCTTTGTTGACTCCTTTTGCAAAAGCATAGGCAAACATTGCAGAACCAGAAGCTTCTAGATAATTACCGTCTTTATTACCAATATCTGTAATCTGGTACCATAGTCCTGAAGCATCTTGTTTTTTGGCAACGTCACTGGCAATCTGATTTAAGTAGGAAACCAATTCTTTTTGTTTTGGATGCTCTTTCGGAAAATAGTCCAAAATATCTACTAAAGCCATCATGTACCAACCTACGGCTCTTGACCAAATGGTTGGTGAAGTTCCTGTTTCTTTATTTGCCCAACCTATTTGCTTGCTTTCGTCCCATGCATGGAAAGGCAAACCTGTTTTTGAATCAAATGAATTTGCATGTATCAATGTTATTTGATTGGCAACATCATCGAGGTTTTTCCCGTCTTCAAATGTAGTGGTGTATTGGGTATAGAAAGGCGTTTCCATGTACAATCCGTCCAACCACATTTGGTTTGGATATATTTTTTTATGCCAAAAACCTCCTGATGCTGTTCTGGGTTGCCCTTCAAGTTGTTTTTTCAAAAGCTGCATTGCTTTTAAATAGCGGCGGTCCTGTGTATCTTTATAGAGGTCGAACAATAACTTTCCGGGATTTACCAAATCAATATTATAATCTTTCAACTCATAATGCGAAATGGAACCCGCGCTATCAATAAAGGTATCTGCGTATTCCTTTATGTATTTATTGTACTTGCTTTTTTGAGTCTGCTTGTATAATTTTTGGAAAGACAGCAATACAAAACTAGGCTTGTATTCCCATTTTGGTTTTTCAACATTGTCGATTTGGCCTGCTTTGGGATGTCGTTTCATAATTGAAAGCGCCATTCGTTCCGACCATTTTAAAGTGTCGGAAATCACTAATTCAGATTTTCTGGATGTAGTATCGAGCGGTTGCTTCGGAATTGATTTACAACTTCCAATAACAAGCATAATAACCAGTATCGAAAAAACTTTAAGGCTCCTTTTCATTCTTACTTTTTTATTTATCTAATTCAAGTGCTGCCAACATAAACGAACCTAACCCATGAGAGTTATCGGTTTTAATTTTTTCACGCATATAATACTCAAAAGAACCATCGCGATAGGGATTTCCGCCAAGTCCGGCACTGGCACATACTTGTGTAATGTGTATCTCGCCATCGACATCAACTTTTATCAGTTTTGTTATTAAACCATTAAACCCTTTATTAGCAACTTTTTCAAAGTCTTTTGATAAATAGCCCTGGTTCACACCTTTTGCAATAGCGTATACCAACATTGACGAACCAGAAGCTTCCAAGTAATTTCCTTCCCTAGTTTGTAAATTCGGAACTTGGTACCACAAACCCGATTCATCTTGGAACTTCGTTATTGCGGATGCTAATTCGTTCAAATAGCCCACCAATTCTTTTTGTTTAGGATGGTCTTTTGGAAAATAATCCAATGCATCTACCAATGCCATCCCATACCATCCAAGGGCTCTCAACCAAATATTTGGTGCCGTTCCCGTTTGTGGACTGGCCCAAGCCATTTGTTTACTTTCGTCCCAAGCGTGGAAATACAAACCTGTATTTTTATCAAATGTATGATCGTGAAGCAACTCAAACTGAAGCGCTACATCGTTTAGATTTTTGCCGTTTTCAAATTGCGAAGTATACCTTGCATAAAAAGGCTGCCCCATATACAATCCGTCCAACCACATTTGGTTTGGGTAGATTTTTTTGTGCCAAAAACCTCCTGATGGAGTTCTGGGATGGTCTTCAAATTGTCTTCTTAAAATATTTAGTGCCTTTAAGTACTTCTGTTCTTTCGTTTTATTATATAAATTAAACAGTATTTTTCCAGGATTTATAAAGTCAATATTATGATCTTGAGGATTGAAATTTTGAAAATTCCCATCGCTATCAATCAGTTCATCTGCATATCCTTTTGCGTAATCAAAATATTTTTTGTCGCCAGTTTTTGCATATAATTTTTGATAGGCCGTTAGAATCATCCCAATTTTATAATCCCATTTTGGCGCTTCGTGATTGTCAATCTGCCACGCTTTTTCGTGTCGTTTCATTATGGACAATGCCATGCGTTCTGACCATTTTATGCTTGTAGGTATGACTGTCTTTTGGACATCAAAGTTTACTTGCTGCTGTTGGCTTACTGGTTTGCAATTTATAACTACAAAAGCCACCGCAATGCTCACAAAAATAGTAAATACACGCTTCATACCTTTCGCTTTTTTAGAATTACAACTTGTTTTTACGATTCAATTCGTTCAGCTTTTGGTCCAAGTAAGATACAAAAGCTTCTTTTGTTTTGATACCCGCTTTTTCTTTTTCCCAAGCACCTAAAAAGTAAAATGATATTGGCGTAACAGTTGGTTTAAAAACTAGCAAATGATCATCTTTACCTTCCACTGAATTTTCAACTGTTGCTGTTTTATAAAAAATAGCCATCCCTAGATTATCAGAAAACATAGATTGCACGCCATAAGTAGCGATGTAGGCCCATTTCTTGTTGGTGCTTTCTTTTTTAAGAAGTGCTAGATTGTTTAATTTTACGATGCCTGTACAAATTCCTTGAATGCTATTTGAAGCAGCAATCGTGTGTTTCACATAATACTCATCAGGAACCACAGTAAGTTTTGATTTTAAATTGATTTTCTCAGTTGCTGTTTGCCAACCAAAATAATCCACGGAAACGCTGGACTGTTTTTTTGCGTTTTCAATTTTCACAAACGTAGAATCAACATTTTTGAAATGCAGCACTTCGTTGTTTACATATCTTCCTATGGAACCAATTCCCATTCCTTTACCGACCTTAAGTATATCCGAACCCCATTCGCATTTTTCATGGTAGGAAGCAAAACCATCTAAACCAATTTTTGGCAATACGATAGTATCTGAGAATTTTCCAAATAAATCAATCGCATTTCGCCAATCTAAATACAATCGATACGCTATGTGTTTGTTTTCAAATCCGGGTCCTTCAAATCGGATATCAAAAGAGTGATCGGTATGTTCAGGAGATAATTTTAGACTCTGAACGGTGGTGAATTCTCCACCAACATATTTTTGACCTTCCCATTTACCGCCTTGTTTAACAGAAATTTCTGCATGTGCTTTGGCTTTTGGCAACCCTTTTTTTTCTTGAGCAATAGCTCCAATTTGGCATACCAAGACTAATGCTGTAATGATTCTTGCTGTTTTCATTTTTAATGTTTTGTTTTTAATGTTGTATCTAAGAATAGTATTGTATAATCTATCATTTGTTCAAACCAAGGATGAAAAAACCAAAAGGAATGAGGGGCATTGTTTATGTTTTTAACTTCTGAATAAACTCCATATACATTTAAAATAGCAATCATATCGTCTCTTCCTGCATGAAAACGGTTCTTATCGCTATTGATGAATAAAATAGGCGGTGTGTTTTTACTTGCATGAGTCAATGCAGAAGCTTGTTTCCAAGTTTCAGGCTTTTCTTCATTGGAACCATCCAACCAAAAACCAGCTACTTTGCCTTCCTCAGATTCAGGATGTTTGAATGCCAGAATTCCATCCATATCAATAATGGCTTGCACCGAAGCATTTCCGTTTAAATCCTTATTATCTTCAAATGCTGAATTCCCATTTGTTGTCCCGATTAATGCTGCCATTTGCCCTCCCGAAGAACAGCCCAAAACGGCAACTTTATTTGGGTTGGCATTGTATTTTTTGGCATTTAATTTAATGAACTTAATTGCACTTTTTACATCTAAAATCGCTGCGGGATATTTTGCTTCTGGTGCTAATCTGTATTCTATTGCAAAACAAGCATATCCTTTAGAAGCTATTTCTTGTGCCATCAAATGCATCTGGTTCTTATCCCCGACTTTCAACCACCTCCGTGAATTAATACTACGGCTGGTAACGATTTACTATCCGAATTATAGAAAGCATCCAAATGCAATGTTCTAGAATCTATTTTTTTGTATACCACATCCTTTGCTTCTTGAACATTATCATACTTTTTCTCAGTAACTATTTTAAGAAAGGGATATTTATTTTTCTCTTTGTTAAAAGTGCTCTGAACAGTATACGAAGTGTCAGTAGTGAATTGGGCCTGGGAATACATCCAATTAGAAAATAAAAACACAGCCAGAATTACATTCTTCATAATTTATTTTTGTCCTATAAAAGTACTCATTCTAAATTGATTTAAAAAAAGGAGCTTGACCAATTACAGCAAGCTCCTAATTAACTAAAACAAAAAATATTAACTTAATTTAATACACTTAGTAAGCTGGATTTTGTGGGAAGTTTTTATTTAAATTCAAATCCAATGCACTTTGTGGAATCGGTCTTAAAATTTTAAGTTGTCCATTAGCTCCATTAAAGTTGCTTGCTTGAATTAAATAATTATACAAAGAGGCTCTCTCTACTAATTTCCCTGTACGCTTAAGATCAAACCAACGGTGGTATTCTCCCAATGTTTCTCTGGCGCTTTCATCCAATAAATAATCCATGTTGAATTCTGCAAGTGTCGCACTTGGCACACCCGCTCTTGTTCTAACAGCATTTAATCTTGTTAAACCTGTTGCCAAATCTCCTTTTTTCAAATACGCTTCCGCAGCAATCAAATAGGTTTCTCCAAGACGCGATAAAACAATGTCTCTAGTACTTGTTTTAGCACCGTAAGGCGCAGAAGGATCGTCAAATTTACGAACTGGTATTGTTGCATAATCCAAACTTACTACACCTGCACCATACGTACCATAATTATGATAATTCGCTGGCAATAGTGTAGGATTAGCAGCTAAAAAAGCTGTTTTTTGAGCTGGAGTAATCCATTGTGGTGCATAATAGTGAAATACTGTTGATGGATTTACCGCTAGATAAAAATCGTAGTACTTCGTATAGCATACATCCATAAAAGTAGATTTCCATCTTAAATCAGCTTGTGTATAAAGGCTAATTGCGAATTGAGTAGGACATAAATTATACGTTCTAAAAGGTGCTTTACCTGCAACATCAGCCCCACCTTGGTAAGGTCCGAAATAAGTTGCTTGTTTGTTACCTAACGTTTGTGGAGATGCACTTACAGAACCCGTTGCATATTGAACTGAGAAAATAACTTCTGCATTCATATCATTACCTGGTTTCCATAAATTTGCTGGAGTTATTGACAATGCTTGGTTGTTGATAGCCGCATCAGCATAAGTTGCCGCTGAAGCAAAATCAGTAGTACTAGCAAACGACTCGTATCCTCTTGTTAAATACACTTTTGCCAATAAATCTTGTACTGCTCTTTTGTTAACTCTTCCTGTGTAAGAAGAAGTACTCACTAAGTCAAGAGAAGCTAACAAATCTGAAATTATGAAAGTATATACTTCTTCAGCCGTATTTCTTTCGAAAAACATTTGAGGCGTTTTAGAATATTCTTGAACTAAGCTAACCCCACCGTAGGTTTGCACCAATAGGAAATAAGCATTGGCACGCAAAAATTTAATTTCACCAATTCTGTTATTCAATGTAGTCGCTGGCGCTGTAACTGTTGAATAGTACAAAGCCATGTTTGCTTTTTGAATAGCAGCATAACATTTATTGTACAACAAATCAACCCCTTCAGAAGCAGGATTCAATTGTGTGTATTTACTTAAACCGTCTGGCTCTGGGCTTCTACCAGCTGCGTATAAATCGGTTCCAGCACAAAACAACCATGCTTCGTTACCATAAATCTCTCTTAATTGAGCGTAATTTGCATTTACTAATGCTTCGAATCCAGTAGTGGTTAAATATTCTACTTCTGGATTAGCAAATGATCTGTTATCTTCGTCAATACTACAAGAACTGAAAGCAGTTACTAGTATTCCTAAAATTATTATTGCTTTTTTCATTTTAACTGTTTTTAAAATTTTAATTTATTATAATCTAATGCTCATTCCCATTTGGTACGTAATTGAACCAGTACGCCCTGTTCCTAAAGC
>Ga0114974_10003150_pt1 | contig 12545 bp, 11 predicted proteins | sample S_130206_EF_Meta_FD_87318 | JGI IMG/M metagenome (GOLD analysis project Ga0114974, IMG submission 87318) | Freshwater microbial communities from Lake Simoncouche, Canada to study carbon cycling - S_130206_EF_MetaG | ecosystem: Environmental > Aquatic > Freshwater > Lake | place: Lake...
CCTACGACATGGAAGTGGGGGCGGGCACGTCTCACACGGCCACTTTTTTGCGTGCGATTGGCCCCGAGCCTTGGAAAGCGGCTTATGTCCAGCCCAGCCGACGCCCCAAAGACGGCCGCTATGGCGACAACCCGAACCGCTTGCAGCATTACTACCAGTACCAGGTGGTGCTGAAACCAGCCCCTAGTAATATTCTGGAGCTTTATCTGGGCTCGCTCGAAGCACTGGGCTTTGACCTGAAAAAGAACGATATCCGTTTTGTCGAGGACGATTGGGAGAACCCCACGCTCGGCGCCTGGGGCCTGGGCTGGGAGGTCTGGCTCAACGGCATGGAGGTGACGCAGTTCACCTACTTCCAGCAGGTCGGCGGCATCGATTGCAGGCCGGTGACCGGGGAGATTACCTACGGGCTGGAGCGTCTGGCCATGTACCTGCAGGGGGTAGACAACGTCTACAAGCTGCATTGGACCGACAGCATGAGCTACGGAGATGTTTACCTGCAAAACGAAAAAGAGCAGTCGGCCTACAACTTCGAGCATTCGGACGCCGACTTCCTGTTCACCGCCTTCACGGCGCATGAAAAGCAAGCCAAGCACCTGATCGAGGTGCAGCTGGCCCTGCCGGCCTATGAGCAGGTGCTCAAGTGCGCCCACAGCTTCAACCTGCTCGATGCACGGGGCGCGATCAGTGTGACCGAGCGCGCCGCCTACATGGGTCGTATCCGTAACCTGGCGCGTAGCGTGGCACAAAGTTACTTTGACAGCCGGGAGCGACTTGGCTTTCCGATGGCGCCGCGGGCCTGGGTGGAACAAATGACGAAGAAGGCCGCGTGATGAGCACTGACAACCTGCTTGTGGAACTGTTTGTCGAAGAGTTGCCGCCCAAGGCGCTTCAAAAGCTGGGTGACGCTTTTGCCCAGGAGTTGGCTGCTCAGTTACGGGCGCAGGGGCTGGCCACAGCGGATTCGGTGGTGACGCCGTTTGCGTCGCCGCGCCGGCTGGCCGCACACATCAGCCAGGTCTGGCGCAAGGCCGCCGACAAGGCCGTGCCGCAAAAACTGATGCCTGCCGCCGTCGGACTTGACGCCGCAGGCCAGGCCACGCCAGCCCTGCTCAAAAAGCTGCAGGCGCTGGGTGCGGACCTGTCGGATCCGGTGGCTGCGGTCGCCGCGCTGCGACGAGCACCCGACGGCAAAAACGAAGCACTTTTCTATGACAGCCTGGTCACCGGCGCTACTTTGGGCGGCGGCCTGCAAAAAGCCCTGGAAGAGGCACTGGCCAAACTGCCGATCCCGAAGATGATGAGCTACCAGCTGGAGACCGATTGCGAACTGCCGGGCTGGAGCAGCGTGCATTTTGTGCGGCCGGCGCACGGCCTGTTGGCCCTGCACGGCAGCACCGTGGTGCCGGTGAAGGTGCTGGGCCTGAGCGCCGGCAACCAGACGCAGGGCCATCGATTCGAGGCGCGCGTCTCGCCGGTGGTGATTGGGCATGCCGACGCCTATGCCGCCACCCTGAGCCAAGATGGCGCGGTGATCGCCAGCTTTGTTGAGCGACGTGCCGACATAGGACGCCAATTGCGGGCGGCGGCGACCCAGGTCGGTGGCGGTGTGCGGCCGATCGAAGACGAAGCACTGCTAGACGAAGTGACTGGCCTGGTCGAGCGGCCCAATGTGCTGGTCTGCGAGTTTGAAAAGCAGTTCCTCGAGGTGCCACAGGAATGCCTCATCCTCACCATGAAGGCCAACCAGAAATACTTTCCCCTGCTCGATGCTGCGGGCAAGTTAACGCACCAGTTTTTGGTGGTGAGCAACATCACGCCCGATGATGTCTCCGCCGTGATTCAAGGCAATGAGCGGGTGGTGCGCCCGCGACTGGCCGATGCCCAGTTTTTCTTCAACCAGGACCGCAAGAAGACGCTCGAGTCCCGCGTCGACGGCCTGAACAAGGTGGTTTATCACAACAAGTTGGGCAGCCAAGGCGATCGCATGACCCGGGTGTGCGCCATCGCCAAGGCGATCGGTCAGCAACTCGGTGGCGCTGAGCTGGCCGACAAGGCTGTACTTGCTGCGCGCCTGGCCAAGACCGACCTACTCACTGATATGGTGGGCGAGTTCCCCGAGCTGCAGGGCACCATGGGCGCCTACTACGCACGCAATGACGGTTTGAGCGAGGACATTGCCAACGCCATCTCCGACCACTATTGCCCGCGGTTCGCTGGCGATCACTTGCCCACCAACCCTGTTGGCGTGGTGGTAGCCCTAGCCGACAAGCTTGAAACCCTGGTGGGCATGTTCGGCATCGGCAATCTGCCGACCGGTGACAAGGACCCGTTTGCGCTGCGCCGGCATGCTCTTGGCGTGATTCGAATGCTCGTCGAAGCAGATCTGGCGTTGCAGATATTCCCACTCATTAACGTTGCATACGATACATACAAGGTTTTACTCGAAAAAACTGAACAATTCGTAAGAGATGAGTTGGGCGGTTTCTTCGTTGAGCGAATACTGGTCTTGTACAAGGACGAAGGACCCAACATCTCGGCTGTACTTCATGCTAGTGGGCTAAGTTACTGGTCAGAGATACCAAAACGCCTCGCGGCCGTGCGCGCCTTTGCCCAGTTGCCCGAGGCGTCAGCCCTGGCCGCTGCCAACAAACGCATTGGCAACATCCTCAAAAAAGTGGCCGAGGTGGATGCCCATGTCAGCCCGGTGCTGCTCAAGGAGCCGGCGGAGATGGCCTTGTACAGCGCCATGCAGGCGGTGCTGCCCCGGGCGCAGGCGCTGTTCGTGGGCGGTGACTACACCGGCTCGCTGCAGACGCTGGCGGCGCTGCGTGCGCCGGTGGATGACTTCTTTGATGGTGTCATGGTGAACGCCGAGGAGATGGATTTGCGGCTGAACCGCCAGGGCCTGCTCAAAAGCCTGTTCGAGGCGATGAACCGCGTCGCCGACCTGTCGCGGCTGGCAACCTGAGGCGCCCGCATGAAACTCGTGATCCTTGACCGCGATGGCACCCTCAACGAAGACAGTGCCGACTACGTGAAATCGCCCGAGGAATGGACGCCGCTGCCGGGTGCGCTGGAGGCCGTGGCCCGGCTCAACCACGCCGGCTGGCATGTGGTGGTGGCCTCCAACCAGTCGGGACTGGGCCGCGGCCTGTTCGATGTGTCCACGCTCAACGCCATGCACGCCAAGATGCACCGAATGTTGGCCGCCGTGGGGGGCCGGGTGGACGCTGTGTTTTACTGCCCGCACGGTTCGGACGAGCGCTGCCGCTGCCGCAAGCCCGAACCTGGCCTGTTTGGGCAGATTGGCGAGCGCTACGGTGTGGACCTGCGGGGGGTGCCGGCCGTCGGCGACTCGCCGCGGGATGTGCTGGCCGGCATGGCTGTGGGCTGCGAGCCGCATCTGGTGTTGACCGGCAAAGGCGAAATGTATGCCCGTCGCGGCCTGCCGGACACCTTGCCAGCAACAACCCAAGTGCACCAGGATCTCGCCGCTTTTGCCGATGCGCTGATCGCGCGCGGTCATCGTTGACCATGAATTTGATCCGCTCCATCCTGCACATGGGGTGGATGCTCGTCACCGTCATACCCTGGGGCATCGGGGTGGTGCTGTTGTCACTGCGTGTGCGCGGCGCGCCCTTGTGGTGGTTTGCCGTCAATTGGATGCGGGTCGTGATGTGGGGCACGCGCGTGATCCTTGGAGTGCGGTTCCAAGTTCATGGCATGGCCAACCTGCCCGATGGCGCCGCCAGCCCCGCGATCCTGCTGGTTAAACACCAGTCGACGCTGGAAACACTGTTGTTGCCCACACTGATGCCGCACCCACTGGCCTTTGTGTTCAAGCGCGAACTGTTGAAGATTCCTTTTTTTGGCTGGTCGATGGCGCGTTTGGACATGATTCACATTGACCGCGAGTCCCGTGCCCAGGCGCTCAAGCATGTCGTCAGCCAAGGTAAGACTTTGCTTGGGCAGGGGGTCTGGATCATCATGTTTCCGGAAGGCACCCGAATGGCGCGCGGCGAGAAGGGCACCTACCAGACGGCGGGCACCCGACTGGCGGTAGACACTGGTGCGCCGGTGATTCCGATCGCGGTGGCGTCAGCCCGCTGTTGGCCGCGCAAGGGTTTTATCAAGTCGCCCGGTGTGGTGGACGTGTCGATCGGCCCGCCCATCGTGAGCGTTGGCCGCGAACCCAAGGCGCTGATGCGAGAGGTGGAGGCCTGGATTGAGGCCGAGATGCGCCGCATCGACCCCGAGGCGTACCACTGAGTCCCCAAACATGCATCCGCTGTTGCGTTACACGCTTGATCTTTTTGAGCCAAATACCTCGCCAGCCCCCGTCAATACTGAATTTATAGCTATTGAATCTGTAGCTAAAAAGCCCTATCAGCCCGGTGCCACGCTGGAGGCCGTCACGGCGCCAGCGCGGTTCCAGCATCCGCTGGCCAACCGCGAGGCTCGGCTCGGGGAGGCCCTGGTGGGCTTCCAACTCAAGCGCGGCAAGCGCCGCACCATTGGTTTTTCGGTCGGGCCTGATGGGCTGGTGGTTAGTGCGCCCAAGTGGACGCCGCTTTACCAGGTGGACGCCGCGCTGGCCGAAAAATCGGGCTGGGTCTTGCGCAAGCTGGCCGAAACCCGTGCGCGACAAGAGCGCTTGCAGGCCAACAGCATCGACTGGCGGGACGGCGCGAGCCTGCCTTTTCTGGGCCAGACCGTGCGGCTGGTCATAGATCCGAGCCATGCGTTTGCTGCAGTGGGGGGAGCGCTGCTGCCTGGTACCGACGGCACGCAATGCCTGCAACTGTCACTGCCGCAGGCTGCCGCTCCGGAGCAGATTCGCGACGCGGTGCAGGCGTGGCTGATGCGCCAGGCCAAGACCCTGTTCCAGCAGCGGCTCGACCACTTTGCGCCGCTGTTGCAGGTCCAGTGGCGCAAGCTCACACTCAGCAGTGCTGGCACGCGCTGGGGCAGCGCCCGGGTTGATGGTTCGATCCGGCTGCACTGGCGCCTGATTCACTTCAGGCTGGCAGTAATCGATTACGTGGTGGTGCACGAGCTCAGCCACCTGCGGGTGATGGACCACAGCCCGCGCTTCTGGGACACCGTGCGCGCCGTGGTACCCGACTACGCCAGCCTTCGCGGGCAGCTTAAGGACGAGGCCATCCCGCGCTGGCTTTAAGGGCTTGTGGCCTTCTGGCGCGCCTCGCGTCTCGCTACCCAGACCGTGGCTACGCTGATCAGCAGGCCACCGGCGATGGTGTTGAGTGCCGGCACATCGCTGAACACGAGCCAACCCATGATTGCAGCCCACACCAGCTCTAGAAACTTGGCCGACTGGGTGGCTGAAATGTCGGCTGACAGGAGCGAGCGAGTCAGGCAGTAGTGGCTCGCGCTACCCAGCGCACCGCAGACCAGAAAGATCAGCCACTCCATGGCGGTCGGCGGCTGCCAGTTGATCAGCGCCAAGGGCAGACTGAACAGCGACACCGTGATGGTCTGCCAAAGCAGGATGGTGCCGGTGTTTTCATAGCGAGTCAGTGCCTTAGTCACCAAAAAAGAGGCGGCAAACAGTGGCGCCGAGCCCAACATCGTCAGGTGGTAGAAGCCATTGCCGCCCGAGCCGGCCGCCAGTTTGGGACCCACCACAATCAGGACGCCGATGAAGCCCAGCAGCGTGGCCAGCCAACGGTCCCAGCGCATCGGCTCCTTGAAAAAAACATAGGCGCCGAGCATGATGAACAGTGGCGTAGTGAAGCTGATGGCAGTTGTATCGGCCAGCGAAATGTGCGGCAGTGCCAAAAACCACAGGCACATGGCCACCGTGTGCAGTGCGCCGCGGGCAAACTGGCCCACGACCTGTTGCGGTCGGTAAGCCGCCATGCCACCGGCCCAAACCATGGGCAGCAGCACCAACAGTCCGAAGAGATAGCGCAAAAATTGGATCTGAAACGGGTCGATGCGCATCGCCAGCAGGCGCATCAACACGTTGAGGAAGGTGAACAGCAACCCGGCCGCTGCCGCCCAAATCAGGCCACGGGTGGCGTCGGGCAAGTGCAGCGTGTATCGCTGCACAACAGCATGAATGCGACGCTGCCAGTGTCCCAGCCCGGGGCGCGGCGGTCCGGGCTGGGACCGTTCAGGTGGCATGGGCCTGATCGGCCGGGCCCGCTGCTGCGGTGGCGGTTCGGGACGAGAAGCGGTAGATGCCATCGTCACTGACGCGGCGCTGCAGTCGGCCGTCGTGCCAGAGCAGGTGCAAATGGGCAATCGATTCGCCCATCGCAAACGTCGTCTGATGCAGATCGAGCGCACGCTTGAATAGCACGGGCAGCACCTCGGCGGCACTACAGGGCCGCTCGTCACATGCCGCCAGCACCTCGGCCAAGCGCTCGGCATGGTGCGCGTGCAACTGGTCGATCCGCCGGTACAGGCCTGTAAAGGGCTTGCCGTGCGAGGGCAGTGTCAGGGTCTGGGCGTCGAGGGAGCGGAAGCGGTCGATCGAGTCCAGAAACTGGCGCAGCGGGTTGGCCTCGGGTTCCTGGTCGTAGACGCTGACGTTGGTAGAGATACGCGGCAGCATCATGTCGCCGCCGATCAGCAGCCCGAGCTCGGCGCAATGCAGAGAGATGTGCTCTGGCGCGTGGCCATAGCCGCTGATGCACTGCCAGTGGTGGCCGCCAACGCTCAGGGTGTCGCCGTCCTGCATCCGGCGGTACTGGTTGGGCATGGAGGGCACCAGCGAAGGAAAGTAAGTGGAGCGGGCCGCTACCTGTTCCATCGCGTCCGGATCGTTAAGCCCATGCCGGGCAAAAAAGGCGGCAGCCGATTCGCCCCCGAAACCGGTTGGTCCCAGAGTGCCGATGCGCGCCATGCAGTAGTCGGTGGCACTGATCCACAGCGGCGCCTGCCAGCGCTCGCACAGCCAGTGCGCAAGGCCCACATGGTCAGGGTGCATGTGGGTCACGATCACCCGCAGGATCGGCAGGCCGTCAAGTTCCTGGTTAAAAATCTGTTCCCACTGGGCGCGGGCGGCGTCATTGCTGATGCAGCAATCCACCACGCTCCATCCTTGCACACCGTCCAATTCGTCGCGCAGCAACCACAGGTTGATGTGGTTGAGGGCGAAAGGCAGCGACATGCGGATCCATTTGACGCCGGGTGCTACAAGCATCGCGGCGCCCGGCGCAGGCAGGGCATCGCCAAACGGGTAGTGCAGCTGTTTTTCCAGTTCGTTCAATGGTGCTCCTGAATTGCGGGATAATTGACGTTTACGTAAACGTCAATGCAATAGGGGCATTGTAGGTGGCGCAGCGCCTGCTGGCAGTCACCTTCAGCACGCACACCGGCAGGGATAACTTATGGCGACCACCTACAGCATCAGCGATCTGGCACGGGAGTTCGATTTGACCACCCGTGCCATGCGCTTTTATGAAGACATGGGGCTGCTGCAGCCCGAGCGCTCAGGTCCGGGCGGTCGCAACCGCGTCTACAGTGGTCGGGACCGGACCCGGCTCAAGCTCACCTTGCGCGCCAAGCGCCTGGGCCTGAGTCTGACCGAAGCCAAAGAGATCATTGATCTGTACGACAGTCCGCGAGACACCGGGTTGCAATTGCAAAAATTTTTGGAAGTGCTGTCCAAGCACCAACAACAACTGGAAGCTCAGATGGTTGACCTGCAAGCCAATCTGGACGAACTCAAGCTCCACCAACGCGAGGCGCGGGCCCTGCTGGCCAAGAGCAAAACCGGTAAGGGCCTGAAAAATGACGCCCTCTGAAGCGGCTTGGCAACGTGTGCAAGCCAGTTTTGACCGTCAGGGCATGATGCGCCACCTGGGCGCGCGCCTGTTGCAGGCGTCCCCAGGCTTGTGCGAGGTGGCACTACCTTATTCCGACCGCGTGACACAGCAGCAGGGCGGTTTCCATGGCGGCGCCATGGGCGCACTGGCCGACATTGCCGGGGGCTACGCCGCCCTGACCGTGGTGCCCGAGGGCATGGAGGTGAGCACGGTCGAGTACAAGGTCAATTTTCTGGCGGCCTTCCAGGGCGGAGAGTTGCGCGCGACCGGCCGCGTCGTCAAGGCAGGCCGGCGCATCATCGTCACCAGCGCCGAGGTCTTGCACCTGGCCGCTGACGGCAGCGAGACGCTGTGCGCGCTGATGCAGCAGACGCTGGTGCCCGTGCCTAAAACCTATTGAATCCATTGATCGACAGCGTAAGGAGATGCCCCATGAATCTGCCCGGACTTGACTTTCAACTCGGCCCCGATGTCGACGCCTTGCGCGACGCGGTACGCGATTTTGCCCAGACTGAAATTGCGCCGCGCGCGGCTGAGATTGACCGCAGCGACCAATTCCCCATGGACCTGTGGCCCAAGATGGGCGCTTTGGGGGTGTTGGGTATCACGGTGGGGGATGAGTACGGCGGCGCCAACATGGGCTACCTGGCGCACATGATCGCCATGGAAGAAATTTCGCGCGCCAGTGCCTCGGTCGGCCTGAGCTATGGGGCCCACAGCAACCTGTGTGTCAACCAGATCAAGCGCAACGGCACACCCGAGCAGCGGCAAAAATACCTGCCCAAACTCATCAGCGGTGAGCACATTGGCGCCTTGGCCATGAGTGAGCCCGGCGCGGGCAGCGACGTGCTGAGCATGAAACTCAAGGCCGAGGACAAGGGCGGCTACTACCTGCTCAATGGCAACAAGATGTGGATCACCAACGGGCCGGATGCCGACACCCTGGTGGTCTACGCCAAGAGCGAGCCCGAGCTCGGCGCGCGCGGGGTCACGGCGTTTTTGATTGAAAAAGGCATGCCGGGTTTCAGCATCGCGCAAAAACTCGACAAACTGGGCATGCGCGGCAGCCACACCGGTGAACTGGTGTTTCACAACGTCGAGGTGCCGGCGCAAAATATTCTGGGCAACCTGAACGGTGGTGCCAAGGTGCTGATGAGCGGGCTGGATTACGAGCGCGCGGTGCTGACCGGTGGGCCCTTGGGCATCATGCAGTCGGTGATGGACAACGTGGTGCCCTACATTCACGACCGCAAACAGTTTGGCCAGAGTATTGGCGAGTTTCAGCTGATCCAGGGCAAGGTGGCCGACATGTACACCGTGTTGCAGGCCGGCCGGGCGTTTGCCTACACCGTGGCCAAAAATCTAGATTTGTTGGGCAGCGAACATGTACGCCAGGTGCGCAAAGACTGCGCCTCGGTGATTTTGTGGTGTGCTGAAAAAGCCACCTGGATGGCGGGGGAGGGGGTCCAGATTTTTGGTGGCAATGGCTACATCAACGACTACCCGCTGGGACGACTCTGGCGCGACGCCAAGCTGTACGAGATTGGCGCCGGCACCAGCGAAATCCGACGCATGCTGATCGGCCGCGAGTTGTTTGCTGAAACCATGTGAGGCCTGTCGACCGACCAGCGAGAATGCCCAACTATGAGCACTTCCCTTGACCATCTCCTGAACAACAACCGTGTCTGGGCCGCCCGCATGGAGCGCGAGCGCCCGGGCTTCTTCAGCAAACTGGCGCACCAGCAAAGCCCCAAGTACCTGTGGATTGGCTGCTCTGACAGCCGGGTGCCAGCCAATGAGATTACGGGGTTGGACCCGGGAGAGGTCTTTGTTCACCGCAACGTGGCCAATGTGGTGGTGCACTCAGACCTCAACGCCCTGTCGGTGATTCAGTTCGCGGTGGACCACCTCAAGGTGGAGCACATCATGGTGGTCGGTCATTACGGTTGCGGTGGCGTGCTGGCCACGCTGCGCGGCTTGCGCGTGGGTTTGGCCGACAACTGGCTGCGCCACGTGCACGATGTCAAGCTGCGGCACCGCCGCCGCATTGACCATTTGAGCATGCCGGAGCAGGAAGACGTGCTGTGCGAAATGAACGTGATCGAGCAGGTGGGCAATGTGGCCCTGTCCAATGTGATGCAGGACGCCTGGAGCCGGGGCCAGAAAGTGTCGGTGCATGGCTGGTGCTATGGCCTCAAGGACGGCCTGGTGAAAGACCTGGGCGTGAGCATGCAGGGCCCCCACGAGGTGGTGAACGTGTTCCGCAATGCGCTCAAACGCTACCCCCGTAGCGGCCAGTTGCCGGCTTAAGTCAACGGTAGTCGCCATGTTTCCGCAACGCCTGGACTCAACGCTGGCCTACGACATCGCCAAGGCGATGATGGATGGCTTCAACCGCCACTACCGTCTGTTTCGAACCGAATCAGCCCGTGCCAAACACCGTTTTGAGACCGCCGACTGGCACGGTCAGCAGCGCGCTCAACGCGAGCGGATTGAGTTTTACGACCTGCGGGTGCGAGAGGCGTCCACCCGTTTGGAGCGCGAGTACAAAGCGGGTGAGCAGCCGATGGACATCTGGCAGCAGGTCAAGCTGCACTACATTGGTTTGTTGGTCAACCACCACCAGCCGGAGCTGGCCGAGACTTTCTTCAATTCGGTCACCACCAAAATCCTGCATCGCACCCATTTCCACAACGATTTCATCTTCGTGCGGCCGGCTGTTAGCACCGAGTACATCGAAGATGGTGAGCCCGAGGCGCGCCCGACCTACCGTGCCTACTACCCGGCTGCAGCCGCCATGCCGGCCCTGATTCAGCAGATGGTGCAGGACTTTGACCTGCGCCTGCCTTTTGAAGACCTGCCGCGCGATGCTGCGCTGGTGGCACAGGCCCTGACGCGGGTGCTGGGCGAGGTCAAGCTGCGTGCCAATTTCCAGGTGCAGGTGCTGACCAACCTGTTTTTTCGGAACAAGGGCGCCTACATTGTGGGCAAGCTGATCAACGGATTCACCGAGTTTGCGTTTGCACTGCCGATCCTTCATGTGCGGCCCGGCGAACAGCTGGTGATCGACGCTGCCCTGTTTGGCGAGGACGACCTGCTGATGCTGTTCAGCTTTGCCCGGGCTTACTTTATGGTGGACATGGAGATTCCATCGGGCTATGTTCAGTTTTTGCGCAGCATGATGCCGCGCAAGCCGCGCAATGAGATCTACAACGCGCTCGGCCTGGCCAAGCAGGGGAAAACCCTGTTCTACCGCGACTTTTTACACCACCTGAGGCATTCCAGCGACAAGTTTCGCATCGCACCCGGCATCAAAGGCATGGTGATGCTGGTGTTTGACCTGCCCTCGTTCCCCTACGTGTTCAAGGTGATCAAGGACTATTACCCACCGCAAAAAGACACCACGCGCGAGCAGATCAAGGGCAAGTACCTGCTGGTCAAGCAACACGACCGGGTTGGGCGCATGGCCGACACGCTGGAGTACAGCGAAGTGGCATTTCCGCGCCAGCGCTTCGATGACGAGCTGATTGCTGAAATCGAAAAATTTGCACCCAGCCAGCTTGAGATCAGCGACCGCGACGGCGACGGCCAGTTGGAGGTGATCATCAAGCACGTCTATATAGAGCGCCGCATGATCCCGCTAAACATCTACCTGCAAGAGGCTTTTGACGCTGGCGGCACCGACCCGGCCAACACCAGCCCAGCCGCCCAGCGGGCACGCGAGCAGATCGAGCGTGGCGTGATCGAGTATGGCAACGCCATCAAGGACCTGGTGGCAGCCAACATCTTTCCGGGTGACATGCTGTGGAAGAACTTTGGCATCACGCGTCACGGCAAGGTGGTGTTTTACGACTACGATGAGATCGAATACATCACCGACTGCAACTTCCGCAAGGTGCCGGCACCGCGCAACGAGGAAGACGAAATGTCAGGCGAGGTCTGGTACAACGTCGGCCCCAAGGATGTGTTTCCCGAGACTTTCGGGCCGTTTTTGCTTGGCAACCCGGCAGTTCGCAGCATCTTCATGAAACACCATGCCGACCTGCTGGAGGCCGCGTTTTGGCAGGCGCACAAAGACCGCGTTCAGGCCGGCCATGTGCTCGATGTGTTTCCCTATGACCGTGAGAGGCGCTTTGCTTTGACCAGCCGCGCGGCCGAGCGCTTCATGGCCTGAATTCCCTCCATTTGAAAGGACGCGTCATGCGTGAATCGATCGTTATTGTGGGCGCAGCCCGCACGCCCATGGGCAGTTTTCAGGGCGACTTCGCCGTGCTGGCAGCGCATGACCTGGGCGGCGCGGCCATTGCCGCCGCCGTCCAACGCTCTGGCGTGGCGCCAGAGCAGGTCGACGAGGTGTTGATGGGCAACTGCCTGATGGCTGGCCAGGGCCAGGCGCCAGCGCGCCAGGCGGCTTTCAAAGGGGGCCTGCCTAATAGCGCGGGTGCCATCATGCTGAGCAAGATGTGCGGGTCTGGCATGCGCGCGGCCATGCTGGCGCATGACATGCTGCTGGCCGGCAGCGCCGACGTGCTGGTGGCCGGTGGCATGGAGAGTATGACCAACGCGCCCTACCTGTTGCCCAAGGCGCGCGGGGGCTACCGCATTGGGCACGACCGCATTTTTGATCACATGATGCTCGACGGCCTGGAAGACGCCTACGAGTGTGGCCGCTCCATGGGCACCTTTGGCGAGGACTGCGCCGCCAAGTACATCTTCACCCGCGAACAGCAGGACGCCTTTGCCACG
>Ga0114974_10003151_pt1 | contig 12543 bp, 10 predicted proteins | sample S_130206_EF_Meta_FD_87318 | JGI IMG/M metagenome (GOLD analysis project Ga0114974, IMG submission 87318) | Freshwater microbial communities from Lake Simoncouche, Canada to study carbon cycling - S_130206_EF_MetaG | ecosystem: Environmental > Aquatic > Freshwater > Lake | place: Lake...
GGGCTGTGCCAATTTCGCTTTTTTAGAACTCACGCTCCAACCTGATTTGGGCTGAGGTTTTGCTCCTTCAAAGCCAGCAGGAATAAATATGCGGATGCCTGTTGTAGCGGCACCCTCACAGCCGTGTCCTATGCGAATGGCACCCTTGTAATGACTTCCGGCTTGTGCAGTTGGGTCTACCAAGACAGCATGCGCATGGACAGCGCTAGACAAAAGCCATGGGGACAATGCAATGGCAAGCGAATTGATTGCAAACGTTGTCATAAATTTCATTTTAATTTCCAGAAAAATTGGATTGCCATCTAGATGACAAATCCGAAAAGCGTCGAGCACGGCTCAAACACAATGGCAAAATTTCAGGAAATAAAAGGAGGCCCACGCGAAGGCAGAGGTGGTGCTGTCAGTGAAGCAACAAGCGCTGCTGCAACAGGATGCAAGAGGTGCGCCAATGGGCTGATTTTCTCAAACCCGACAGCACAAGAATCTACATTTAAAACGACTGAGGTACACAACGGACAGTCCATTTTGGTAGTCAGTTTGGCATCGGCACCCTCTTCGCCTGAGGCTACCATTTTCATGCCACCTGCACTGGAACAGACCATTTGGGTTTCGGTGGGGTTCAAAATGGGCGACGCAATGGCCACACCCATGAACAGCGCAAACCACATAAGCGCTAGTCGTGCGATTGATTTGTGGATTGAAGCTTTGAACATTTATCGTATTATGACTGAAGAAAATTGACTTAAATCTCTAAGCATCATGAAAAAAATACTCCTCCTAGGCTCTGGAGAACTCGGCAAAGAATTCGTCATCAGCGCCAAACGATTGGGCTGCTATGTGATTGCCTGCGACAACTACGCGGGCGCACCGGCCATGCAAGTGGCCGATGAATTTGAAATCTTCAGCATGCTCGATGAAGCACCTCTTCGTGCGGCCATCTCTAAACACCAGCCCAACCTCATCGTCCCCGAAATTGAGGCCATTCGCACCGAGGTTTTGCTAGAGGTTGAAAAAGAAGGCTTCGAGGTCATTCCAAGTGCGCGTGCAGCCAACCTCACCATGAACCGTGATCGCATTCGCGATGTGGCGGTAGGCCTTGGGGTGCGCACCGCCAAGTTCAATTACGCAGAGTCCAGCGATGAACTCATGGCACAGGCCAAAGCCATTGGCTTTCCGGTGGTCATCAAGCCCGTCATGAGTTCCTCAGGAAAAGGCCAAAGCGTGGCCAAGACCGAAGCCGACATTCAAGCCAGTTGGGACTTCGCCTGCGCCGGCATGCGAGGTGACCGCAAAAAGGTCATCGTGGAAGAGTTCATCAACTTTGAATTTGAAATTACCCTCCTGACCATTCGCCAACGCACTGGCCCAACGCTGTTTTGCCCGCCCATTGGTCATGTGCAAGAGCGTGGAGACTACCAATACAGTTGGCAGCCTCAAGCCATGGCACCTGATTATTTAAAGGCTGCACAAGACATGGCCGAGAAAGTCACCGCCGACTTAGGCGGTGCAGGCTTGTTTGGAGTCGAATTTTTCGTCACAGCCAAAGAGGTTATTTTCAGTGAGTTAAGCCCTCGCCCCCACGACACAGGCATGGTGACCTTGATCAGTCAAAACCTGAGTGAATTTGATTTGCATGCGCGCGCTGTTTTGGGCTTGCCTATTCCGCTTATAGAAGCGGTAGAAGGCGCCAGTGCCGTGGTGCTTGCCAACCGTGAAGGTCAAAATCCAACTTACTCTGGAGTATTGGAAGCATTGCTAGAACCAGGCGTTGACGTCCGAATTTTTGGCAAGCCGACCACGCGTCCTTATCGCCGTATGGCAGTTGCATTGGCCAAAGGCGATAAAGCTTTGCAGCGTGCACGCGCGGCTGCCGCCAAAATCAGTGTTCACGTGACATAAAAAAGGCTCTGCAACATTCTGCAGAGCCTCTTCTTTGAAAAGTGAATCACTTCACTTCGGTCATGAACTTGTCATTGGTACGGCGTACTTTTTTCATGTTGACCAACCAGTCTTTGTCGGCTTCGCGGTAGCCCAGTGGCAACAAGACCGTGCTGCGCAGACCACGAGAAGCCAAGCCCAGAATTTCATCGACTGCAGGCGGGTTAAAACCTTCCATGGGCGTGGCGTCTACTTCTTGCTCAGCCGCCGCAATCAAAGCAGTACCCAAAGCAATGTAAGACTGTTTGGCCGCATGTTGGAAGTTAACTTCTGGGCCTTTTGCAGGATAGTTCTTCAACAGCATTTGACGGTAGGCTTCGGCACCTTCGTTCACAAAGCCGCGTACTTCGTTGTTGTAGTCAAACATCATGTTGATGCGGTCAGCGGTGTAGTCGTTCCAAGCAGCAAAAACCAAGAGGTGTGAGCCTTCTGTAATTTGAGCTTGGTTATTGGCAGCAACTTGAATTTTGGCGCGAACTTCTTTGTTGGTGACCACAATGATTTCATAAGGCTGCAATCCGCTTGAAGTCGCGGTCATGCGAATGGCCTCCAAAATACGTTGCACTTTGGCTTCTGGAACCGCCTTGGTGGGGTCCATTTTTTTGGTGGCATAACGCCAATTGAGAGCTTGAAGCAAATCCATGAATAAATCCTAGTGGTCAAAAAACAAACGGGAGTTTAACTCCCGTTTGTCCCTCATCGGCCAACGCAAGGCAAGCCTTGCTGCTGGCCTTGACTATTCAGCGGTATAGCCAGAAGCCTTGATAGGCGCTTCCCAACGCTTCAGGTGGGCGGCCTGTGATGCAGTCAGAGCCTGAGCGTTGGCGTAGTTTGGCACCAAGCCAAAGCCCCTGATGCGGGCTTGCATGTCAGGGGCACTCAAAGCCTGCGCCACGGCATCACTGATTTTTTGCACACGATCAGTGGCCATGTTGGCGGGTCCATAGACGCCAAAGTAAGCATCGGCCACCACATTCACGCCAATTTCCTTCAAAGTCGGCACATCAGGCAAAGCTGCAGAGCGAGTCTCTCCCGTGACAGCCACAATTCTCACCTTGCCTGTTTTGTGGTGTTCCAAAGTTTCAGAGGCCGTATCAATCATGACGGGAATTTGCCCGCCAATCAAATCTTGAGCAGCAGGCGCGCCGCCTTTGTAGGCCACGTGCGTCATGGGCGTGCTGGTTTCTTGGGCCAACAATTGACCCGCAAAGTGAGGCACTGTGCCAGCACCAGAAGTTGCGTAATTGGCTTTGCTCGGGTTGGCTTTTAGCCATGACATCAAAGCTTTGATGTCCGTTGCAGGTGAACCAGGGCCTGTTGTGACCGCAAAATCAAATGTGGTGACACGTGCAATGGCGGTGTAATCTTTGACAGGGTCATAGCCCAAGTTTTTGTAAAGCCATGGCATGATCACAAGGCCACCCGAGGGCACCAAGGCCAGCGTATTGCCATCGGGGTTGGCTCTCTTTAACTCTCCCAATGCAATGCGACCGGCTGCGCCTGGCTTGTTTTCAACGATGACATTTTGGTCGAGGCTTACGCGAAGTTTTTCTGCCAACAAGCGAGCCACCACATCGACTGACCCACCAGGCGGAAAGCCCACCATGATCTTCACGGTTGGTTTGTCTTGTGCCAAGGCTGAAGTGCTAAGGCCTGCCACGGCCAAGCTTGCGCTCAAAATCACTAACTTCAAAAAATTTCTTTTCATGTGGTTTCCCATTGCTGTTGAACTTAATTCACTGGATGCATGACAAGTGTCGCTCATAATCCAAGCTTAAGCCCATTGGGGTTTTCGTGATGTCTAACCTCTATTCCAACCATTAGGAGCCCTTTGCCATGCCTGTGATTGATGTTCATACCCACATGTTTACGCCCAAATGGCTTGAGCTTCTCAAGGCTGAAGGGGGTCAGTACAACATTCAAACAAGGCCCGATGGCCAACAAGAAGTCTTTCGAGGCAATACCCCCGTGGTGATTCCGCAAAAAGGACATTTTGACTACGACCTGCGCATCAAGCACATGGATGCTGCTGGCATTGACATCTCCATCGTCTCGCTCACTTGCCCTAATGTTTATTGGGGCACTGAAGAAATCAGTTGCAGAGCAGCCAGAGAATCGAATGACACCATGGCGCAAGCCCAAAGCACTTACCCCGACCGCATCAGGTGGTTCACATCGTTGCCTTGGGAGTACCCTGCGCGCGCCATCGAAGAACTCGACAGAACATGCCGCAATGGCGCCAGTGGCGTCATGGTGCTGGCCAACATTTCAGGCCGCAGTTTGACCGATCCCATGTTTGCGCCCATCTGGGCAGAAATTGACAAGCGTGGCTTGCCTGTTTTGGTTCACCCCACTGACCCACCGGGCGTGGATGTCATGGACATGACCAAATTTGATTTGAGTTGGTCTGTCGGCTTTATGTTCGACACCACCCTGGCCATCACCCGCATGATTTTTGAAGGCTTCTTTGATCAGTACCCGAATTTAAAAATCATTGCATCGCATGGTGGCGGCACACTGCCTTACTTGATCGGAAGGTTTGAAAAAGGCCATGAAGTAGAAATTCCCTCGCGCCGTCAAATGAAACGAAAGCCCACAGATTACCTAAGGCACATTTACTACGACACCATCACCTACAACTTAGGCGCCCTTCAATACCTCATTTCGGTGGTGGGCGAAGAGCACGTGATGTTGGGCACCGACTGGCCGCATCAGGTGCACGATACCAAGGGCGCATTTGCCAACACCGCACAATTGCCTGCTCAAACATGCGCCGCCATTCGCGGCGGCAATGCACTCAAAGTGTTTAACATTTCTTAAAACTGCATGAGCAATTGGCTGCCCCTGCTTGCGACCTTGTTCATCCAGGCCATGGTCTCCATGGCCTTGTTAACGCTACCTGTCATGGCACCCGTTGCAGCCAAAGATTTAGCGGTATCGCCTGCCTTGGTGGGCGTCTATGTCGCCATCACCTACCTTGGCGCCATGATTTCCAGCCTCACCTCAGGCACCAGCGTGACACGTTGGGGTCCTATTCGGGTGAGTCAATTGGGACTGATGCTGTGTGCAATAGGGCTCTGTCTTTGCGCCGTACCTTGGTTACCCGCTACTGGCTTGGGCGCCTTGTTCATTGGCTTGGGATATGGCCCGATCACACCGGCCAGCTCGCAAATACTGACACGGACAACACCGGCCCATCAGATGTCGCTGGTTTTTTCAATCAAACAAACAGGCGTGCCTCTAGGCTCCATGTTAGCGGGCGCCATTGTGCCCAGCCTCATGCTGGGTATCGGCTGGCAATTGAGTTTGATCAGCGTTGCCTTGGTGTGCCTGATCAGTGCCGTCTTGTCGCAACCACTTCGTCATGAAATGGACCAGCAAAGGCAAGATGGTTTGAAGTTGAACTTCAACACATTGTTGGCACCGATTCGCATGGTGTTGTCGCACCGCACACTGGCCACCATGGCGGGCTGTTCATTCATGTTCTCAATGGTTCAAGTCTCGCTCACCACTTACTTGGTCACTTACTTGCACGATGATTTATCTTATGGGCTGGTGGCCGCTGGATTGCTGCTTTCCATCACACAATTAGGTGGCATCGTTGGGCGTGTGGCCTGGGGCTACATGGCCGATCACTATCTGAGTTCCCAAAAAATGCTGGCGAGTTTGGCGATCAGCATGACCCTTTGCGCAGCGGCAACCCCTGTTTTCTTGCCCATTCTTCCCGTCTATGGTGTCTGGACCTTGCTGCTGCTTTTTGGCGCATCGGCCATTGGTTGGAACGGCGTCTATTTGGCAGAAGTTGCCAGACAAGCACCCGAGGGCAAGGCCAGTGTTGCCACGGGCGGCACATTGACATTCACTTTTTTGGGCGTGGTGCTAGGCCCACCCCTGTTTGGCGCCTTGTCCACCCTGTTTGGCACCTACGGTGCGGGGTTTTGGGCGCTGGCTGTCATATCAAGTGTTTGCAGCCTTGTTTTGTTGCGCTTAAAGCCTAGCCCCGCGAATTAAATCAACCCCTTTTTCGGCAATCATGATGGTGGGTGCATTGGTATTGCCTGTGACCAAGTGCGGCATGATGGACGCGTCGATGACGCGCAAATTTTGCAGACCATGCACACGCAGTTCGGCATCGACCACGGCCATCGGATCTTGCGCTAGGCCCATTTTGCAAGTGCCCACGGGGTGGTATTCGGTGTCTGAGTGGTCACGCAGAAAGCTTTCAATTTGCGTCAGATTGTTGGCATCTACCGCATGAATCATGTCGCCTCTGTGCGACGACAGTGCGGGTGACTGCATGACACGCAAACCCATTTGGGTCGCCGTCACCAAGGTCTGCATATCGGCTGACTCTTTGAAAAATGCGGGGTCAATGAGGGGGGCATCGCTGGGGCTGCGACTGGCCAGAGTTAGGCTGCCTCGGCTTTGAGGGCGCATCAGCGTGACGTGCAAGGTGTACCCATGGCCAGCATGCATTTTGCGCGCGTGATCGTCGACAATGCCAGTGCACAGGGCCAACTGAATGTTGGGATACTCGTTGTTGCCCTCGGTCGATACAAAGCCCTGTGTTTCAGACACGTTGGAGGTGATCCAACCCGTTCGCTTGCTGCGCCACTCCAACATGGCCTTGAACATGTTCAGGGCTCCTTTGAAAGAAAAGCCCATGGCATCGTTTATTTTTGGGGTCTTGTAAATCAGCACCGTGGTGATGTGGTCTTGCAAGTTTTGACCTACGCCTGGCAATTCATGCAACAAGGGAATGCCCAAGTCTTGCAAATGCAAAGCGGGGCCCACCCCCGACAACATGAGCAACTGCGGCGAGCCAAAAGCGCCACCCGACACAATCACTTCTTTGCGCGCACGCACCTCATGGTGCACCCCGTTCACCATGTACTTCATGCCAACAGCACGTTTGCCTTCAAACATAATTTGCGTGGCATGCGCATGCGAGATGACATTCAAATTGCTTTGATGGCGGTGTGGATCTAAGTAAGCTCGAGCCGCGTTCCAACGCTCGCCGCCCTTCTGCGTCACCTGACCGGGCGACACCCCAAATTGCTGAGCGCCGTTGTAATCGGGGTTGCTTGGAATGCCCTGCTCGTTGCAAGCCTTCATGAACAATTGGTTCAAGGGGCTGGGGCTGCGCAGAAAACTCACGTTCAAAGGACCGCCCACACCTCGGTAATCTGTCGCGCCAAAGCACTCGTTGTTTTCTGATTTTTTAAAGTAGGGCAAAACATCTTGAAAGGACCAACCAGGGTTGCCCAATGCGGCCCAATTGTCGTAATCGCGGGCATTGCCGCGCGTGTAAACCATGGCGTTGATGGAAGAGCTGCCGCCCATCACTTTGCCGCGCGGCTGAAATCCTTTGCGGCCATTAAAGCCAGCCTGCGGCACGGTGTTGTAGCCCCAGCTGTTGAGGTTCAAAGAAGCAGTGGCTGCAAATCCCAAAGGCGCCCGAACAAACACCGAGTTGTCGGGGCCACCAGCTTCAAGCAAACACACAGAAGCATGTTCATCTTCACTCAAACGCCCCGCCACACAGCACCCCGCTGAGCCACCACCTACCACCACATAATCAAATTCTGAATGCGTCATTGAAATTACCTCGTGACAATGGAGAAATTACCGGGCGCTTTGTCCAGCATGCTGAAAAACAAAGCCAAATCAATTTTGCTGCCGTCAATCTTGGTTTGATCAGACAAGAGCAAGTCTTTGGCACCGGCTTGGCCCAGTACCATTTTGATGAAAAATGGCTTCGTCAGGGTGAGTGTTGCATTTGCATTTGGATCGGGTTGCGCCTGCACACGATGCAACACAGAATTCTCAAGAGACAAGACAAAACTTTGTTGGGTGTCTGAAAACACCAAGTTGATTTTCATTTTTTTGCCTTCAGCCTTGGGCGCATTGAGCGATGCCGCCATGGCCTCCAAAAAACGTTCGATGGGGGTTTGGTTCAGCATGTCGATCATGCCCTCGCGAGGCATGCCTTTTTCAGGCGTACCTTGACGCAACTCCAGCGCACCGCTTAGGTAGAAGTTTCGCCAAGCAGATGACTCGGCCGCATAGCCCAGTTTTTCAAAAGAATGCGCCAACATTTCCTTGGCTTGTGCATGCTTAGGGGCCACGTAGACCGCATGTTTGAGCAGCTCGGCCGCCCAGCGGTACTCTGCTTTTGCCATGGCCTCTTGGGCTGCCGCTACCACTTTGTCGACCCCGCCCATGAGCTGGACGTATTTTTCAGAGGCTTGCAAAGCGGGCAAAGGGTCGAGGTTGGACGGGTGGGCGTCAAACCAGCCCATGTAGTTTTGGTAGACCGCTTTCACGTTGTGCCGAACTGTGCCGTAATAACCCCGCACACTCAAATGCTCATCGAGTGAAGTGGGTAGCCGAAGATTTTCTGCAATTTCAGCTGCATTCAAGCCCGCATTCATTTGCCGTACCGTTTGATCGTGAATGAACTGGTAGGTGTCTCTTTGTTTGACAATAAAGTCTTGAATATTGGCTGCCCCCCAGACCGGCCAATGGTGCTGATTGAACACCACTTCAGAATTTTCGACATGGCGCAAGGATTCATTTAAATACGCAGCCCACTTGGTGGCATCTCGCACCTTGGCACCGCGCAAGGTGTAGAGGTTGTGCAAAGTATGGCCCATGATTTCGGCGCCGCAAAACGCCTTGAAGTCAGGCAAATAGAAAGTGAACTCCGAGGGCGCCTCGCTGCCAGGGACATTGTGAAAAACAAAACGAACGCCATCAATGAGCAGTTCTTTTTTTTCTGATTCAACGGTGATGTTGGGCGCCAAAATACCGAGTTTTCCAAACGCTACCGCTTTGCCCAAGCCATTGTCGACAAGCCCTGTTGGACTTTTGGGCAAATTGCTGCCGTACATGTACATGGCACGCCGTCCCATGGCAGGGCCCATGAGAATATTTTCACTGGTGGCCTCTTCCATAAAGCCAGAAGGTGCAACGATGGGCAGTTTTCGTGCTTTGGCTTCCTCTGCACTTACCACGCCCAATGCACCTCCAAAATGATCGGCGTGGCTGTGCGTCAAAATAAGACCAGACACTTTTTGGGGGCCCAAATGCAGGCGCGCAAAAGCCAGTGCCGCCGCCGAGGTTTCTTGTGCTGTCAAGGCGTCGACCACAATCCAGCCCGTCTTGCCTTGAATCAAGCTCATGTTGGCCAGGTCAAAGCCTCTTAACTGCCAGATGCCCTCGGTCACTTTGAACAAGCCAATTTGATTGTTCAAAGTGGCTTGGCGCCACAAACTTGGGTTGACCGTTGCGGGCGCATTGCCTTGAACAAAGGCAAAGGCATCAAAGTCCCAAATGACCTTGCCCTGTGCGTCTTTGATCTGCCCTGTGGGTGCAGCTATAAAGCCTTTTCGGGCATCGCTTTTTTCAAGCCAATCGGCACTGACTGCTTGCACGGGTATTTGTGATGGGCTGGAAGTTGAATCTGACTTCTGACATGCCATCAATGCACCCATCAGCATGAACACCGCCAAGATGCGGCCGCTTCCAATCACCTCGTCAAAACTACAACGCATTGATAAACTCCTTAGCGTGATGTTATAAACCACGACTGCCGTTTGAACTAGGGGTAATACCCTGTTCATTGACAGATCAGGCGGCATACTAGATAGATCAAATTGAAAGGTAGATTTTATTTTGACAACAGCCCTTGAACAGAGTCCTGATCACTCCCCGTCTTACATTGATAAGAAGCGGTTTGCCTGGTTGTTTTCTGTCGTGGGGCCCGCTATTTCTTTGGTAGGAACTGTTGCGGTCTCAAACTTTGGGATTGGCCGCTGGATTTTATTTTTCCCCTTGGTTTTCTATTATTTTTTTGTACCCTTGTTAGATTTCCTGATTGGCGAGGACACCAGCAATCCACCTGAAGCATCGATTGCTGCGCTAGAAGCCGACGCCTATTACCGATGGATCACGTACGCAACCATTCCCATTTTATGGGTTGCCGTGATTTTCAATTGCATCTTCCTTTGCACCTTCACATTGAATGCCACGGAATGGATTGCCACCGTCATCACAACCGGGTCGGTCTTGGGTTTTGGCTTGAACGTCAGCCACGAGCTAGGCCACAAACTGCAAACATTGCCTCGAAAAATTGCGCTGTTCAATACGGCACTGGGTGCTTACGGTCACTTCTCTATTGAGCACAACAGGGGTCATCACCGGCATGTGAGTACCCCCGAAGATCCAGCATCTTCCAAAATGGGAGAAAACATCTATCAGTTCGCCTGCAGAGAAATGCCAGGAGCCGTTCTTCGCGCATGGCGACTTGAAGCCGATCGACTTCAACGATTGGGCAAGCCTGTTTGGCATTTTGAAAACGAAATTCTGCAAGCACTTGGCTTAACAGCATTGGTGTACGGCAGCCTAATTGGTCTCTATGGCTTTGACATGGCAGTCGTTCTTATTCCGGTTGCCATTTGGGGTGCATTTCAACTCACATCGGCCAATTATGTTGAACACTACGGTATTCAACGACTCAAAACAGCCAACGGAAATTACGAGACTTGCCAACCACATCACTCATGGAACAGCAATCATTTGGTGTCTAACCTGGTGTTGTTTCAGCTGCAGCGTCATTCAGATCACCATACACACCCCGGCCGCAGCTACCAATCACTGCGTGATTTTCCAGAGCTTCCTAGGCTGCCGTCTGGCTATTTTGGGATGTTTTTCTTGGCTTACTTCCCGCCCCTTTGGTATCGGGTGATGGACCCACTTTTGATCAAAACACTTCAAGGCGACGTCGCAAGAATTAACTTTTTGCCCAGCGCCAAAAATCGACTGATCAAAAAATTTGGACTTATCGCACCAAATTAATTCAAAGCACATTGTTGGCAACGGAGTGCTTGTTCCACAAGGCATGGCGCCAGTAAAGCGCTATGGCCAAGGTCAGGATCAAGCCCAATGCGGAATAGACCCACGCAGTTGAAACATACCCAATGCTCTCAACCAGTGGGCCGCTGGCCAATAGCCCAATGGGCAAGCCCCAAATGGCCAGCATGCGCATGCCCATCACCCGTCCGTGAAACGCAGGTTCAGTAGCCCGCAACATGACCGCTGCCAAGGGTGTCATGCAGAGGCTTTGGACAAAACCTGCCAACATCAAAACGAGCATGCCAAGGTACAAATTGCTTGTGAATGCAAAAACAAGATCCAATGAAAACCAAGCGACCGAGGCCATGATCATGGTTTGTGATGCGCGCAGTTTGAATTTGTGAGTGCTTAAGGTCAAAGAGGCCAAGAGCCCCCCAAATGCAAAACTGGCCCCCAAAAATCCCAAACCAGTTTGATTGGTTAGGAAAATATTTTTAGCAGCATAGGGCAGCAAACCCAGCGAAAAAGGGAATGCCAATAAGTTCACCAAAAAAGCCACTGCCATGGCACCCATCAAAATTGGCTTGTGCCACACATAAGTGAACGCAGATTTCAAATCTTGAAGCGGACTGGCCAAAGAAGTGGCATTGGGTTTGGGCTGGACATCGTCAACGCCTTGGGACAGCCAAAAACTCACCCCATACAACAAGGTGACAACGGCATAAGCCGAGGTCATGCCTAACACTGCCACGATACCTGCACCGGCCAAGGCACCGGCTATCCTGGCAGACTCGGACGTCATTCTAGATATCCCTAAAGCACCCATCAGTTGCGCAGCAGGCAAGGTTCTGGCAATCAGGGCATTGCGCATCATTTGATCGGAAGGCCGGATGGTGCCCACAATGGCAGCCAACAGCAACACCCGCTCTGGCGTCAGTGCTTCAAAATAAGAAAGCAGCATGATCACAAAAGCCAACATGGCGTAAACAGCCCTGGTAGACCAGAGCATTCTTCTGTAGCCCATCCGATCACACACCACACCAAACACAGGCGAAAGCAAAGAACCTAAATACTGCAATGAGCCATAGACAACCAGCATCAAAACGGAACCAGAGGTCGACAAGATGTACCAACCCAAAAGGATGGTTTCCATTTCGAAGGCCCATGAAGTGGCCAAATCAGCGGGCCACTGGTAGCGAAAGCTTTTTACCTGAAACGAATCACGCCAATTGAGATCTGGCGACTGCGAAGAATTTGTCATTGAGATTCATTGTAGGCAAGCCCTAAAAGGGCTCAATCAACTCAATGGGTTTAGGCCATTGCTGGCTCTTTGGCTGCAATGGGTAAATAACCCATTTCGTCGAGTGCCTGTGCCAATTGCTGGACACTGCGCGCAGGGTTGTGCAGCTTTTCGAGGCCAAACAAGCCAATGCGGAAAGTCATGAAATCTTGAGGCTCATCGCATTGCAAAGGCACACCGGCCGCAGTTTGTAGCCCTAAAGAAAGGAATTTTTTGCTGTTTTGAATTTCGGCATCTTGGGTGTAGCTCACAACCACACCGGGTGCTTGAAATCCTAGTGCAGCCACGCTTTTGAAGCCGCGAGACTCTAAGAGGCTTCGAACTTGCTGACCCAGTTCTTGCTGCTCTTGCTTGACCTTGGCAAAACCATAAGACTGCGTTTCTTTCATCACATCGCGCAATTGGGCAAGCGCATCTGTGGGCATGGTGGCGTGGTACATGTGGGCACC
>Ga0114974_10003152_pt1 | contig 12543 bp, 4 predicted proteins | sample S_130206_EF_Meta_FD_87318 | JGI IMG/M metagenome (GOLD analysis project Ga0114974, IMG submission 87318) | Freshwater microbial communities from Lake Simoncouche, Canada to study carbon cycling - S_130206_EF_MetaG | ecosystem: Environmental > Aquatic > Freshwater > Lake | place: Lake...
AGTTCGCAATTTGTTTGAACTCAACCAGGGTCATCAAAGTTTAAAAGACATCGCTGTGCTGCCTTTGTCGCTTCGCATGAAGCGTGCGGATGGGAAAATGGTTCGTTGGTTGGTATTGATCCATCCTGGCGATTTGATCAATGGGTTTGCAGAGTCTGTTGATGCTGAATGCGATGCAGTTTATGTTTTTGATTATGCAGGCCGAATTTTGGCAAGCAGCTCTGACAGATGGTTTCCTAACGATCAAATTTTTCCTGAGATGCGGGCTGTCAAAGGCGTTGCGAAAAATCAAGAATTTGGGCGTTATCTTGAAACTCAAAAAGACGCAAAATCAAAGCTTGAAAAGTTAGAGGTTCACTACAGAACGGCCGCACACTTGCCTGTGACTGTGGCGATCGCGATTTCACGCAGCAGGGTGGAGGGGCAGTGGTGGCTGGCCTCCAAAGTCATCCTTGGTATTTCGGCCCTTATGTTATTGGCCACACTTTTGTTAACAAGACACTTCGCAGCCATTTGGATGCGAAGAGAGGATGATCGAATTGCGATGTCAGGTGCCTTGAATGCGGCAGAAGCAGCAAATCAGGCTAAATCTTCGTTTCTGGCACAAATGAGCCATGAAATTCGAACGCCCATTAATAGCATGGTGGGCATGACGGAGTTGGCGCTTGGAACCGCCTTAAGCTCTGAGCAAAAAGGCTATTTGGAAATGTCGCGAACAGCATCCAAGAGCCTGCTCCGTCTCATTGATGACATTTTGGATTTCACAAGGCTAGGCGCTAATCGGCTGATATTGGAGCAAACTTCTTTTGATCTTCATACCGCTTGCCAACAAGCGCTCAAGGGTTTTGCATTCCAAGCTGAGCAAAAAAAAATAGATCTTTATTTGGTGATTGAGTCGGAAGTTCCTCGCCTTGTCATGGGAGACCCGTTGAGGTTGGGGCAGGTCCTTCAAAATTTACTCGGCAATGCACTGAAATTCAGTGAAACAGGTTGGGTCAAATTGCATGTCAAGAATCTTGATGCTGTGAGTCCTGCTGTTCGATGTTCATTTGAGGTGAGTGATACCGGTATTGGCATTCCTCCAGAGAAAATGCATTTGATTTTTTCACCTTTTAGCCAAGCAGATGCAGCAGTGAATCGAAAGTATGGCGGAAGTGGATTGGGCCTTTCTATTGCAAAAAACTTAGTCAGCTTGATGCGTGGCGAATTAACTGCGAAGTCGCGTGACGAAGGTGGCAGCCTATTTACTTTTACGGCGCAGTTTAATTCCGTTTCGCAGTCAGAAACTGAGGGTCAGGATGGCTTGATATTGCCAATAAAGCACTTTAGCGCTATTCCCAATTCGATGGATGTGTTACTGATTGAATCAAATCCATTTGCCAGAGAAATTCTCAAAGATTTACTAACAATTCAGCAAATCAATCCGCAGGAGGTGGTCACGCCAGCGGCCTTGCAAGAATGTTTGGAAGCATGGCTCAATCAGGGCATCAATCGCCAAACTTTGTGGGTCATTGATCACAGCATGCTGGCCTTTATTGAGCCTGCTTATTTGCTGGCGCAAGACAGCCTGCGTTGGAAAAATTTAACGTGGATCGTGCTGTCTGATTTTGGATTGAACCATGATGTTCAAAACCTCTGTGCTTTGGCGAGAACGCTGGGTGTTCGTGTGGCCAATTTGTACAAGCCCGTCACGGCGCAAGAACTGCAGAGTACCTTGGTCGAAATGACAAGACGCGATGAAGTTGGCCAGCAGATCTCAGAGTCAAAGACCCTCGTCCCAAAACATGTTGGAAAAGTTCTGGTGGTCGAAGATACGCCCATGAATCAAAAGCTGGCACAGTGGACCTTGGAAAAATTTGGTTGCTCGGTTGAGATTGCTGAGAGCGGCGAAATAGCCCTCCAAAAAGTCCGCACAGAATCCTACGATTTAATTTTGATGGACTTGCAAATGCCGGGCATTGACGGCATCGCCGCCACCTATGAAATCAGAAGGATAGAAATTACCGAGGCACTCAAAATGACACCCATCGTTGCGATGACGGCACACGTTTTGGATCAAGACCGCGCTTTGGCAAAAGCAGCTGGCATGCAGGACTTTCTGATCAAACCCGTCTCAGCAGATGAATTTGAAAGAGTTTTGAGCAGATTTTTATAAGCAAGCTCGCCTCCTGAGCCCGCGCTGAGCCGATAATTCAGACACGATTCACATTGAGACTGAAGCTTCATCTTTTATGGTCCACGCATTTCAACCAGGATTCATGGTCTTCCATGGCAATCGCTTGGAAGACTTGCGAGATCTCACAGTGGGCTTGTTTCGCAATAACCCCTTGCCGCCCCTGGTGCCAGAAACCTTGCTGGTGCAAAGCAATGGCATGAAGCATTGGCTGGAAATGGCTTTGGCCGATGACAGCGCCATGGGCATCTGTGCCGCCACTCACACCGAGCTACCTTCCAGTTTTATTTGGCGCATGTACCGATTGGTTTTGGGGCAAGCGGTGGTCCCAGTTGCCATGCCATTCGACAAGCCAGCTTTGATCTGGCGTTTGTGGCGTTTGTTACCTGAGTTTGCCCAAACGCATCAAGTGGAACCCTTGATGGCTTATATCAAAGATGATCCATCGGGTCGACAACGTTACCAGTTGGCGCAGCAGGTGGCCGACGTGTTTGACGGTTACCAAAGCTACCGTGCCGATTGGCTCAGCAATTGGGCCAATGGTCAATTTGTTTTGCATCACCAGGGCAATCGCAAAGTCATGCCGTCCGATCAAGTTTGGCAAGCAAAGCTATGGCAGTTGCTGCAACAAGATGTGTTGCAAACTCTAGCGCCTGAACTGGCTTCTCAATGCCATTCGCGATCAGAGGTGCATTCGCAATTCATGCACAAGATTCAACAAGAGAAGGCAGTTCAGCCCGAGGGCTTGCTGCCCCGCATTGTGATATTTGGTATTTCTAATCTGCCATTGCAAGTGGTCGAAGCTTTGGCGGCCTTGGGACGGTGGTGTCAAATCATTTTGATGGTTCAAAACCCCTGCCAAGAATATTGGGGCCATGACATGGATCAGGCTGCGCAGAAGCATTCGCTGCTGGCCTCATGGGGCCAGCAGGGACGTGATTATTTGCACGCACTTGAGCGCTTTGATCAGCCCGAAAATGCATTGAGTTTGATGCGCAAGCAAACTTATTTTGTAGATCCAGCTGAGCACGCTTCTGCCACACGTTTGCAAAAAGTTCAGTCAGACATTCTGAATCTCAATAGCATGCCTGTAAGGCCTGAATTCTGTGCGGTCGATGACAGTATTCAAATGATTCAAGCGCATTCAGCGCAGCGTGAAGTGGAAATATTGCACGACCGACTGTGGGCGTGGTTCGACGAAAACCCAAGCTGGAAACCCAATGATGTGATGGTGATGGTGCCCGACATGAGTACCTTTGTGTCGCACATTCAAGCGGTGTTTGGGCGCTTTCCGGTTCAGCATCCGCGACACATTCCATTTTCTGTGGCCGACACCACGCCACGCCAACTGCCGCTGGTGCAGGCGCTGGAGTTTTTGTTGAACTTGCCTGAAGCACGGGTGACCTTGTCGGAATGGCTCAGCCTGTTTGAAGTTTCTGCGGTCCGCGCCAAGTTTCAAATGGACGAAGCCGATGTTCAAACCATGAAGGAGTGGCTTCAGGCTGCCGCTGTGCGTTGGGGTTTGAATTCAACGCACCGGCAAAAGTGGGGCGTCCCCAACAGCATGCCAAATGCGCAGCAAAACACGTGGGCCTATGGCCTACAACGTTTGATACTGGGCTATGCGGCCGGGCAACCCGAGGGCAGTGCGGCGTGGCAGGGCGTCTTGCCCTTGCCTCAGGTTTCTGGTTTGAGTGCGCTCAAAGTTGGATATTTGGCGCAGTGGTTGGAGGCTGTGTCCATCAGCTTGGTGCAATTGAATGCTGCACATACGCCAAATCAATGGTGTGCGGTCATGCATGAATTGATGGCGCGCTTCTTTGCAGCCGACAGTGAGGCTGATGAGCGCATGTTGCTGCGTTTAAAGCAAGAGCTGACGCAATGGCAATCATTGTGTGATCAGGCTGGTTTGTCAGAACCCTTGCCCTTGACGGTGGTGCGCGAACATTGGCTCTCGGGTTTGGAATCGGCGGGCTTGCAGCAACGTTTTTTTGGGGGCGGGGTACAGTTCTCAACGCTCCTGCCCATGCGCGCTATTCCGTTCAAGGGCTTGTGTCTGCTGGGCATGAACGATGGGGCTTATCCACGCCAAAGTACCCCGCGTGATTTTGATTTGATGACCACACATTGGCGTGCAGGCGATCGCTCTAGGCGCGAAGACGATCGGTATTTATTTTTAGAAGCATTTTTATCGGCACGCGAAAAGCTTTATATCAGCTGGCAGGGCAGACGGTCCACTGACAATCAGGCGATGCCGCCTTCTGTTTTGGTGTCACAGTTGCGCGATACCTTGAAGGCGCGTTTCTCGCCAGAATCTGAAGCGGTCTTGCAACCCCTGCAAGCTTTTTCTGCGAAATACTTCAAGCCAAACTCGGATTTCTTCACCTATGCAGATGATTGGGAAAAAGCGCAACAGTTCGACGCTGATTTAATATCGAAGTCTTCAATTTCAGCGTTACTCAAATCTGACTTTCCAGACGTTTCTGAATGGCCTCTGAAAGAATGCATGCGTTTGCTCAAGCAACCTGTGGAGGTTTACTGGCGCAGTCGCTTGGGCGTTCAATTGAATCATCCCGAAGAGGCGCTACAAGATGATGAAAACTTTTCGCTCACCGGGCTTGACCGATACGCATTAGGCCGCAATCTGCTTCAAGCGCAAGACATTGAGCAGCAGCTGGAAGCTGAAAAATTGATGGGTCAATTGCCAATGGGTGCCTCGGGTCAGGTGGTGTTGAAGCAACAATACGAAGCAGCGCTTCGAGTGAAAGATCGCGCTGCAGCGTATTTGGAACAGTACGCACATGAGTTGCCGATTCAGTCCATGGGTGTTGAGATTGCAATGCCTTGGGGTCAGGTCTGCATCAGCGCTGAGATCGCTGGTTTGCGGCAAACACTGAGTCAATCTAACAAGCTGTCAATTGAGCGCAGTGGTGTTCGGACGCTGCAAATGACCCGCCGACCGGGTGCAGTGGCCACAGGCCAAAAGGACCAACAAACAGCCCGTGCCGATGTCTTGATCAATTTGTGGCCCAACCATGTCTTGCTGTGCGCAGCGGGCTGGACTGTGCACTCAGTGGCAGTAGGACTCGATGGTGTGGCCGTGCTGCCCACCATGGCACCTGAAGCTGCCAAACAATTGCTGGCGCAGTGGCTCACAGTTTACGCGCAGGCATGGGCAACGCCATTGCCTGTCACTTTTAAAGCGGGATTGGCATTTGTTTCAGAGCAAATACGCCAAGCAAAGGTTGACAAAGAAGTCGAATCAGACAATGCCATCGATCAAGCCTTGGACAAGGCTGGCAAAGTTTTTTCAGACAATTATTCAGAGGACTCAGATTATTCAAGATCACTGTATGTGCAGCGGTCGTTTGAGGGTTTCGAGCCCCTCGCTGAGGGATTGCCCATATGGGCGCCCATGTTATACGCAGATTTGCTGAACACAGCTTGCATGGAAGGCGGTCCTGCATGAGTCAATTGAGAACGCAAAAACTCAATGTGCTGACCTTGCCTTTGAAAGCTATTCAATTGATTGAGGCCAGTGCCGGCACAGGTAAAACTTGGACCTTGGCTGCCTTGTATGTGCGTCTTATCTTGGGTCATGGTTGGACAGGTCAGGCTTTGATGCCACCTCAGATTTTGGTCATGACATTCACGGAGGCTGCCACAGCAGAGTTAAGAAATCGCATTCGAGAGAGGCTGGCGCAAGCTGCCCAATTCTTCAGGGGACAGTTGCCTGATGCTGACGATTTTTTGCGGGACCTTCAGCAAGCTCTGGGTACAGATTCAAACGCACAGCACGCTGAGCGCTTAGAAGAAGCCGCTCAGTGGATGGACGAGGCCGCTATTTACACCATTCACAGTTGGTCGAGTCGCATGTTGCGTCAACATGCTTTTGACAGTCAAAGTTTGTTTGATCAAAAACGTCTAGACAATGCGCCTGCTCTGAAGCTGAAGTTGGTGAAAGACTATTGGCGTGAATTCATTTACCCCCTAGAAGCCAAACAATTGGGTGCTTTGAAGGATTTAGGAGGGTCGCCTGAAGCTTTACTGAAAAATATTCAATCGCTTTGGCAAAAATTTGAAAAGTCTCCGGGTGGTTTTCCGGGCATCGGCCAAGATCCCGATCCAACTGAGTCCCTGAAAGCGTGGGCGAATTGGCAAGACCGAGTCCTGCAAATGGAGGCGGTAGCGCGAGAACTTTTACAAGCCAACATGGCCGATGTGCTGTCTCGTTTGGCCAATGCCCTTCAAAAAGACTTGAAGGGGAATATTTACGTACCGAAAAAGCATCACTTTTTTATCAGTCATTTATCAGATTGGGCATCCGGTGAAGACGCTGACCTGGATGCGCTTGAAAAATTCACGTTTGAAAAGCTCAATGCCAGTTTGAAGAAAGATGCCAACCCTCTCGACGACTCACACGGCGTATGGACTGCCATCGGTCATTGGATGGCTGAACTTCAACTTGAACCCGATGTGGGTGTCGACTTGCTACAGCATGCGGCTGTCAAAGTAGGTCGAAACTATTTGCAGCAAAAGAGAAGTTTGGCCAGTTTCGATTTTTCAGATCTACTGCAACGGTTGCACGCAGCACTTCATGCCCCAGGCAATAGATTGCCAGAGTTGATTCGTGAGCAGTTTCCTGTGGCCATGTTGGACGAGTTCCAGGACACTGACCCCTGGCAATACGAATCGCTTTCAAAAATTTACACCTCATCCAGTGCGCATGCGCAGGGTTCGCCAGCCGTTGAACAGGCCAGTGCATTTTTGATGATTGGCGATCCGAAGCAAGCCATTTACAGTTTTCGCGGCGCCGATTTACAAACCTATTTGAAAGCACGCCACACAGCTGAAGCCATTTGGACCTTGACAGAAAATTTCCGATCCAGTCAAGAAGTGGTCAACGCGGTTAATTATCTTTTTGAAATGGCCCTAAGCCCATTTGGAGAGGTTCCTTTCGATCGCGTGCAAACGCCTGCCACTGCCAAGGCTGAAAGCCTCCGTGGGGTCAGCGGTTCCAAATTACCAGCGCTCACAGTTTGGCATTTGGATTCCGACAAATCACTGAGTGGCGCGCAATATGGTGAACAAATAGCGCAGATTTGTGCCACGCAAATGGTCACACTCTTGAATCAGCGCATTGCACAACCCGGTCAAATGGCGGTGCTTGTTAGGGATGGGCAAGAAGCAAAAAAAATTCGCCAAGCCTTGGCGGAGCGCGGCGTGCGTAGCGTCTATTTATCGGACCGAGACAGCGTGTATGCCACCCGCGAAGCGCTTGATTTGGCGTGCATTTTGGAGGCAATTTTGCGAGTGCGCAATGCCAAGCTCTTGCGCGCTGCGTTGACGACTCGCACCTTGTGCCTCAGTTTGACTGAAATCGAACAAGTTTTCAAATCCGAAGAAGCATGGGACATTTGGGTGGAGCGTTTGAATGCGTGGCATCGTATTTGGCAGCGCCAAGGTTTCTTGCCCATGCTTTATAAAATGGTGCATGAGCAAGACATTGGCAGGCGAATGCAGGCGGAGGGCGACACTGCCGAGCGACGCCTGACCAATCTTTTGCACTTGGGCGAATTACTGCAATCAGCCAGTCTTCAACTGCAAGGGGAAACTGCGTTGCTGCGTTTCCTCAGTGATCAATTGGCAGATCCTCAAGCGCAAGGCGAAGCAGCGCAAATGCGACTTGAAACCGATGCCGAATTGGTGCAAGTCATTACCTTCCATAAAGCCAAAGGTTTGCAATACCCTTTGGTGTTTTTGCCTTTCATCTCCAATTTCAGAGAAGACAAAGACGAACAGCTTAGAACCGCCGATGAGCGTCTGCAAGAAGACATTCGGTTGATGTACGTTGCTCTGACGCGCGCGCAGCAAGCCATGTGGATGGGCGTTGCCAAACGCCAAGGCGATTTCAAAGGCAAGGAGACCCTGCCGCAAAGTGCCCTCAGTGTTTTGTTGCAACGAAAGTCGGCCGATGATCTGGGTGAAAAATTACAGGTATGGGCAGCTTGCATCGACATTGAAGTGACTCCTGCGCCCGCGGCGGATGCTCAGATCTATGTGCCATTGAAGGCGGTCAACTTGGAAGCCGCCACTGCGGCAAGAATGCCATCACGCGTGTTACCAAGCGCCGGCTGGACCGCCAGTTTCAGTGCACTGACCCGCAACTTGAGTGAATTCAAATCACACATCACCGAATCGGGCCTCGCTCGAGAAGAGCGTTGGCTGGATGCCCAAATTGACAACCCAGCGATCAAGTCCAACGACTTTGTATTGGCAGTTGACCCTTCAACCTCTCCAACTGAACAGCCTTATTTCAACGCCTTTCCCGCGGGCAGTGCCTATGGCACCTTGCTCCACGACATCTTTGAATGGCAACTCAAAGAAGCCTGGCCCCTTTTACAAAATGAAACCGAGCTTTCTGCCGAAATTAAATTTCGCTGGCAGCAATGGTGGCAAACCCAAGCCGCCAGCTTGCAACTCACCCCAGAAGACCAATCCCTCTGCCTTCAACTCATCCGCCAATGCGCCACCACTCAATTGGGGTCAGATCAACATTGTTTTAGCCTGTCACAGCTCAATTTGCAAAACGCTTGGGCTGAAATGGGCTTTACTTTTAAAACGCACGGCGTTTCTACACTTCAAATTGATCAACTGATTCGTCATTCTCTGCACCCCCAGAAAGCACGCCCTGCTTTACAAGCTCAGCAACTGAATGGCTTGCTGACGGGCTTCATGGACCTGGTGTTTGAGCACCAAGGTCAATATTTCGTGCTCGATTACAAGTCAAACAAATTATCTGATTACTCTTATGAAAGCATCATGGAGAGCATGCTCAGTCATCGTTATGAAGTGCAATACACCTTGTACATTTTGGCAGTGCACAGACTTTTGAAGTCGCGTCTCAAAGATTACAACTACGAACAGCACATGGGCGGTGCCATGTATCTCTATTTACGCGGTATTGATCAAGTCGGCCAAGGCGTCTATGCCCACAAGCCGCCATTTGCGCTGATTCAAGCATTGGACGAGGCTTTTCAATCAAATCAGCATGTGTCATCGCAAGGCGTGTTGGCATGACAGATTCTCAAACAAGGAACCGCAATTTTTCAGCGCCACAAGCTGAATCGTCCAAGATTGCATGGCCATGGACGGCTTTGGATGTTGCTTGGCTGCAATTTTTAAAATCACATCAAGCTACACCTGATGCTTTGCATGATCTCTTGGCGCTCTTGGTCAGCCATCAAATGGGAAGAGGCCATGCTTGCTTAGACCTTGATGCTTTGTGGCAGCACCCTGCGCAGCTGCTCGACTGGACTGATGCGCAAATCAAACTCTTAGTCGATCAAGTCGGATTAACAGAGCATAGCAATGTCCTTCGAGATTTGATTGCACCGGCCGTCAACCCATGGGCTAATGCCGCTCAAACAATGCCATGGGCGATGGGTGCACATTCACCCATCGTGATGTCTTTCCAAGCAAACGGTCAAGCTCAACGCGTCTATCTCAGGCGAGCCTGGCAAGCAGAACAAAGTATTCAAAGTTCTATTCAAATGCGTCTGGCTCAAAACTTTGAAGTTCCGCAAAATGCCGCTGATAAATTAAACAAACTGTTTGGCGCGCAAAGCGAAGATACAGATTGGCAGCGCATTGCCTGCGGAAAAGCTTTGCGTGCAGGTCTGACGCTCATCACCGGCGGCCCCGGAACAGGCAAAACCACCACTGTCGTTCGGTTGTTGGCCTTGCTGCAAAACGCCGCACATGATCAAGGCAATCCATTGCGCATTCATTTGGCCGCCCCCACGGGTAAGGCTGCCAGTCGCTTGAGTGCTTCGATTCAATCGGCATTGACCAACTTGCCTGAGGCTTGGGGTGAGGGCATCCCTTCGCAAGCAGTCACTTTGCACCAGCTGTTGCAATACAACCCTGATGCCGCTGCTAGACCTGCACCAGTTTTGGCAACAGACTTGGTGGTGGTCGACGAAGCCTCCATGATCGACTTAGAGCTCATGGCGAGATTGATGCAATGCGTGCCAGCCGAGGCCAGGTTGGTTTTGTTGGGCGATAAAGACCAGCTCGCATCGGTTGAGGCCGGTGCTGTCTGGTCTCAAATGTGCGAGGGCTCTGCCCAAGCGAATGACATCACTGAAGCTCATCCCAACAAGCCCTACGATTTGCCAGAACAAACAGCGGTACTTTATGTGAGTCGGCGTTTTGATGCCAAGAGTGCCATCGGTCAATGGGCAAAACTGATCAATGCGGGTGATCACCAGCAAATCAAAACGCAATGGGATGCACTCTCAAGTGCAAGGTCTGAGACTGTCATTGATTGCCCAGAGGTTCAACGCTGGCCCGATGCGTGGCGCGATAGACCCCAAGGTGATCTCCATCCAGAAGTGGTGAGCGCATTGCGTGCAGGATGGTCTTCTTGGTTGGAAGTTTTGAGACCTCTGCAGCAAGCGGGTGCAGTCTGTTCTAACGAACAAGCACTTCAATTGCTGAACTGCTTCAGCGAGTTTCAAGTGCTTTGTGCACTTCGCCAAGGTGCGTGGGGTGTTCAAGTTTTGAACGATCGCATCGGCAAGGCTCTGGGCTTGTCTATCAACACGACTCAAAACTTCAGGAGCGCCAAAGCCGAAGACACTTGGTTTGTGGGGCGGCCCATCATGGTGACGCGCAACGATTACCACCTGAACCTGATGAACGGTGACGTCGGTCAATGTTTGCCCACCGCCAATGGTTTGAGGGTGGCGTTTCCCGACGGAAAAGGTGATGTGAGGTGGGTTTTGCCTTCACGCCTAGAAGCCGTTGAAACTGTGTGGGCCATGACCGTTCACAAATCACAAGGTTCAGAGTACGAACACATTCTGATGGTATTACCAGATCGGGTAGCGCCTGTGCTGACCAGGGAGTTGCTCTACACGGGTGTGACCCGCGCCAAAAAACATTTAACTTGGTGGGTGCCTAGCCCCTCTGTATTGTTCAGTGCGGTCAGCCAACGCGTCAATCGAAGTGGTGGTTTGGCAGAAGCCCTTTTTCATCGGTCAAAATAAGCCTATTTCCAAGATCAAGCGAGACTCAGATGAATTTTGAAGAAATGGCCGATCAACTAACGGCTCATCCCGATTACAAAGTGAAGCGGCGCTTGGTCCCCATTTTGAATTTTGGTCCAACAACAGGCGGGCCCACAAAGCGTGTCTTGATTCTGGACACTGAAACCACCGGTTTAGATTCGCGTTCAGAAAGCATCATCGAATTGGCCATGCTGGCCGTGGATGTGGATTTGCAAACTGGCCAACTCGTGGGTGAAGTCGAAGTTTACGAAGACTTCGAAGATCCTGGCCGTCCCATTCCGCCTGAAATCACGAAACTCACAGGCATCACCCGCAAAGATGTCGAAGGTCAAAAACTGAACGAAGCCAAAATCAAAGACATGGTTGAACGCGCAGACCTCATCGTGGCGCACAACGCGAGCTTTGATCGACCCTTCGTTGAAAACCGCTTGGAAGTTTTTGAGCACAAAGCATGGGCTTGCTCCTTTGCGGGCATTGATTGGAAGGCCCAAGGTTTGGGTTCCGCCAAGTTGGAGTTCTTGTGCAGTGAGTTGGGATGGTTTTACGACGCGCACCGCGCACAAGTGGATTGCCATGCCTTACTCAGAGTTCTGTCTTCCCCCCTAAAGCCCTCGTCCGAAACAAAACCATTGAACGGTTTGCAACAACTTTTCAAATCTGCCGAAAATACCCGAACCGTGGTGAAAGCTTTCGGTTCCCCCTTTGAGACCAAAGACAAGCTCAAAGCCAGGGGCTACCGGTGGGATGCGGAGGCGCGTGTTTGGTATACCGCTGTGAAGTCTGCAGAATCCCTGGAGGCAGAAGCCGCATGGCTTAAGTCCGAGGTCTATGGCGGTCGTTCTGCCCGAATTGGCCTGGAAACTCAGGACGCGCTGGTCCAGTTTTCCAGCCGAAGTGGCAAATCAGGCGATCGAGTCTTGTAATTTGAAAGATTTCAGGGTCTATAGGGGTCGAGGTAGCCCCCAAAGACAGGGATAATCACGGGTTCGGGAAAATTATCTTTTCCCTTTTGGAAAAATCACCTTTCCCCTCCCTTTTTGAAGAGCATCCCAGTCATGGCCCAATACGTTTTTTCTATGAACCGCGTCGGCAAGATCGTGCCGCCGAAGCGTCACATTCTCAAAGACATTTCCCTCAGTTTCTTCCCCGGTGCCAAAATTGGCGTGCTGGGTCTGAATGGTTCCGGCAAGTCCACCTTGCTGAAAATCATGGCTGGCATTGACAAGGAAATTGAAGGCGAAGCCATTCCCATGGCGGGCCTCAAAATTGGTTACCTGCCCCAAGAGCCGCAGATGG
>Ga0114974_10003153_pt1 | contig 12537 bp, 7 predicted proteins | sample S_130206_EF_Meta_FD_87318 | JGI IMG/M metagenome (GOLD analysis project Ga0114974, IMG submission 87318) | Freshwater microbial communities from Lake Simoncouche, Canada to study carbon cycling - S_130206_EF_MetaG | ecosystem: Environmental > Aquatic > Freshwater > Lake | place: Lake...
GGCGGTGGTAAAAAGGGCGGCGGTGACGCTAAAGGCCTCATCAAGCCCTCGATGGCGGACACGATCAAAGTGAACGTCTACGCGGACAATTGGTTCGTGCTTTATATCAATGGAAGGCTGACCGCGGTGGATTCGATTCCGTTTACGCCGCATAATGTGATCTCCGTGGATATCCTGCCGGAGTATCCGATGACGATCGCGGTGATGGCGAAGGACAATGCGGATCCGAAAACGGGGCTCGAATACGGCGACCATATCGGCGACGGCGGATTCATCATAAAGTTTGGCGACGGCACGGTCTCGAACGCGACGTGGAAGGCGAAGAGCTTTTTCAGGGGTCCGCTAAACGGTGACGTGAAGCATCCGCAGGTCGAGCATACGCCCATTCCGGAAAAGTGGTGGGCGGTCGATTTCGACGACAGCACGTGGGCGAACGCGAAGGAGTTTTCCGAAGAGCGCGTGAATCCTAAGGAGCCTTTTTACGCGGCCGATTTCAAAGGTGCGAAGTTCATCTGGAGTGCCGATCTCGACCTCGACAACACGATCATTTTTCGCACGCGCGTCGAAAAAACCGAGTGGAAGCAGCGCTGGAACACGAAGCCCGATCTCGACGTGAGCGGTGCGCCGCTGAAGTGAAGCTGGAGGCGCAGATGGGATTGAGAAAATTAACGAGTTTTAATCCGGCGGATTGTCATTTGTTAACGTTGCCCGAGTAGGTTGGGGCATGCGCCGACGTGCCGCTTTCTCTCTTCTGCTTTTTCTCGCCGCGGGCGGGCTGAGCTGCGCGGCGGATGAAGGCACCGCTCGCCTCGTGAACATCGCCACGCGCGCGGCGGTCGGAGGCACGGCTGGCACACCTATCCCGGGCTTCGTGCTCAGCGGTCCCGGGGCGAAACCCATCGTGGTGCGTGCGATCGGTCCGACCCTGGGAGGTTTTGGAGTGAGTGGCGTGCTGGCCGATCCGCGTCTCGGTCTCGTCAGTGGCGTGGCGACGAGTGTGACCAACGACAATTGGAACGCCGCCGATGCCGCGGCCATGACGGCGGCAGGCGGCTTTGCCCTGACGGCGGGGAGCAAGGATGCCGCGCTCGTCGCGAATCTCGACGCGGGCACGTATTCCGCGCCGGTGACGGCCACCGATGGCGGCAGCGGTATCGCACTGGTGGAAGTCTACGATGGCGCGCCCGGTTCCGGGCCTTCGATTGTGAATGCCTCGACCCGCGCCTTCGTCGGCACGGGCACCAGCGTGTTGATCCCGGGCTTTGTGGTTGGCGGCACAGGCACCTTGCGGCTGCTGGTGCGTGCCGTGGGCCCGACGTTGGGGACACTTGGTGTGCCTGATGCCGTGGGCGACCCCACCATCACACTTTTCAGCGGTCCGACCGCGTTGGCGACGAATGACAACTGGTCGACGGCGGCCAATGCGGTCGAAGTCGCCACGGTCGCTGCGGCGGTGGGCGCTTTCGCTTTGCCGGCCGGGAGCCGCGATGCCGCGTTGCTCGTCACAGTTTCGCCGGGCTCATACTCGGCGGTAATCAGTGGAGTCGGCAACACGACCGGCACGGCCCTCGTGGAACTCTACGTGGTGCCGCCGACGCCGGCCCCGACGGGGTTTGCAGTTGTCGAAGTGGCGACTGCCCCGACGGCTCCCAACTACGCGGACAAAGTTTTTGTGACGGCGAAAGGCCAACCCGATCCGGGTGGATCGGTGACGGGATTGCGTTTGAACTACTCCGTCGGAACCGGTGCGGGCTCTACTCCCGTCGCGGTTACGATGAGGGACGATGGCCAGAATGGCGACGGCGCGGCCGGCGACGGTGTTTTCGGGGCGGCCATTCCCGTGCAAGTGGCGGGCACGGCGGTCAGCTACTCGATCACGGCAACGAATAGTGCCGGTGCGACGACGAGCTCGCCCGCAGCGTCCTACGTGGTCGGATCCACGCTGTGGGATTTCAAGATTTCCGACACGACGGCGCCACTCGGGTTTACCGGGCCGGAATTTCTCGGGATTCCCACCGACAAGAGCGTGATGCTGAATTTGGAGGCCAACAAAGCCGTCGAGGTCTACGTGGAATATGGTTCGGCCTCCGGCGCCTATACCGGACAGACGCCCACGGCGACTTATGCGGCCGGCACGCCCTTTGAAATCAAACTGCAGTCGTCGAATCCGGCGGCTCCGTTTCAAGCTAATCGCCGCTATTTTTACCGCGTGCGCTACCGTGCGCCGGGCGAGGCCGTGTTTCGCGCGCGGGGCGAGCGGAGCTTCCAGACCGCTCGCCCGCGCGGCACGCCGTTTACCTTTACGATCACGGCCGATCCCCATCTCGACGAGATCACGAGCCAGCCGCTCTTCACGCTCGCGATGCGCAACATCGGCGCCGACAACCCTGACTTTCACGTCGACTTGGGCGATATTTTCATGACCGACAAGATGCCGACGATTCTGCCGGGGCTGACGGTGAATTACGGGCTGATCGAGTTTCGTGCGGTGACGTTGCGGAATAACTTCGCGGAGTTCTGCCATTCGGTGCCGTTCATGTTTACGCTCGGCAATCACGAGGCCGAATATCGCTACGTTTACGATGCGGACCGTTCGGCGGCGAAGGACAACAACTTGGCCAGCTGGGACATCATCGCCCGAAAACGCTACTTCGCGATTCCCGTGCCCGACGGGGCATTTTACACGGGCAGCGCCGAGACGCGCTTCGTATTTGGAAAAAATGAACTGCTCGAAAATTACTACGCGTGGGAATGGGGCGATGCGCTGTTTGTCGTGCTCGATCCCTATAACAACACGCTGAGCAATCCGAACGCTAACCCGGCGGACAACTGGCGTTGGTCGCTCGGCAAAGCGCAATACGACTGGCTGAAGACCGCGCTGCAAACCAGCCGCGCCAAATACAAATTTCTGTTCATGCATCACCTCGTCGGTGGCATCGAGTCCGCTCGCGGCGGGGTGGAGGCGGCCCATCGCTACGAGTGGGGCGGTAAGAATGCCGACGACACGGAGGGATTCGCGGCGAAGCGCGCGGGTTGGGACATGCCGATTCACCAACTGCTCGTTGCCAATAAGGTCAGCGCCGTCTTCCACGGGCACGATCACTTCTACGGCTACCAGCAGCTCGACGGAATTGTTTATCAGGAATGTCCGCAGCCCGGCACGGCGAATTTCTCTACCGCTAGTGCCGGCGACGGAAAATACGTCCAGGGCACGATTCTGCCAAATTCGGGTCACCTGCGGGTGACGGTTTCCCCGGAGAACACGAAGGTGGAATACGTCCGCGCAGCTTTGCTGACGCAGGAAACGGCCACGCTCAAGAATCGCACGATTTCGCATACCTACACGATGGCGCCGGCGAATTGAACGGAATGAAACAGCGTCTCCTCTGCCTCCTCCTGTTGGTTTGCGCCGGCCTGCGTGCCGCCGATTTTCCCGGGACCATGGTGCTCGGCCGACCGACCAATAAGTCGATCGCGGCCAACCTGCTCGCGCCGTCCGCCCAATCGGCCTATTTGGAATACGGCACGCGAACGGGCGCTTACACGGCCCAGATTGATCCTGTCTCTCTCGCGGCGAATGTGCCGCAGGAGGTCACGATGCCCGGACTCGCCGCCAATACGCGCTATTTTTACCGGATTCGTTTCCGCGCGGCGGCGGCATCGGTTTACGACGCGAGTCCGGAGTATTCGTTCATGACGCAGCGCGCGCCGGGCAGCACGTTCGTCTTTGGCGTGCAGGGTGACTCGCATCCCGAGCGTGCGAACACCCAGTTCAATTCCGCGTTTTATACCCGAACGATGGCCACCGTCGCGACTGATCAACCGGATTTCTACCTGACCAGTGGTGACGATTTCAGCGTCGATACCATCAATCAGGCCAACCCGCGTGCGGTCACGCAGCCGCAGGTGGTCGAGCGCTACACTATTCAACGTCCCTATCTCGGTATCCTCGGTCGAACGGCGCCGATCTTCCTCGTCAACGGCAACCATGAGCAGGCGGCGCGCTATCTCCTCGACGGCACGCCCAACAACGTCGCCGTCTGGGCCCAGAATGCCCGCAACCTCTATTATGCTCAGCCCGCGCCGGATGATTTTTACTCCGGCAACACCGAGACGATCGAGCACATCGGTTTATTGCGGAACTACTATGCGTGGGAGTGGGGCGATGCGCTCTTTGTGACGATCGATCCGTATTGGGGATCGCCCGTCGTTGTGGACAACGACTTCTACGGCGGAAATAAGACAGCCGACCAGTGGGCGATCACGCACGGCAAGGCCCAATATGATTGGCTCAAGGCCACGCTCGAGAAGAGCCGGGCGCACTACAAATTTGTCTTCGCGCATCACGTAAACGGCACGGGGCGAGGCGGCATCGACGTCGCGCTCAAGTTCGAATGGGGCGGGCAGAACAACAACGGCACGCCGGGCTTTCCGCAGAATCGCGCGGGTTGGGCGTTGCCGATCCACCAGCTCTTCGTCGCCAACAAGGTCACGATTTTTTTCCAAGGACATGATCACATCTGGGTTCATCAGCAACTTGATGGTGTCACGTATCAGGCGCTCGGCTCTCCGGCCAATCCCAACTATTCGCTCTTCAATTCCGATGCCTATGCGACCGGCGAGCGGTTTCCCGACAGCGGCTACACGCGTGTGACGGTGGCGCCCACGGGCGTGAAGGTGGAATATGTTCGAACCTACCTGCCAGCCGATGAAAGGCCCGGCACGGAACGCGTGAACGGCACCGTCGCATTTTCCTACACCGTGGGGACTAGCGCCGAGCAAAGCCCCGTCCCGGTAATCGCCGCGCAACCCCGCTCGCAGGCGGTTTCGAGCGGCACTGCGGCGACGTTTTCGGTAAGCGCGACGAGTTCGTTGCCGCTCACCTACCAGTGGAAACGCAACGGTGCCGACATCCCGGGCGCGACGACTGCCGTGCTCGGTATTGCCCGGGTGCTGGCGGCCGATGCCGGCAACTACACTGTCGTGGTTTCGACGACGGCGGGCTCGGTGACCTCTGCGGTTGCCACACTCACGCTCGGGTCGTCGCGACTCGGAAACCTCTCGGTGCGTTCCACGGCGGGAACGGGCAGCGATACTTTGATTGTCGGCTGCGTCGTCGGCCAAGGTGATCCCGCGCCGCTGCTGATCCGCGGAGTGGGGCCGGCCCTCACAGGATTTGGCGTCACGGGAGTGTTGGCCGATCCGGTGCTCACGGTTACCGACGCCAATAATTCTGTCGTGGCCACCAACGACAACTGGGCTACCGGCACCAACTCCAATCAAACCGTCGCGGTCACGACGCGTGTCGGCGCCTTTGCCCTGGCGAATACCGCGCTCGATGCGGCGCTGATAGCCAATCTAACCCCGGGCAGTTACTCAGCCGTAGTGACCGGAAAGACGCCGGCCCCGGGTATCGCACTGATGGAGGCCTACGACACGTCCACCACCAACACTTCAGCGAAATTGGTCAACATGTCGGCCCGCACCAACGTCGGCACCGGGGGCTCGATCCTCATCGCAGGGTTCGCGATTCAGGGCGATGCGGCGAAGCAGGTGCTCATTCGCGCGATCGGGCCCAGTCTCACGCAATTTGGCGTTACCGGAGTCCTGGCCGATCCGCAGCTCGCGCTCTTCCGTCAGGGCGCAAGCACCGCGATCCAACAGAACGACAATTGGCTGTCGGCGACGAATGCGGCGCAGCTCGGCCTCGCGAGTGCACAGGTCGGTGCGTTCACGTTGCCGGCCACCTCTCGTGACTCCGCGATGCTCGTCACGCTCGAACCCGGCACCTACAGCGCGCAGGTGAGCGGCGTCGGCAACTCGACCGGCGTGGCGCTCGTGGAAATTTACGAAGTCCCCTGATCCCCATTTTCTATGGTAAACCATTTTCTACGTTTCGGCTGCGTGGCGCTCGCCTTCGCACTCGGTGCATCGCCCGGCCTGGCTCACGAGGGCGATGCGTGGATTCACGCGGAGGTGGCGCGAATGCTGGCTGCCGAGGGGGCCGGGTCCACGACCACGACGGCGGCGTCTCCGGCGCCAGGCTATGGCGCGGCAATGGCGGCGTCCTTCGGCGCTTTTAAGCCGCGGGTGCGTGCGTATTTTGATGCCACGACTTTCTACGTGGAGTCGGACAATGTTCCGAATCCTGCGATCATGCCGACGCTCATGGTGGGGATCACCTCGTGGCAGCAGCAGATCCCGGTGCCGACGTCGTATTTCGCTTCGACCACGAATCCGGAACGCGACCAAGGCTCGATTGGATTCAACAAACCCAACGTCTGGCGCTTGCCGCTGGTCCCCACGCCCTCCGTTTCACCGATACCGATCAACTCGGCGAATTTTTTACGCGGGGCCATCGCGGTCGGGGCCGACGGCATCGCGATCTTCAACCCGCGCAATAACACCGGCCGCTTTTCCCAAGAAATCGGTGAATTGGACATCTACGGAGGTCACTGTGGTCTCGCCGACGATTACCACTACCACATCGCGCCGGTCCACCTGCAGGCGATTCTCGGCATCGACAAACCCGTGGCGTGGGCCTTGGACGGCTATCCGATTTACGGTTATACCGAGCCTGACGGGACGCCGCGGCAGACGCTCGATGCCAGCGGCGGTCACGACCACGGTGCGTGGGGTTATCATTACCACGCGATCGGCAGCGCGGCGACGGGTCCGGCGAATCCGTATTTGCACACCGCGTTTCGCGGCACGGTCATTAACTTTGGCAATCAGGTGGACGGACAACCTGAGGTGCAGAATATGCGCCAATCGGGCACGGGCGGCTACACGGCCCAGGCCGTGCAAGGCGCCCGCATCGTCGCCTACAAGAATCCCGTCGCCTTCGACGTCGACGCTGCCGGCAACATGTCGGAATCCCTCACGGGCACGCCCTCGGCAGACCAATTTCTCATGCGCGTGCAAATTGGCACGGCCACCTACGACGAGTGTTGGCGCATCAATCGCAACGCCAACCCGAAGACGCTCACGGTCACGTGGCGACTGCCGACGATTCAGCCGACGACGACCACCTATAACAGTGGCGGCAATCGCCTCACGACGTATGGCATGTCCGGCCCCAGCATGCTGAAGCTGCCCGATACGGGACAGACGATCGATGCGACGCAGACTTTCGGTGAGGACTCGGACTATACGATCAATCCACCGAGCTACACCGATAACGGTGACGGCACGATCACCGACAAGGTGACCGGACTGATGTGGCAGAAGGTAGATAACGGTGAATCCACCTGGGACAATGCGATGGCCCGCGCCGGCAGCGTGACGACGGGTGGCTACGGAGATTGGCGGTTGCCGACGCCGATAGAGTTGTTCAGTATTTTGAATTTCAACAACGGCAATCCGGCTGCGGTTAACACGACGTTTTTTCCGAGCAATCCGGCCGGAGCTGCAGAGTATTGGTGGTCGACCGATATCTATGGAGCGGATGCGACGAAGGTTTGGTGCGTGAATTCCGGCGGCGGCATGGGGCCGAAGCCCAAGGCTGAAACCGTGAGTGCGGGCGGCACGCTCCGTTATCATGCGCGTTATGTTCGCGGCGCGAAACCGACCAACGGTCACAACTATCAAAACAATCTCGATGGCACCATCACCGACCTCGACACGGGGCTCATGTGGACTCAGGTGCCGAGTTCGGCGGTGACGTGGCAAGGGGCGCTCGCCTACGCGGAGACTCTCGCGCTCGCCGGCTTCACCGACTGGCGTCTCCCGAACATCAAAGAACTCCAGTCGCTGACTGACTACACGCTCACGACGGCCACGACGGCTGCGGCCGCGTTGGCGCCGGTCAACCGCGTCCTGTTTCCCTCCGCGACGACGCCGGCGACGGCCTACTGGTCGTCGACGGTCTTGCGCGGCGGTGGCAATGCCGTGCCCACGAGCGCGTGGCTGGTGGAGTTTGGCGTGAACAACGCGATCCCCGCGGCCAATGGCCCCGGCCGCAACGCGCAGGGCCTGATCAGCTATGAAGTGATGACGTCCAGCTACCGCGTCTTCGCGGTGCGCTCCGTTACGCTGGCGACGCCGCCGGTCATTACGGCGCAGCCGAACGCGTTTCAGACGGTGGCGGTAGGCGCTACGGTCAGTTTGTCCGTGGCGGCGACGAGTGATTCGCCGGTGAGTTACCAATGGAAGAAGGACGGCGTGGCCATCACCACTGGCTCCAGCGCTGCACTCAGTCTGAGCGGTGTTAAGGCTGCGGAGAGCGGCACGTATTCCGTGACGCTGACGAATGCGACCGGTGCCGTCACATCCGGCAATGCCGTCGTGGCGCTCGGCACGAGCCGCTTGGTGAATCTCTCGGTGAGATCAACTGCGGGAACGGGCAGCGAAATACTCACCGTCGGATTTGTGGTCGGTGGTGGAACGGCCCCGACGTTAATGATCCGCGGCATTGGCCCGACGCTGGGCTCGTTTGGCGTCGCCGGTGTCGTCGCGGATCCGGTGCTGACAGTCCTGTCGCCCACGAGCGCAGTGGTGGCGACCAATGACGACTGGGGGGCGGCGACGAATGTCGCCCAGCTCTCGACAACGGCCGCGCAGTTTGGAGCGTTTGCGCTCTCGGCGGGCAGTCGGGATGCAGCGCTGATTTCTTCGCTGCCGACGGGGGCCTATACCGCACAACTCACCTCGAAAGCGACGTCGGCCGGAGTGGCGCTGGTGGAGGTTTACGATGTTTCCGCGGCAGGCGCGATTGCGCCACTGGTCAATCTATCGGCCCGCACCCGGGTGGGCACGGGGTCAGAAGTTTTGATTGCAGGATTTGTTATTTCCGGAATCGAGCCAAAGCGGCTGTTGATTCGCGGCATCGGACCCACGCTGGGGAGCTTCGGCGTGGCTGGCACATTGGAGGATCCGCAGTTGGCGGTATTCAAGCAAGGCGTCGCCACCGCTCTGCAGCAAAATGACAACTGGTCGGCCGCGACAAATTCCGCCGAGTTGATCGCGACCGCGGTGCGTGTCGGTTCCTTCGCGCTGCCTGCCGGATCGCGTGATGCGGTGTTATTGGTGGTGCTCGAGCCCGGTGTGTACACTGCGCAAGTCAGCGGAGTGGGGGCGACGACCGGTGTCGGTCTGCTGGAAATTTACGATGCTCCGTAGCTCCATGTTTTGCGAAATCGAAAGGTCCGGCCGGTCCCGGGGGGCGGAAGCGTTTCCCGCCAAGGGCGCTGATTTCACGTTGGCTTGCGCTCAAACCGAGTCGAGCGAGTCCGCGCGCTCCGGGATGATCAGCGATCCGGCGCTGCTGGCGCTCGTGACACGTGCCCAGGCCGAAGACCGTGACGCCCAATCTGAACTCGTGCGGTGCTATTCCGGACGCATTGCGGGATTTGTCAGGCCGATGATGCGCGGCGGGGACGCAGTGGAAGATATCGTGCAGTTGATTATGATCAAAATGTGCCGACGGCTCCCGGGGCTGCGCGAAGCGGCGCTGTTTGAGTCGTGGCTGTTTATGCTCTCGCGAAACACTGTGCTCGACCAACTCCGCCGAGCGAAATGTCGGCCGGTTTCGGTCATCGACCCAACGCCGTGGTTGGACCGAGAACCTGCGGAAGAGGCGTCCGGACGTTGCCGTGAAATCATGGAGGAGGTCGAGCGGGCGACGTTAAACTGCAGTGACAAAGATCGCCGCATTTTGCGGCTGGTGCTCGACGGCGCCAGCTACCAGACGATCGCGAAGCTCGAGGAGCTGACCATCGGTGCGCTCAAGCTCCGGGTGCACCGCTTGCGATTGCTGCTCCGGGCAAGCTTGCGCGGTGATTGTGTGCACGGCCTCCGCAGTCCCTCTGCGCTCCGCTGAATCTCATGCACACGTTCACTCACTCGTTAGGCAAACTCGTTCTCGGTTTGATGTTTTTCAGTTCGGCCAGCGGACCGCTTTTTGCCCAGATCAAACCGACGATTGCGAATACGATTTCCCTCAATGCTTATGCCGACAATTGGTGCGTGATTTTCATCAATGGAAAAATGGTTGCGATAGATTCGATTGATTTCCTGCCGCACAATCAGGTCTCGGTAAAAATTCTGCCGGAATATCCGATGACGATCGCGGTGTTGGCGAAAGACAACGCCGAGCCTGCAACGGGGCTCGAATATGGCACGCAGATCGGCGACGCCGGTTTCATTCTCAAACTCGGTGACGGAACCGTCACGAATGCCAAATGGAAGGCGAAGTCTTTTTTCACCGGTCCCCTCAATTCCAATGTGGGCAGTCCCGCGGTGTTGCGGACGCCGCTGCCGGCCCGCTGGTATGGATCCGATTTTGACGACAGCACTTGGGGCGTCGCGACCGAATACACGGCGGCGCGCGTCGGCCCCGACGGCGACTATGTCGCGTCCGATTTCACGGGCGCGTCCTTTATTTGGACGAGCGACCTGAACCTGGACAACACCGTGATCTTTCGCACGACCGTGCAGGCGCCCGCGGGCTATGTGAAGCGGTGGAATACCACGCCCGATCTCGATGTGAGCCAGTTGCCGGTCGAACTCCTGCCGGTCGTCACGACGAGTGGCCCCGGTGGCCAGCTCGCGAATCTCTCCTGCCGGGCGCAGGTGGGCACAGGTGATGGCGTGATCATCCCGGGTTTCGTGCTGAGCGGCTTGGCGGCGCGCACCGTGCTCGTGCGCGCGGTGGGGCCGGGGCTCGCGGCATTTGGCGTCGCGGGCGTGCTCGCGGATCCGACGATTACGGTGTTTCGCGGCGACACGGTCGTCGCGAGCAACGACAACTGGCAGACCCAAACGAATCCGCAGGCGGTGGCGACGGCGGCTGTGACGACCGGGGCTTTCGCGCTCGCGGCGGGCAGCCGGGATAGTGCGCTCGTGCTGACACTGGAGCCGGGCGCGTATACGTTTCGGGTCGCCGGCGTCGGCAATGCGACGGGAGTGGCTCTCGTGGAAGTTTACGTGCTGCCCTGATCGGGACGCAAAATTCACGGGGACCCGAGCGGCCCGAGTAGAGGAGGACGGCAAAAGCGCGGGCTGAAGCACCGCGCTACGGGGCGGGTGGATCAACCGCCGAGGTAGGTGGCTTTGAGCTGGGGATCGGCGCGGAGTTTTTTGCTTTCGCCTTCCATGGCGATGCGGCCGGTCTCGAGGCAGTAGGCGTAGCTGCTCACTTCGAGGGCGAGGTTGGCGTTCTGCTCGACGAGGAGAATGGTGATGCCGTGGGATTTATTGATCTCCACGATCTTCTCGAAAATCGTGCTGATGAGGCGTGGGGCGATGCCGAGGGACGGCTCGTCGAGCATGAGGAACTTCGGGTTGCTCATGAGCGCGCGGCCGATGGCGAGCATCTGTTGTTCGCCGCCGGAGAGTGTGCCGGCGGTTTGTTTGATGCGTTCCTTGAGGCGGGGGAAAATGCTGAAGACGTAATCGCGGTTTTTTGCGATGAGGGTGGCGTCGTTTTGGAGGTAGGCGCCCATCGAGAGATTTTCGTCGACGGTGAGGTTGGAGAAAATCATCCGACCCTCGGGGACGTGGCAGAGGCCGCGGGCGACGATTTTGTGCGGGGCGAGGGCGGAGATGTTTTCGCCGAGGAAGGTGACGGTGCCCCTCTCGGGGCGGAGGAGACCGGAGATGGTGCGGAGCGTGGTGGTTTTCCCGGCACCGTTGCCGCCGATGAGGGTGACGATGGAGCCCTGCTCGATCGTGAAGGAAATGCCGCTGAGGGCGCTGATGGCGCCGTAGGAAACGGAGAGGTCGGAGACGGAGAGCATCGGCTCAGTGATGGGCGAGGGCGTTCTGGTGGTCTTCGCCGAGGTAGGCTTCGATGACCTTCGGATTGGACTGGATTTCGGCGGGCGTGCCCTCGGCGATCTTCACGCCGTAATCGAGGACGGCGATGCGCTGGCACACGCCCATGACGACTTTCATCGAGTGCTCCACGAGGAGGACGGAGAGGTTGAACTGTTTTTGGATCTGCTGGATGAGGCGGACGAGCTCCACCTTCTCGGTCGGATTCATGCCGGCGGCGGGCTCGTCGAGGAGGAGGAGCTTCGGTTTCGTCGCGAGGCAGCGGACGATTTCGAGCCGGCGCTGTTCGCCATAGGGAAGGCTCTTCGCGGGGGCGTCGCGGAAGCGGCGGAGATTAAAAATATCGAGGAGCTCCTCGGCGCGTTTGGTGATCGCCGCTTCGTCGGCGCGGAAGGCGCTGAGGCGGACGAGCGACTGGACGGGAGCGGTTGCGCGGTGGAGATTGCAGGCGACGCGGACGTTGTCGAAGACGGAGAGGGAACCGAAGAGGCGGATGTTTTGAAACGTGCGGGCGATGCCGAGCTCGACAATCTGATTGACGCGCAGCCCGGCAATGGGGCGGCCGTCGAACGAGACGGTGCCCTCGGTGGGCTGGTAGACGCCGGTGATGAGATTGAAGACGGTGGTCTTGCCGGCGCCGTTTGGGCCGATGAGGCCGACGAGCTCGTTTTCGCCCACGGTGAAACCGACGGCGTTGACGGCGGTGAGGCCGCCGAAACGGATCGTGGCTTGGTCGAGTTGGAGGAGGGCGGGCATGGGTCA
>Ga0114974_10003154_pt1 | contig 12535 bp, 14 predicted proteins | sample S_130206_EF_Meta_FD_87318 | JGI IMG/M metagenome (GOLD analysis project Ga0114974, IMG submission 87318) | Freshwater microbial communities from Lake Simoncouche, Canada to study carbon cycling - S_130206_EF_MetaG | ecosystem: Environmental > Aquatic > Freshwater > Lake | place: Lake...
AGATAAGCATTTGCATCGAAACTATTAGCTTCAATATTTTTCGTGGTTGTAATTCGGCCATCGTTCTGCGCAACTTGCAGCGTGATTGCACCTTTTATTAAGACTGGTCGAATATCTATTCGCTCGAACGGAACTGTCATATTTCTGCGACGGCCGGATAAAACTATGCGCACTAGTTTCGAGGGATCTGCAATTATTTGACGGGCGCTTTTTAGTGCTACTTCTAATTCAGTCGCCATTTATAAATTACTCATGATTCGAGATGCGGCATCCGCTATTTGAGCATCAGTAGCTGTCATAGCGATGCGAATGTGCTTTGCTCCGGCTTGGCCGTAGAAAATTCCTGGAGTAGCAAGGATTCCGATCTCTGCTAACCAGGAAACTGAATCCCATGAATCTTCGCCACGTGTGCACCAGATATATAGACCTGCATTGGAAAAATCAATCTTAAACCCGGCTGCCAAAAGAGCTGTGCTTAATACTTCACGCCGAGCTGCGTATCGTTTTGCTTGTTCGGCAACATGCACTTCATCACCAAGTGCTGCTGTCATAGCTTTTTGGATTGGCAGCGGAACCATCATCCCTGCATGTTTTCTAACTTCACGAACTTCAGCAATTACATCCGGATCGCCAACAATTAATCCAGCACGATAACCTGCCAAATTAGAACGCTTAGACATTGAATGCACTGCTAATAAATTCTTGTTATCTCCATCCGCTAACTTAAGAATTGAGATCGGGCGAGGGCCGGTGTCAGGAAAACTTAAATAGCATTCATCGCTTACGACTACCGAATTATTTGATCGGGCATATGCAATTACTGCCTCTAATTCCGATTCACTATGCACGCGACCTGTTGGGTTCGATGGTGAATTTATCCAAGCGATATCGCTCTTCGGCCAAGTTGCAGCATCAATTTCGACTGCAATACTTTCGGAATTGTGAATCATGGAACCAACTAAATATGTTGGATATGCAACCTTGGGATACAAAACTGTTTTCGCGCGAAGAATTGAAGGCAGCCAAGCAACTAACTCTTTCGAACCAATTGTCGGTAGAACATCAAATTCTCCGGTTGCACCAAGAATCTTTGTCGCCCAATTGCGCATTGCGCTTCGAAGTTCTGCCGTTCCAATTGTTACTGGATAACTTGGAGAGTTTGCCGCGTCTTTTAACTCTTGCTGAATAAATGAAGGAGTTGAGTCAACAGGTGTTCCCTGCGATAAATCAATTATTCCCCCAGTGTGTTCCCTAGCGCGTGCACCAAATGGTGCCAACGCATCCCAAGGAAAATCTGGAAGCTTCAGAGTTCTTACTACTCAGCTTTAGGTGGAAGCGCTTTTACTAGTGTGTGATCAGTTCCGGATGCACCAACTTTTGCAGCGCCGCCAGGTGAACCAATCTCTACAAAAAATTCGCTATTCGCTTTTCCAAATTCTTTCCACTGTGAAGGAATGTCATCTTCGTAATAGATGGCCTCGACTGGACAAACAGGTTCGCAGGCACCGCAATCGACGCATTCATCGGGTTGGATATAAAGCATCCGGCCACCCTCATAAATACAATCAACAGGACATTCCTCGATACAGGATTTATCCTTAACATCTACACATGGTTCTGCGATTATGTATGTCAATTTGCTACCTTCCTATCTATTCCAATGAGCCTAGGATAGCGAATGCGAGCAATTTAGCAGGTCTCGAATTCGATTAATTGAGAAAAAAGGAGGAGTAATTAATATGGGAAATCCCACTCCTTCGCTAACTGAGATTGGAAAGCGTGTTTCAATTCGACTGCATGAGCCAGATGGTGGCTTTCGAGATTTACTTGGGACGCTAGAAGAAATTGATGCCGTCCGCAAGAAGGATGGCTCCCTCGCAAAATTTGATCACACTTTGGTTGCAATATGGAAAGTGGTTCCTGAAAAATGAGAACTGGACTGTTTATCTTTGATACTAAAGAGCGCGATCTAAAAGAGGTCTGCGCAAAGAATGGCTTTGAGGTAGCAATTTATTGTTGTGGTCCTACCGTGTATCGAGATGCCCATGTTGGAAATCTACGAACATTTTTACTTGGTGATTTGATAAAGCGAACCCTGACTTTTGAAGGATTCGAATCTAATTTAATTCAAAATATTACTGATGTTGGTCACATGGCCGAAGACATAGTTGGAAATGAGATAGGTGAAGATAAGTTACTGGCGCAATCTAAGGTTGAAGCAATAGACCCATTTGAAATTGCAAGAAAGTATGAAGCTAATTTTCATTTCGATCTCGCCAAATTAAATGTAATTCCGGCAAATTCGTATCCAAAAGCGAGCGAAACTATTGATTTGATGCTGAAAATTATCGCTGAATTAATTGCATCAGATCATGCTTACGTAGGAAGCGATGGCTGTGTCTATTTCTCGGCTACTACCTTCCCGTCATATGGCGAAATTTCTGGAAATAAATTGGATTCCCTCAAACCCGGTTATCGTCATGAACACGTTGAAGATGGTGCAAAGAAGTTTCATGCTGATTGGGCGCTTTGGAAGGCTGCAGAAAACCGAACTGAAATGATTTGGGATTCGCCTTGGGGTCCAGGTTTTCCAGGTTGGCATATTGAATGTTCTGCCATGTCTCTGCATTTATTAGAGGGAAATGTCGACCTGCATTTGGGCGGAATAGATTTACGTTTTCCACACCACGAAAACGAGAGAGCGCAATCAAATTCTGCAGTTGGTTACGAAGTAGTTGAAAACTGGGTTCATGGTGAGCATTTGTTATTCGAAGGCCGGAAGATGTCTAAAAGTGCAGGCAATGTTGTTCTGTTAAATGATGTAATCGCTAAAGGCTTGGATCCCCTATCTCTTCGGCTCTGTTTCCTAGAAAACCGCTACCGAAGTCAGATGGATTTAACATGGGAATCATTGCGAGCTGCTGATGCAACTTTGGAACGTTGGCGCAAGAAAATGTTGCAGTGGGAGAATGAGGGCGAAATTGAAAATAGATTCGTCAGTGATTTTTGCGAAGGAAGTCTTGCGGATATCAAACAAGATTTAGATACCCCACGCGCGCTTCAAAAACTTCGAAAGCTTGAAAAGGATGAACTCGTATCAGGTGCTACTAAAGCCGCTTGTTTCAATTCCTTAGATGCAATTTATGGCTTGGAATTTGCAAGAGAACCTAAAGCTAAGGCCGAGGCAACACCAGAAATCTTGGACCTACTTACGAAAAGGAGTATGGCGCGCGCGGCAAAAGACTTTGGCCAGAGCGATGAGTTGCGAGATAAGTTATTAAAACTAGGTATTTCAATTAAAGATTCTTCTGCTGGGCAAGATTGGGAATGGATTTAGCTCTTCTTAAAAACGGCTATCGTCGCAAAAAGAGTGCCACCAAGTAAGAAGATGTTTCCATAAAGGTTAGAGATAATTAAAATTTCATTACTTAATCCATAAGTTCCTGCTCGAAGCGCAACTGCTAACCAGGCGATTGCAGCAATTAATTTGAACGTGCGAGCACCAAACAATTGCCCAACAAAATTTATACCAACTGCGGTAGTTATAAGAGCAAGTAAAATACCAACCGGCTGATAAGAATTATGAAGTAAGACGCCAATCAAACCGACTACAGCACCGAAAATTAAGGCACCAATTGCATTAAACAAATTTGCATTAAGCAAAGAGATCGGCCTCGCGACCCGATGAATCGAGCTTTTTGCTCTTGTCACCTTTCACTAAGGTGTAATACTCATGGCCCCATACTTCATTACCTAAATTATTTGAAAGCGCAAAGAACGGCCCATCTAATTCAATCTGCGTTGGATGGGCGGCCATCGCTTTCATCTTGGCATCGATAAATTCTGTGCCATCTATCAGCGTTGTAACGAGTTCGTCAGGCTTTGCAAAAGGTAGATCATCTGCGCTTTCTGCTCCGAAGAAGTCTGAACCAATTTCTTTCATCTTGTCGATGCCTGCTTGTATAACTGATCTTGGCATTGTGTTCCAATAAATCTTTGAAATTTCCCATGGTTCACCGATTCCAAAATTGGAATCAATAGCTAATTCTGCTGCCCGCATCGCAACTCGGTGCGCTTGAATGTGATCAGGATGGCCATATCCGCCAAATTCATCATAAGTAACTAGAACTTGTGGTTTAACTTCCCGAATGATTTTAACTAGATAACTTGCCGCATCATCTAAACCGGCCTGCCAAAAAACATCACCGCGATTATTTGGTTCGGTTCCCATCATTCCACTATCCCGCCATTTACGTTCTGGGGCACCTAAGAATCTAAAATCTTTTACCCCGAGCGCTGCCATTGCATCTGCTAATTCGACTTCACGATGTTTTCCAAGTTGATCACTCTTTGAACTAGCTAAATCTGCAAGTTCTGGAATTAATACTTCGCCCTCCTCGCCTCTGGTACAGGTTACGAGAGTTACTCGAACACCTTCGCTCACATATTTAGCCATGGTTGCACCGTTGTTAATGGTTTCATCATCAGGATGAGCATGAACCAGTAGCAATGAGCGATCAGACATTGGTAACCTAACTTTTAGTAAATTGGAAGCGCGGGATCAATTTGTTTTACCCAAGCCACTACCCCACCGGATACATGTGTTGCATCAGCAAAGCCAGCCTGCTTTAGGACGGCTAAGCATTCGGCAGAACGAATTCCAGATTTACAGTGCAGAATAATTGGAACATCTTGTGGCAACTTTTCAAGTGCTGATCCATTTAAGAACTCTTGCTTCGGAATTAAGACCGAACCAGGAATCCGAACAATCTCAAATTCGCCGGGCTCGCGGACATCGATCAGCATGAATTTCTCGCCGTTATCCATCTTCGCTTTAAGTTCAGTTACGGCAATTGTGGAACCAGTCGCTGCTTCAGTCGCACCATCTGAAAGCATGCCGCAGAAAGATTCATAATCTGGAAGTAAGGCAGTTTGTGATGGCTTATCGCTACAAATAGGGCAGGCCGGATCTTTGCGAATTTTAACTTTGCGATATTCCATTTCAAGCGCGTCGTAAACAATCAATTCACCGATAAGTGGTTCGCCAATACCAGCAATTAATTTGATTGCTTCCGTTGTTTGAATTGAACCAATTGATGCACAAAGAACTCCAAGAACTCCACCTTCGGCGCAACTTGGAACCATTCCTGGTGGTGGTGGCTCTGGATATAAACAGCGGTAGCACGGACCATGTTCGGCCCAGAAGACACTCGCTTGGCCATCGAATCTATAAATTGAACCCCATACATATGGTTTTTTGAGAAGAACTGCAGCATCGTTAACAAGATATCTCGTGGCAAAATTATCTGTGCCATCTACGATTAAATCGTATTGTGCAAAAATATCCATGACGTTATCTACATCTAGTCTAGTTTCATGCAAGACCACATTTACATATGGATTAATTTCGGAGATTGCTTCCTTGGCGCTAAGCGCTTTACTTTTACCGATATCGGATTGCCCATGAATAATTTGACGTTGCAAATTTGATTCATCAACGGTATCAAATTCAACTATTCCTAAAGTTCCGACTCCAGCGGCAGCCAAATACATAAGTGCTGGAGAACCAAGTCCACCGGCACCAACACACAAAACTTTTGCATTCATTAATCTGCGTTGACCACTCATGCCAACATCAGGAATTATTAAGTGACGACTGTAGCGACGAACTTCATCAACGGTTAGCGCTGGTCCTTCTGCAACGAGTGGCTTTAAAGTGGCCGACACAAATACTCTTCTCTTTAATCTCTTTAGTCTTGCCCATTTTGGTTTGGCAGTTATTACAACACCCTAATTTTCGTCGATATTCCTCGTAATTCAAAATTGAATGTTTAAAGATTAGATTCTTATTGCAAGTTTCTCGCAAAAAGTCGCATTAATAGCGCAATTGACCCTACGATTAGCCCGATGAGCACAGAATCGACAACAGCTAACTCTGGCAATAAACCGCGGCTACCTAGAGACGAGCGTCGTGCGCAGCTTCTAGCAGCAGCACTCGAAGTATTCACGCAGGCTGGATACCACTCCGCAGCGATGGATGAGATTGCAGACCGAGCAAAGGTAAGTAAGCCGGTTCTCTATCAACATTTTCCTTCTAAGTTGGATCTCTATTTAGCGGTCCTAGATCTTCATATTGATTCACTTGTATTTGATATTCAAAGGGCCATTGCTTCAACATCAGATAACGCAGCTCGAGTTCATGCAACAGTAGATGCATATTTCGGATTCATTAACCGCGAAGGTGAAGCATTTCGATTGTTATTTGAAAGTGATATGAGCGTTGAACCACAAGTTCGCGAACGATTAAGTCGAATGACTTATGACTCAGCAGCTGCACTTAGCGCCGTTATCTCACTTGATACCGGGCTAAGTAAAGAAGCCTCCATGATGCTTGCGGTTGGGTTAATTGGAACTGCCCAAACATCGGCCCGACATTGGTTAGAACGAGATGGAAAATTAGATCGCGAAACCGCAGTCGAACTTGTCTCAAATCTCATCTGGCGTGGAATTTCTGGATTCCCTAAATCCAACTAAGGGATTAAACTAAAGCCATGTCAACTAAAAAAATATCATCTGGATCAACCACTGAAGTCCGTATCGGCATTTCAGATTCAACACAGGAACTTCATATCGAATGCGATTTGACTCCAGAAAAAGTAATTGAGGCGGTAACGGCAGCGCTAGATTCAGGAAAAGCACTTTCACTCACTGATATGCGTGGGCGTCAGACAATTATTGCCAATAATAAGATTTCATTCGTTGAAGTTGGACAGAGCGAAGAACGAAAAGTTGGTTTCGCTTCAGCTTAAAACTTTCAGATTAAAGGTTAAAGAAACCCTTGATTGATTGCACAATCATTTCAACTGCAATTGCTGCAAGAAGCAATCCCGCAATCCTTGCAATCAAAGTAACGCCTGATTCCTTAATCAGGCCAACAACTTTGGTTGAGAACATCAAGGTCAATCCAATAGCTACATGGACAGCAACAATTGCTGCTGCTAAAGCAAATTTCATGGAAGCTGTAGGGGCGTTTTGCACGAACACGATGGTTGTAACAATTGCTCCAGGGCCAGCAAGAAGCGGGGTTCCGAGTGGAACTAGTGCAACGTTTACATCTTTAGTTTTATCACTGGAACTATCTTTTCCAGTCAATAATTCAAGTGCGATAAGCAGAAGAAGTAAGCCGCCTGCGCCTTGAAGTGCTTGAACAGAAATATGTAAATAATCAAGAATAAATTTTCCAAAAATTGCAAAGGCTACGATAACAATTAGTGAAACTGCTGCGCCTTGCCATGCCATAAGAATTCGTTTGCGAGCCGGTTGGTCTTTGACAAGAGCTAAGAAAATTGGGGTTGCACCAGGTGGATCCATAATCACAAAGAGCGTCACGAATGCTTGAATTCCAAAAGTTGTTGCTGATACAAGCAGAATATCTTTCATTTTCGAACCACCCTTCTTGCATCCGCCCTAGCTTCCAAGGCCTCAAAGTCTTCTGGCTTTGTAGTGAACTCCGCCAATTCATTGAGTTTTCCATTGCCGTGATAGTCACTTGAACCAGTTGCAATGATGCCATATCGCGCAACAACCTCACGCAGTAATTCACGCTCATCTTCACTTTGATCTCGATGAGAAATTTCAATGCCATCCAAACCAGCTTCGACCATCGACTTAAAGCTCTCGATATTTATGGTTCGACCTCGCAGCGAAGCTAACGGATGCGCAATAACAGCGACACCACCTGCTTGCTTTATTAACTTTATTGCATCCTCAGGCGTTGGTGAATAATGCGAAATATAGTATTTAGAATTATTGTGAAGTAGTTCAGCGAATGCTTCATCACGGCTTGCAACTAATTTCTTCGCAATTAGCGCATCTGCTAAATGTGGCCGCCCCAGAGTTGCTCCTGGTGCAAGCTGCGCCAAAACATCTTCAATGCTAATTTCATAACCTGCTTCATTTAACCGAGCAATGATCCGATTCATTCGAGTTAATCGATTGTCGCGAGTTGTGGCTAGTACCTCGGAGAGCGCTGAATTATCGCGATCAAATAACATGCCGAGCATATGAACACTTGTGCCATCCAAAGTTTGGCAGGATATTTCAGAACCAAGAACAAGTGACATCCCTGGTCGCAAATACATTGTTGCTTCATCCCACCCGGCAACAGTGTCGTGATCCATTAAACCTAAAACCGTAATTCCACTGGCATGCGCCTTATTTATCAATTCACCTGGTGTATCAGTTCCATCACTTGCAAGTGAATGGGTATGCAAATCAATCATTTACTGGCACTGCCTTCGCTCTCGAAACGAAAATACCACAACCAATTAATAGGCCGATAATTCCAGGAATGATCGCAGCTGGTGGAATTTGATCAAGCCAGAAGTAAGCGATTACTGCACTTACTGGGACCTCGAAAAAAACCACTAACGAGACAACAACTGGCGAAACTCGAGGAAGTGTCATATTGAACATTGTGTGGCCCAGGAATTGAGCACCCAAAATAAGAGCTACTACTAGCCACCATTGCCGTGAGTCGAAGTGAAGAAACTGACTACCAGTTGCAATTGCAATAACTAAACTTGTCACTGCACATGTCAGATAACAAACGGTTGTGTAAGAGGAGGTTGAAAGCTTTTGCTGTGCTTTAGACCCAATCAGGATGTAACCAGCTGAAAGAACCGCACCAAGAATTGCTAGTAAATCACCAACAAAACTGCGAAAGCTAATTTGAAAATCAATTCCAGTAATTAAAACTACTGAAAGAAATGCTATGAACATCCCAGTCCACGCTCGTGAAGGAATTATTCCACCACGGAATTTAAAGTAAATTGCAGTAAATATCGGCTGTAAAGTGGTCAGAGCAGTTCCAGTTGCAACACTTGTGTATCGCATAGCTAAGAAAAAACAGATGAAGTGCATCGCAAGAAAGAAGCCAGCCAAGGCGGAGAGCGCAATTGCTTTTCGTTGTTCTTGCGTTCGCCACTCTGCATTTCTGATTGCAAATGGTGCCATCATTGCGGCGCCACCGAGATTGCGCCAGAAAATTAGTGAAGGAACCGGCATGATGCTCGCTGCTATGACTGGGCCAGATGTTCCGACTCCGATTACGCCAAGAGATAACAGGCCGAGATCTTTAGCTGCTGGAATTGCAGTGTGGTCGTGTTTGCTCATTAAATAATCGTAAACCAGAGCATGCAAGATATTGCGACACCAACTACAGCGATAATAATCGAGTAGATCGTCTTCATTGTTCGAGTTGCTACAAATTCGCCCATCAGTTGCTTATCTTTAGAAATACCAAACATGTAAATCAATAACGGCAACAGCAAAATTGCATTAATAATTTGAGTTAACACAAGAATCTTTATAAGTGGTGCACCTGGAATTAGGATTAAGAAGGCGCTGATTCCAGTAATCAAACCAAAAGTTAGGTAGAAGAGCGGAGCTTCCTTTGGGCTATCGTCGAGTGCAGCTGGACGCCCAGTTAAATCACTAACGGAATATGCAGTAGAAAGTGGAAGGATCGAAGCTGCAAGAAGCGCCGCACCGATTAAACCAATTGCAAATAGCTCTTTAGCCATTGTTCCAGCTAGGGGTTCTAGTGCTTTTGCCGCATCTGCCGCATCATTAATCTGAATTCCCTGTTTGTTTAGAGTTGCTGCGCAAGTTACTACTACGAAGAAACCAATAACACCTGTAAGAAGTGAACCAGTCCAAACATCAACTCGAAGAAGTTTTAAATCATCTTTTGTTAGCCTCTTATCAACCGCATAAGACTGAATAAATGCTAGCCCCCATGGTGCAAGTGTTGTGCCGATTGTTGCAGTTGCAATAAATATTGCTTCTTCCGTAAATGGAATAGTTGGGATTAAGACTCCCCGGGCAGCTGCGCCCCAATCAGGCCCTGCCATGAATCCGGCGATTATGTAAGCTATAAAGCCGGCAGAAATAACAAAGAAAACTTTTTCAATCGTAGAGAACGAGTTACGTAATACTAAGAATGAAACTGCGATTGCTGCCACTGGTACCGAGACATACTTACTTAATCCAAAAAGTTGTCCGGCTGCTGCAATTCCTGCAAACTCGGCAGTCATAGTTCCTATATTTGCTATTACCAATGCGCCGGCACTTAAGGTCCCAGCCCTAGCTCCATACTTCTGGCGAATTAAACCAATCATTCCTTGGCGAGTTACAACACCAATTCTGGCTGCTAAATCATGTAAAACGATTAACGCCAACATCGATGCGACCAAGACCCAGAGCAGTTGGTAACCATAGTCGGCACCGAGAACGGAATAAGTAGTTATGCCTGCTGGATCATTGTCGGAAAGTCCGGCAATTAATCCAGGACCCATGACCGCAAGAAGTGCTGCTATCCGAATTTTCTTTGGTGAGAGTGTTGATTTATTTGCCATTAGAGAGCACCACTTCCTTGAGCAAAGCCTTGTGAATCTGATGTCGGTGCAAGAGCATCAACTAAGTCATCCGCAAGAATTCGACCTACTGGTTTATTTTTCTCATCTACAACAATGATTGAAGATCCACGGTTATTTGCGAACTCGTCAATAACTTCATCAAGTCTGGTATTTATATTTACTGAAGTTGGATACGGCGGGCCCATGAGTGATGACAATGTGGCGCTTGGCTTAGCGGCAATTAATTCGATAATTTGAATGTGATCAAGAAGCTTTCCCTTGGCATCAACAACTACTACGCCATCTGAAATATCTCGCTCCCGGTGTTCAACCAGAAGGGCTAGCGCGGATGCAACGGTGTCGGCTTCGTGTGTGATCAGCATGTGCGAAGTCATGATTCCACCGGCAAGAGTCTCATCAAATTCAACCAGTTTGCGTAGTTGCCTAGCAACCGAAATATCCATCTCTGTGAAAATACTTTCGCGGTGATCGTCATCTAGATCGCGAAGAACTTCAGCACCTTCATCAGGTTCCATTCGAGAAATAAGTTCAGCAGACCTTTGCGCAGAAAGACCACGCAATAAACCCTGCAACTCGTCATCTTCCATTTCTTCAAGCGCATCTGCGGCGAGATCTGGATCAAGCATTTCGATAAGTGCGTTTCGCTCGCGGCCCGCCAAATCTTCAATTAGATCCGCTAAGTCCGCTGGGCGAAGTTGGCTCAGAGCTGCACGTGATTCAGTTGACCTTACAACTCCGGTTCCGTGTGCAAGTGATGCAACGTTTGCCCAATCGATTACATGTTCTGGAATTGGACCTCGGCCAAGTGCGCCAGGAAATATTCTGCGAATAAATGCTTTAAAAGAGATGTCCACGCCTACGACTCGAATTTCACGGTCGAGTGGCGCCAGATAAAGATCAGAAGAACGAACAACTCTGAGCCCATTTACATCAACAATCTGATGGTCTAAAACATCTGCATCAAGAAGTGATTCACCTTCGCGACGGGTGAATTCAGTCAGATCAACTTTTGCAGATGATAATTGAATTTCATTCTGAGTTAGTTTTGCGATTCTTGCGCCATCAATAAAAGATTTGCTCTGGCCGACTTTCACAATTAATCCTGAAACTGGTGGGTAAGAATCTTCGCCATGTCGAACCACTACATCAACTAGGCGACCAATTTCTTTTCCACCTTGATATTTAACTGGTCGTCCAATCAGCCCAGCAACTGAAACTAAAGATTCCCGAATATTTTTACGCTCTAAAACTAATTCACTTCGGCCGACGAACCGCTTAGCCACAGTATTAATGCTCTTTACTGGTGGCTTTTTCATAGCCCAATCTTAGGTGATGTTAAGAGACCGACAGCCTTACGCCGACTAGAGACTTAGGGCGAAGGGTAATTTTCTCGACTATCGCAGCGAAAGCTTCACTTGCTGGACATGTTGGATCACTAATAACAATTGGCTGACCGATATCCCCGCCCTCACGCAAGGCTGGGGCAAATGGAATCTGGCCGATCAGAGCAACATCAGCGCCGACTAGCGAAGTTAAATGTTTTGCAGTTTCTAAACCGCCACCGGTTCCAAATATCGCGATTGGTTCACCACATTTATTACAAGCAGAATCAGACATATTTTCAATTACTCCGATAATGTGTTGTTTCAATTGGTGAGCAATACGTCCGGCTCGTTCTGAAACTTCAGCAGCAGCAATTTGTGGCGTTGTTACAACAATTATTTCTGATGCCGGCAATAACTGGCCAAGTGAGATTGCGATGTCACCAGTTCCTGGTGGTAAATCTAGAAGAAGTAAATCGAGATCACCCCAATATGCATCACTTAATAACTGTTCTAGGACTTTATGTAACATCGGCCCACGGAAAGCGACAGCATCTGAACGTTCTGGCTTGAACATCTCCATTGATACAACTTTTACGCCGAAGGTTTCAACTGGAATAAAGGTCTGATCAATTGCGGTTGGTCGAATTCCCACAATCCCCATGAGTCTTGGGATTGAGTGACCATAAACATCGGCATCTAAAATTCCAACCTTCAAACCTTTCTGAGCGGCAGCGACGGCAAGATTTGCAGTTACTGAAGATTTTCCGACAC
>Ga0114974_10003155_pt1 | contig 12533 bp, 10 predicted proteins | sample S_130206_EF_Meta_FD_87318 | JGI IMG/M metagenome (GOLD analysis project Ga0114974, IMG submission 87318) | Freshwater microbial communities from Lake Simoncouche, Canada to study carbon cycling - S_130206_EF_MetaG | ecosystem: Environmental > Aquatic > Freshwater > Lake | place: Lake...
AGCTGTGATGGCCACTGTCGTCTCCCAAGGACGTCACGATAAAGTGACAATCTTTAAGATGCGCCGTCGCAAGCATTATCAAAAGCACCAAGGCCATCGTCAGAATTTCACAGAAATTTTGATCAACACGATTAAAGCCTAATTCACGGTAGGAGAAAGATATGGCACAGAAAAAAGGCGGCGGCTCAACACGAAATGGTCGCGACTCAGAATCGAAACGCCTAGGCGTTAAGGTTTTTGGCGGCGAGCAAATCAATGCTGGCAGCATCATCATTCGTCAACGTGGCACACGTGTTCATCCGGGTGCAAACGTTGGTATTGGTAAAGATCACACTTTGTTCGCCTTAATTGACGGCCAAGTGGAATTCGGCGTAAAGGGTGCTTTGAAGAAGGCCCAGGTTTCAGTTCTGCCTCGTTCGTAAGGCGCCTGACTGAGATCCGTTTGATTCAGATTGATTCCGAATTTAACTCTTAGGAACAGGCCTCGCTAAGCGAGGCCTTTTTTATTCATGAAATTTATAGACGAAGCTCGTATTGAAGTCATAGCTGGCCAAGGTGGCGCCGGGAGTGCTTCCATGCGCCGCGAAAAGTTTATTGAATTTGGTGGACCTGATGGTGGCGATGGCGGCAAGGGCGGCAGCGTTTGGGCTATCGCCGATCGCAATATTAATACTCTGATCGATTACCGCTACGCAAAAACACATACTGCTAAAAATGGCGAACCCGGTCGTGGGGCTGATTGTTATGGTCGTGCAGGTGATGATATTGAATTGCGTATGCCTGTCGGTACGATCATTGCTGACTATGACACTGGTGAACCTATTGCCGACTTAACAACCCATGGCGAACGTCTGTGCTTAGCACAGGGCGGTGTAGGCGGCTGGGGAAATATTCATTTTAAGAGCAGCACCAATCGTGCACCACGTCAAAAAACCAATGGCAAGCCAGGCGAACGTCGTAAATTGAAGTTGGAGTTAAAGGTACTAGCAGATGTTGGTTTATTGGGGATGCCTAATGCAGGTAAATCTACTTTAATTACCGCGGTATCGAATGCGCGCCCCAAAATTGCTGATTACCCCTTCACAACTTTGCATCCCAATCTTGGGGTAGTGCGCGTAGGTAATGAGCGTAGCTTTGTGATTGCGGACATTCCTGGTTTGATCGAAGGCGCTGCTGAAGGCGCTGGATTGGGGCATCGTTTCTTACGCCATTTGCAACGAACTGGCGTTTTATTACATTTGGTAGATATTGCCCCATTTGACGAAAACGTCGATCCGGTTGCTGATGCAAAGGCGATTGTGAATGAGCTAAGAAAATACGATGAAGCTTTGGTTGAGAAGCCACGTTGGTTGGTGCTCAACAAGGTCGACATGATTCCTGAAGAAGATCGTCAAAAAGTGCTTGCCGATTTTGTGAAAAATTTTAAGTGGAAGGGTCCCGTATTCGAGATCTCTGCTTTAACAGGTCTTGGTTGCGATAAGCTTTGTTATGCCCTGCAAGACTATCTAGACTCTGTGCGTCGTGATCGTGATGATGCGGAGGAGCGCTTGGCTGATCCGCGCTACCAAGATCAAGCCGAAGATAAAACACCAGATTAAATACGTATTTGAATATTCAATTGAGATAACTATACAAAAACTAAAACGCATTGTTGTTAAAGTGGGATCTAGCCTTGTTACCAATAATGGTGAAGGCTTAGATCATGCCGCGATTGCCTTATGGGCTGATCAAGTGGCCTCTTTACTTAAGGCTGGCCATGAAGTATTGATGGTGAGTTCAGGTGCTATTGCTGAGGGGATGCAACGTCTGGCTTGGACCAAACGCCCCCAAGACATTCATCAATTGCAAGCTGCTGCTGCAGTAGGTCAAATGGGCTTAGTCCAAGTTTATGAAAGCTGTTTTGCACGTTTTAATTTACGTAGTGCACAAATTTTATTAACTAATGCGGATTTGGCTCATGCAGAGCGCAATACCAATGCAAAAGCGACCTTAGAAACATTGCTGAAGTTAGGCGTAGTACCGATCATCAACGAAAACGACACTGTTGTTACTGATGAAATTAAATTTGGCGATAACGACAACTTAGCTGCATTGGTTACCAATCTCATTCATGCTGATCTTCTGGTTATTTTGACCGATCAGGGTGGTCTTTATACCGCTGATCCACGTCAAAATACCAATGCAACCCTACTAAACGATGCTATTGCAGGCGACCCTGCTTTAGAAAAAATGGCAGGTGGTGCGGGGAGCGAGCTGAGTAAGGGTGGCATGCTAACTAAAGTACTGGCTGCTAAAGTGGCCGCTCAGACTGGTGCTACTACCGTGATTGCCTCTGGGCGTGAACCACATGTTCTAACGCGTTTGTTAGCTGGTGAAAAAATCGGTACCTGCTTAAGAACAAATTAAGCTCCTATTAGCCGCATCAAAACGGAGGAGGCGCAATACTGCCAGTAAAAGTATTGGGGTTTAGATTACCCAGTATCTTTTGAATATTCTTTTCTTGAGTCGTCATATTACAGAAAGCCCCTTGTGCTAAGGCTGCCTGATAGCGATTGGGAACGTGAGAACTGATATCGCGCCAGGCTGATAGTGGGTTTTCTTTCCAGAGGCCATTTTCAAAGTTGCCATATAAACGCCACTGAAATGAGTCGCATCGAATCCCCTCATATTGAGCTTGATTATCACCACTAGGATTGGTCATCACAACGATATAGCGCGTTACTCCATCTGCACCTATCAAAATGGAGTTGGTATCTACTGCAAATTTAAAAATGGTAGCCCGTGAAACATAAAAGGGCTGTAAGGTGGATTTATTTGGTGGATTAAGGGGCATAGCAGTCATACCCTCTTTGAAGACCATCGGAGCAAATGGGTCCAATCCACTTTGAAGGGCGTCTCCTGCACAGGCTATGAGACTTAAGCAAATAAATGCGCTGCAAAAGTAGGATTTAAAGCGCTGGATCAGTAATGTCATTTTGATTTGTGGTCCGTATTGGGTTCTTGAGGACGCTCTTCTTGATTTGAGTAAAGCGATTGCATGAGATCAAGGGGGGTACCCCAGGCAAGTTGTTGCATTCGCAATCCGCGGGCAAGGTAACGTGCCAGTTCTGAAAGCGCAAGTTGATATACCTCTCTTTTGAAGTCAATCACCCCGTCTAGTTGAATCCAGAAAGGTACCCAACGCCAGGCATCAAATTCAGGATGTTCCGAAGCACGTAATTGGATATCGCTATCTAAACCCACTAAGCGCAGTAAAAACCAGATTTGTTTTTGTCCACGGTAGGCGGCACGATGGACTCGGGTGGCATGTTGACGACGTAAGTACTCTTCAGGGACGTCGTAACGAAGCCAATCCCTAGTTCGTCCAATAATCTGGACGTGTTCTGGCAGCAAGCCTACCTCCTCTTGCAATTCGCGGAACATGGCCTGCTCGGGGCTCTCGCCATGCTGAATCCCGCCCTGCGGGAACTGCCACGAATGCTGCCCAACGCGTTTTCCCCAGAAAACCTCGTTACGGGCGTTGAGGAGGACAATGCCGACATTCGGGCGATACCCTTCACGGTCAAGCATGATCGTGCCTCAAATCCTTTAAAATCAATGATTTGATTATATCCATACATGAAAGCATCACAATCATTTCTCGCTACTCTAAAAGAAGCCCCTTCAGACGCTGAGGTGGTTTCGCACAAGCTCATGGTGCGTGCAGGTTTAATTCGCAAGCTCAGTGCAGGTATTTATAACTATTTACCCCTGGGTTTGAAAGTCATTCGCAAGGTGGAAAACATCATTCGCGAAGAAATGAATCGGGCAGGTGCGATTGAATTATTAATGCCGATGATTCAACCTGCTGAACTTTGGCAAGAGACTGGTCGCTGGGAAAAGATGGGACCAGAGTTGTTACGTATTAAAGATCGCCATGATCGTGATTTTTTAATTCAACCAACCTCTGAAGAAGTCATTACTGATTTAGCTCGTAATGAGATCAAAAGCTATAAACAGCTACCAGTCAATTTTTATCAAATCCAAACGAAGTTCCGCGACGAGCGTCGCCCTCGCTTTGGCATCATGCGTGGACGTGAGTTCAGCATGAAAGATGCGTATTCATTTGACCGTGATACCGAAGGCTTAAAAAAGTCTTATCAAATCATGTTTGATGCTTACACACGTATTTTTAAACGAATGGGTTTACAGTTTCGTGCAGTGACAGCAGATAACGGCGCTATTGGGGGCTCTGGTAGTCAAGAATTTCATGTGATTGCGGATACCGGCGAAGACGCAATTGTGTATTGTCCAAATTCAGACTATGCAGCCAATCTTGAAGCAGCTGAATCCCTGGCTTTAATAGCCACAAGAGCTGCTGCAACTGCTGTGATGACTAAAGTGCCAACACCCGATAAAACGAATTGCGCTGATGTAGCAAAGTTCTTAAATGTGCCGCTTGATAAGACAGTCAAATCCTTACTCTTTGCAGCAGACCAAGAAAAAGGCCCAGCCAAACTCTTCATGTTATTGGTGCGTGGTGATCATGAGTTAAATGAGATCAAGGCTAGCAAGATTTCAGGAATGACGGAGTCTCGCTTTGCTACCGAAGCAGAAATCCTAAAAGCTTGTAATGCCCCAGCTGGTTACTTAGGTCCCGTGGGCATTAGCTCAGATGTCACTGTGGTGGCTGATCGTACTGTTGCCAATATGTCTGATTTTATTTGTGGAGCAAACGCTGCAGGGCATCATCTCACCGGAGTGAACTGGGGCCGTGATCTAGCAGAACCGGTGGTGATGGATATTCGTAATGCAGTAGTCGGTGACCCTTCGCCAGACGGAAAAGGGGTGGTGGATATTTGTCGTGGCATTGAAGTTGGCCACGTATTCCAATTAGGAACGAGCTACTCGGAAGCGATGGGATGTACTTATTTGGATCAACAAGGCAAAGCTCAAGCAATGGTGATGGGTTGTTATGGCATTGGTGTTACACGCTTACTTGGGGCAGCAATTGAGCAAGGTCATGATGAGCGCGGTATCATTTGGCCGATTTCGATGGCCCCATTTGAAGTGGTCATATGCCCAATGAACTACGATAGATCGGAGCTCGTTAAAGCGACAGCCGATCAACTCCATGATGAATTATTGAAGGCCGGTATCGACGTTATTTTGGATGACCGTGGTGAGCGTCCTGGTGCCATGTTTGCAGATTGGGAGCTGATTGGTGCGCCATTCCGTGTTGTGATCGGGGATCGCGGTCTAGTAGATTCTGTAGTGGAATTTAAAGGGCGTACCGACGAAAATTCTCAGAATGTAGCGCTAGCAGACATCAAAGCAAACGTGATCGCTGCCGTTCAAGCAGCGAAGAACTCAATTCAATAAGTTTATTTTTTAAAGAGCCCGCCAAGACCTTTGCCCGCCCCTTTTGCGGCCATGGTCGCCATGGTGCGGGCCATCTTTCCACCTTTAAATTGTTTCATCATGGTTTGCATTTGCTCAAACTGAGCAAGTAGGCGATTTACTTCTTGCACTTCAACACCGGCACCAGCAGCAATACGACGTTTACGACTTGCTTTTAGTAACTCTGGTTTGCTGCGTTCGCGCGGAGTCATGCTGTCAATAATTCCTCTCATCCGCGTACTTTGTTTGTCGGCATTATTGAGATTCGTTTTTGATGCTGCTTGAGCCATTTGGCTTGGGAGTTTGTCCATCAAACTAGCCATACCGCCCATCTTTTGCATTTGTAAAAGTTGATCGCGAAAATCACTCAGATCAAATCCACCTTTAGAAATTTTTGTGGCTAATTTCTCAGCTTGAGCAACATCCACATGCTGCTGCGCTTGTTCGACCAGTGCCAGAATGTCGCCCATCCCCAAAATGCGATTGGCCATACGCTCTGCATCAAAGGCCTCAAGGCCATCCATCTTCTCAGCCACACCAACAAACTTGAGAGGCACGCCAGTGACTTGACGAACGGAAAGTGCAGCACCACCACGCGAGTCACCGTCTAGTTTGGTGAGAATGACACCGGTTAATGGCAAGGCCTCATGGAATGCTTTGGCAGTATTGACTGCATCTTGACCAAGCATGGCGTCAACAACAAATAAGGTTTCTATAGGATTGAGGCTGGCATGCAATGTTTTAATTTCTTGCATGAGGGCTTCGTCAATGCCCAAACGTCCGGCAGTATCCACAAGCACCACATCAAAGTAGTGACGGCGCGCCCAGTCTAAAGCGGCCAGAGCAATATCGTTCGGTTTTTGATTGATATTGCTTGGAAAAAACTCCGCTCCCACTTGCTTGGTAACCGTTTCTAATTGCTCAATAGCGGCAGGACGGTAGACGTCACAAGAAACGGTGAGTACTTTCTTCTTCTTTTTCTCTTGCAACCACTTGGCTAATTTACCTACCGAGGTAGTCTTACCGGCGCCCTGAAGGCCGGCCATCAAGATCACGGCAGGAGGCTGGGTGGCCAGATTAAGATCGCCGCTTTGATTAGTGTCGCCCTGCATGACTTGGGTAAGCTCGCGTTGTACTACCCCAACTAATGCTTGACCAGGACTTAGGCTGCCAACCACTTCCTCACCAAGGGCTTTAAATTTGATCTGTTCGAGCAAAGACTTCACTACCGGTAGGGCGACGTCAGCCTCCAGTAAGGCTAGGCGGATTTCCCGCAACATCTCGGCGGTATTGCTTTCTGTGAGGCGGGCTTGCCCTCGCATCGTTTTAACAACGCGCGATAGGCGATCGGTGAGGTTCTCTAGCATTTATCGATTAGACTTTCCATATGGATATTTTAGGTCACTCAAGTTTCAGTTGGCTTCCCCCGGCCCTTTATTTGCTTTTACTGCTCTTTTTGAGTCAGAGGGCTAGCGCTGGCAAGGAATCCCCTTTATCTGCTGGGTTGATGCAAGCGTGTATTTTTGTGATTTTGCTACTTCACGGGATTGAATTACACGATTCCGTCTTTACACCCCAAGGTTTCATCTTTGGCTTTGCTCAGGACTTATCCTTGATTGCCTGGGTAGGCTTAGCGTTTTATTGGTTTCAATCCTGGTTTTTGCCAATTGCTAGCTTGCTTTGGATGTCCATATTATTCGCCTTGTTTTGCTCTCTTCTCCCGATCTTTTTCCCTGGGGTCATCATTTCTCCTTTGGCTGTTTCAGATCCCTGGTTCAAGGCGCACTTTATTGTGGCAACCATCTCAGTGGGTTTATTAAGTCTAGCGGCTATGCAGGCTATGTTGATGAGTGTTTATGACCGTGCCTTACATCGTCAACTAGCAATTGTTCCCAATAGTCGTCTTTCGCATTGGTTGGAAGATTTACCGCCACTGATGATGATGGAAAGCCTGCTATTTAATTTGCTTTATGTTGGTTTTGCACTCTTAACAATGACCATTTTCTCTGGCCTATTCTTTTCACAGGTTTTATTTGGCAAACCTTTCGTGTTTGACCATAAAACTATTTTTGCACTCATCTCCTGGTTCTTATTTGCCGGTTTACTGATCGCCCGTTGGTGGGTCGGTTTACGTGGTTGGTCTGCAATTCGCTGGGTATTAAGTGCTTATGTTGTTTTATTGCTGGCATATGTTGGCAGTCGGTTTGTATTAGAAGTGATTCTTCAGAAAGTATGATCTTTGTATAAGTGGTTACTATTTTTTGCAGGCATTGTCATTTTTTACCTTTGGTTTAAGGGAAAAAAACAAGCCAAGGGAGTTATTCGCAATCCCTTTAGCGCCAAGTCCAGCAAGCCTAAGACTCTATCCGAGCCTGAAGCCATGGTGCCCTGTCAGCATTGCAAAGTACATTTGCCAAAATCAGACGCTCTCAGATTTGAAGACCGTTTTTATTGTTCTCGTGAGCACTTCAATGCATTGGATGATCAGGGTTGGCTGGGGAACGCAGCCTGGCGAATATCCCCTAATCAAGACAATCGACCAGAACAAATAACGCCGGATTTACTGGTAATGCATCATATTAGTCTTCCACCCGGCGAATTTAGAAAGCGGGATTCCAGCGCATACATAGTCGATTTTTTCCAAAATCAGCTTGATTCAAAGGCACATCCGTATTTTGAAGAAATCGCAGATCAAAAAGTTTCTAGCCATTTTTTAATTACCCGTGCAGGGCAATTAATTCAATTTGTTTCAACCCAAAAAAAAGCTTGGCATGCAGGTGCTTCTTCATTCTTGGGGAGGGAGAAATGCAATGACTTTTCTATTGGGGTGGAGCTAGAGGGTGATGGTGAAACCTTCTTCGAAGAAGTGCAGTATCAAGTTTTGGCAAAGCTCATATCGGAGTTGACGAAATCGTATCCACAATTACTGCTTGCAGGTCACAGCGATATCGCACCAGAACGAAAAACAGACCCAGGAAAATCTTTTGATTGGAAAAAGTTCCAAAAAGCCACAGGTCTTCCAACAGAAAAATTACCTTTTGGTTTGCATTCCCGATAGAACTAATTTTTGTATGTAAGCATACGCTCACTTTTCTAGCCTTTATCTAAATAGGGCGCTGAAATACTAACTAAATTGAGCACAAAATCAGTGCAAACCTTAGTAAAAATACTGATAAATATTTGCCAGAAAAAGCTTACCAAAGTTTAAATATTTCCCTATACTTAGTGGTTAATGCACTTTAAGACACTACATGTAGTGTTTGAATCTAGCAATACCCCATTGTTTTTTAACGATATTTTGTCCAAATAACTATATAAATGCAGGAGCAACATGACATACGCTAATCCACAAGCAGCAGGCCCAACTTCTGGTGCTAATAATCCAGGAATGAGTCCTGCGGGGTCTATAAATCAGGCCCCTTCTGCTGGTTTTGTGGCTGGTGGTGTTGGCGGTAATCAGGCAACCCAGTTGTCCGATTACAAAATTATTCGTCGCAATGGCTCAGTAGTGGCTTTTGAGCCATCCAAAATTGCGATTGCTGTAACGAAGGCATTTTTAGCGGTCAACGGTGGTCAAGGAGCTGCTTCTGCTCGTGTTCGTGAGCAGGTTGAGCAATTAACCCATGCTGTTGTGCGCGCTTTATTGCGTAGTCGTCCCAATGGCGGCACTTTTCATATCGAAGATATTCAAGATCAAGTTGAATTAGCTTTGATGCGCAGTGGTGAGCACAATGTGGCACGTGCCTACGTTTTGTATCGCGAAAAACGCAATCAAGAACGTGCTGCTCAACAAGAGGTTTCTCAGCAAACACAGACTGCGAATCAAGCCGGTGATTCTGGAATCAAAGTAACCGACAACGGTGAAGAGAAGTGGTTAGATATGGCCGCTTTACGTACCGTGATTGAAGCTGCTTGTGAAGGCTTGGGAAATCATATTGATGCAACCCCAATCATTACTGAGACGATCAAGAATTTATATGATGGTGTGCCGATGGCGCAGGTGTATGACTCCGCTATTTTGGCGTCCCGCACATTGATTGAAAAAGATCCTGCTTATAGCCAAGTGACAGCACGTATTTTGATGCACGTCATTCGTAAGGAAATCTTGGGTAAAGAAGTCTTGCAAGGCGATATGCAAGCTGAGTACGGAACTTATTTTGCTAAGTACATTAATGAGGGTATTTCTGCTGAGCTCTTAGATCCTCGTATGCGTGAATTTGACTTACCTAGATTAGCAGCCGCCTTAAATGCAAGCCGTGACTTGCAATTTAATTACCTCGGTTTGCAAACTCTATATGACCGTTATTTCTTGCACATTGAGGATCGTCGCATTGAAATGCCACAAGCTTTCTTTATGCGCGTTGCAATGGGCTTATCCTTAAATGAGTTAGACCGTGAGCGTCGTGCTGTTGAGTTCTATGAAATCCTGTCTACATTTGATTTCATGTCCAGCACGCCAACTTTATTTAATTCAGCAACCACTCGTCCACAGCTTTCAAGCTGCTACTTGACGACTGTGGATGATGACCTTGATGGTATCTACGAAGCTTTGAAAGAAAATGCTTTGTTATCTAAGTTTGCAGGTGGATTGGGTAATGACTGGACTAATGTTCGTGCGCTAGGAAGTCATATCAAGGGCACCAACGGAAAGTCACAAGGTGTTGTGCCATTCTTAAAAGTAGTGAACGATACAGCAGTTGCTGTGAATCAAGGCGGCAAGCGTAAGGGTGCGGTCTGCGCCTATTTAGAGACATGGCACTTAGATATTGAAGAGTTTCTTGAGTTACGCAAGAATACCGGCGACGACCGTCGTCGTACTCACGATATGAATACTTCTAACTGGATTCCTGATTTGTTCATGAAGCGCGTGATGGAGAACGGTGATTGGACCCTCTTTTCGCCATCCAATACCCCTGACTTGCATGACAAATACGGCAGAGCATTTGAAGAAGCTTACGTTGCTTATGAGAAAAAAGCAGATGCTGGCGAGTTAAAGCCATTCCGTCGCATTCCAGCGCAACAACTATGGCGCAAGATGCTTGGTATGTTGTTTGAAACAGGGCATCCTTGGATCACCTTTAAAGATCCTTGCAATATTCGAAGCCCACAGCAACATATTGGAGTGGTTCACTCGTCGAACTTGTGTACAGAGATCACCCTAAATACCAATGAGACCGAAATTGCTGTCTGTAACCTTGGCTCAGTGAACTTAACTGCTCATATGACAACCGATGCCAATGGCAAGATGATCTTGGATCACGAGAAGCTCCAAAAAACCGTACGCACCGCAATGCGCATGTTGGATAACGTGATCGACATCAACTACTACGCAGTGGCTAAGGCACGGAATTCGAACTTAAAGCACCGTCCGGTTGGCATGGGCATCATGGGCTTCCAGGATTGCTTGCACATGCAGCGCATTCCTTACGCTAGTGAAGAAGCAGTCAAGTTTGCTGATACCTCCATGGAGGCAGTTTGCTATTACGCATACCAAGCGTCATGCGAATTGGCAGAGGAGCGTGGCGTATACAGTACCTACAAGGGATCTCTATGGGATCGCGGCATTCTCCCGCAAGACTCAGTGGCAATGCTAGCTGCTGAGCGCGGTGGTTATGTAGAGGTGGATAGCTCTTCCGCTATGGATTGGAGTGGTTTACGTACCCGTATCAAGCAACACGGTATGCGCAACTCTAATTGCGTGGCTATTGCCCCAACTGCAACGATTTCCAACATTATTGGGGTATCTGCCTGTATTGAGCCTACATTCCAAAACTTGTTTGTGAAATCGAACCTTTCAGGCGAGTTCACGGTAGTGAATGAGTATCTAGTGCGTGATTTGAAAGATCGCGGCCTTTGGGATGAAGTCATGATTGCTGACTTGAAGTACTTTGATGGCACTTTATCGAAGATTGATCGAATTCCCCAAGATTTACGAGATTTGTACGCTACCGCTTTTGAAGTTGGGCCAAGCTGGCTAGTTGAGGCTGCTTCCCGTCGTCAAAAGTGGATTGACCAAGCTCAGTCATTGAATATTTACATGGGCGGCGCTTCAGGCAAGACATTGGATGACACCTATAAGTTAGCTTGGTTACGTGGTCTCAAAACCACTTATTACCTCCGTACGATGGCTGCAACCCATGTTGAGAAATCTACAGTGACAAGTGGTCAGTTGAACTCTGTTTCTAGTGGCGGTGGTGTGAATGGTACAGATGCTGCCGCTGCAGCAAGCGCTGCGGGTGCAGTACAGGCAGATGGACCCGCTTGCACAATGCGCCCAGGTGATGCTGGTTTTGAAGAATGTGAAGCATGCCAATAAGCGATTTGCTCATTGGTCAGAAATAGAAGAATTTAGGAGAAAGTTATGTTGAATTGGGATGAGGAAGTTGCTCCAGCACTAGCGAAAGTTGGTATCGCACCGCAGCCGCTTGCAGTCGAGCAGCAACGCCCACAGCCAGATGAAGTGGCAAGGGCACCGCAGACTGAAGCACCTGCGCCAGTAGCGGCGGCCAATTTATCCGGTGGCGCAGCCTTGCGTGTAAATGCTGCCGATAAGCGCGTGATTAATGCTAAGACTGACGTAAATCAGCTAGTGCCGTTTAAATATAAGTGGGCCTGGGAGAAGTATTTAGCTGGATGTGCAAATCACTGGATGCCACAAGAGATCAATATGAACCGCGATATCGCGCTTTGGAAAGATCCAAATGGCTTAACTGAAGATGAGCGTCGCATTATTAAGCGTAATTTGGGATTTTTTACTACCGCCGATTCTTTAGCTGCAAACAATATTGTTTTGGGCACTTATCGTCACATTACCGCTCCAGAATGCCGCCAATACCTATTGCGCCAGGCTTTTGAAGAGGCAATTCATACTCACGCCTACCAATATATTGTCGAATCCTTAGGTTTAGATCAGTCAGAAATCTTTAATGCGTACAACGAGATTGAGTCTATTCGTGCCAAAGATCAGTTCTTAATTCCCTTTATTGATGTGTTAACTGATCCAAATTTCAAGACTGGCACATTAGAAGCAGATCAAAAATTACTTCGTTCGCTGATTGTTTTTGCTTGCGTAATGGAAGGTTTGTTCTTTTATGTTGGTTTTACGCAAATACTTGCAATGGGTCGTCAAAACAAAATGACGGGTGCTGCTGAGC
>Ga0114974_10003158_pt1 | contig 12525 bp, 17 predicted proteins | sample S_130206_EF_Meta_FD_87318 | JGI IMG/M metagenome (GOLD analysis project Ga0114974, IMG submission 87318) | Freshwater microbial communities from Lake Simoncouche, Canada to study carbon cycling - S_130206_EF_MetaG | ecosystem: Environmental > Aquatic > Freshwater > Lake | place: Lake...
AAAGTAAATGGAGCATGCAGTGAATTTTGAGCATGACTCTTCATCCATGAGGCTGATGCTCTGTTTTTGAATGCGCTTACAAAGTGACTGGAGCCACGCCTTATCCTCTACATTAAGCTCATTGACACACATGCGGTTGAATTCAATGAACTCTTCATATGTGCTTGAAGGGGATTCCTCATCATAGTTACGCTCATTCTGCATGCGTTCAAAAGTATATTCATCAATGATGCAGTATGCGCGGTAAAACTCTACAAGCTCCTTAGGGATCGTTGCCATTTTTCAGTGTAACAATTATACTAAAAAAAGCTGTTCAATTTTTTTCAATCATAAAATTGAGCTATATTAATTATATATTGTTTATAACAAATGGACTATAATAAAATCACCGTTGCCAAATTAAAAGAACTCTGTACACAAAACAACATCAAGGGTCTTACTGGAAAATCTAAGAAAGAACTTATTAAGCTCTTAGAGGATTTAACCAAACCAAGTGTTAATACGATTGTACAGACAATGCCAAGTACTTCTGATTTTCTTAATAAGGTAACCTATGGAGATTGTATTGAAATGATGAAAAAGATTCCAGCAAACTCTATTGACATGGTTTGTACAGACCCTCCATACTTTCTTGACGGCCTTGGAGATGACTGGAATAAGGAATCTCTTGATAGTAAGGGTTCATCTTCTCTAGTTGGAAATCTGCCAAAAGGAATGAAGTTTGATAGGAATCAGTCTAAGAAGTTTAATGAGTTTTATTCTAAAGTTTCTTCTGAAGTTTATAGGATTTTAAAACCAGGCGGAGCTTTCATCTCATTCAGTAGTCCTCGCCTTTATCATTCTATGACCATGGCAGTTGAAGATGCAGGGTTTGAGATTCGTGATATGCTTGGATGGGTTTATACACAATCGCAGGTAAAGGCATTCTCACAAGATCATATTATAGAGAAGGATAAGCATTTAACTGCTGAAGAGAAAAAGAAACTAAAAGAGACTTGTACTAACTGGAAGACTCCTCAACTAAAACCGGCTATTGAACCTATGTGTCTTGCTGTAAAGCCGATTGAAGGACGATATATTGATAACTTTCAGAAGTATGGAACTGGACTAATGAACACTTCAGATGAAACAAAAACTGGAGAAGGATATTTCCCATCAAATATTATTACAACAGATAGTATAGAAGAAAGTATGGATAAAGTCTTTCTTGTAAGTAAGCCTACTAAGAAAGAGAAGGGTGATTACAATACTCATCTGTCAGTAAAACCTGTAAGTCTTATCTCTCAACTTGTAAAGCTATTTACGAAAGAAAATGCAACTGTGCTTGATCCATTTATGGGTAGTGGAACAACTGCACTAGCCTGTATGCATACAAAAAGATCTTATATTGGCTTTGACATTAATAAAGAATACATTAAGATTACAGAAAGGCGTATCAGTGAATTTAGTTCATAAACTTCACCTTGAGCGCCTCATAGATAGCCTTCTGTTCCTTGTCAGTATAGTATTCATTCATCTTGGGAATCAGCTCTGATGCTGTGGGCCACATCTTGAGGAAGAAGGCATCAAACTTGAAGCGGTCACGATACTTTCCCTGAATGGGAGGCTGATAGGCAAGGTTTTTTTCAGAGGAATCGCCGACGGTGGGGTCAAGGTGACCGATCTGCCACTCTTCATTAGGAATATCAATAAGATTCTTCTTCCACCAATCCTTGATGGTGCTGATGAAGAGGTTCTTATCGCCGCTGATAGAGACTCCCTTTCGCTTGTCAATGTCAGTCATATCGGCTTCAAAGGGATACTGAAGGCAATAGTTTCCTCTCATCTTGAGTCTCTTAAGGCCGAACGCCTTATTGAACTGCTGGATGGCGTCAGTAGTTTCCATAGATATGTTGTTAAAGAACTTAATGGCCTCATCTCTTCCGAGATACTTCTGGCCGCGTACTTCTGGCTGAGACAACAATGCCAGTGCTTGGCCTCTCATTGAGCTAAGAGGAAGGAGTGGAATATTCTTCTCCTTTGCGTAAGCAATCAGGTCGGCTGGATATGCCTCAAACTTCTTCTTGTAAAGGTCAATGTTGATAAGAGACAAAGCCATCTTTAAGAACTTGATAGTTCGGCGGGATACTAAAAAAGAAGAGTATATGCTATTCAATTTTTTCAGTATCAATAAAAAAAGAGGGGTTTTTGTTCTTTTTTTGTTGTATTTGTTCTTTTTTTGTTGTATTTGTTCTTTTTGTTTGTTTTGTTATCTACTCGTACTGGCGCGTCGGCTCCGTGGCAGAGGCATTGATGCTGTTGGTCGCGGGGTCAAGCTCGCCGACCCAGGCATCCGTGCCTGCGTCCCAGAGCGAGTTCTCAATGCGCAGGTAGGAGTGGCCATTGAGAATAAAGGGCATGTCCACAAAGGGCTCCACGACGGCCGCCGTCGCAGCCTTCATGGCCTTGTTCTTCTCACGAGTGGCCTTCGCCTTAGCGGACTTGGCGGCGCGCGCGGCCGTGGCCTCCTCCTCTGTGAGCTCGGCCTTGGCCTTCTTGGGCTTTGAGCCGCCTGAAGAGGCCGATGCGACAGAGTCAGCCTTAGGCTTGGGCTCAGGCGGATTGGCCATGTAGTCGGCGAAGGACTTCTGAATCTGGGCATCGGTGGGCATCATGCCCTCAGCCAAGAGGCCAGCCTTCTTGAGAGCCGACGCCACTGTCAGGGCCGCCGTGCCCGTCACCTTCTTCCCACCCTCTGGCAGGGCCGAGTTGTGAGAATCAATGGTGGGCTTCAGGGCCGTGCGGACATGCTGAGTGGCCTTAACCCACCATGTGGCCTCCTTCGGCTCAGAGGTCTTGGGGGCCTTCGCGGCCTTTGCGGGCTTGGCCGCAGGCGTGGCCATGAGGCTGTTGAGGAGGCCCTGCATGAGGGTGATGCGCTCGTCGTTGGGCAGGGCCAGGGCGGATGCGAGGATAGCGGAAGACATTTTGGGCTTTTAGCGGAAGATGTTTAATGCTCAGGGGGGTACAGGGCAATTGAGGAAAAATAGTGTTCAATTTTTTTTATAAGTTGAATATGTACGGGCCTCTCAGCCCAACTCAGGGCCTCTTGTTTGGTATGGGCTTGGCCTCTTGAACCCCCCTTAACATCAACTTAAATAAAAAATTGAAGAGTATTTTTCCCCTTTTATTTAGCACGACATAACACCTGGTATAAATTCCAGGCAGTCAAGGCCTACCATGTCTTCAGCAATCAACAGCGCCTTTTGGGCTTTCAACCCCTACCGCACCCGCTGTGATTGCTGCGAGCCCTTCACGGCCATTCAGGGCAGCATATGGACATGCTACACCACCCGCCGCTACTGGAACATCAGCGATGACCCTGAGGCCTCTTGGGCCTCCATGGCCGAGCAGAATGAGGCCCGCCTCACAGATGCCCAGCGTGAGGCAAAGGCCTTAGAGGCCGCCGAGGAGGCTAAGCAGCGCATCCTCACGGCTGAGGCCTCTCGCATGTTCAGTTATGCTGAGACGCAGAAGATCCTCAACACGAAGGGCAAGGGCCAGCAGAAGGCCATTGGCAAGGTCAACGAACCCTGCCGCTGGCTCTACTGCGATGAGAAGGCTCATGCGTCTCAGTGGACCGTCAACGCCAAGGGTGAGCGCTGCGCGCCTGTGCGCCTAGCCCTCACGGGCGCTGAGTGCTGGGCCCACGAGTACCACCACCCCAAGAGCAAGGCTCTCATGAAGCCCCACACTTGCAAGCGCCTTCACCCTGGCGAGGCCGGCTGGCTGGACATCTGGAACACCAACCGCACGCACAAGGAAGCCGCCCCCGTAAAGACGGACAACTTCTTCGCTGCTCGCCTGAAGGTGCAGGCCGACAACTCGGCCTGGTAAAGAAACAAACCAAATAAAAGAACAAAAAAAGAACAAACAAAGAAAAAGCCTCTTTTTTTATTGATACTAAAAAAATTGAACAGCGCACGCCTTACTTTTTTAGTACCCCCCCCAAACTAACAAGCTCTCAAAAATGTCTGGCACTATTCACTGGTACAAGAACGCGTCGTTTGACAAGCCGAACCTCAACTCTCCACAGCCATGCCCCCATGGCGCTGGTTGCGACTATAAGCGAAAGAACCCTGAAGGCGAGCTGGTTCCTGCTTCGTGCCGCGGCGTTCATCCTGGTGAAGAGGGTACTGGCCGCCGCCTCTTTCCTTCTCGTAGGATTGAGGCAAAGGACGGAACCTTTATCAACCAGCCCCCCTGTGTTCGCCTCACATCGTCGTCCTATTACACTCGCCGCCGCTTAGGCCTTTCGTGGGGTGAGTGGTGTGAGAAGAACAACATCCCATACACGCCGCATGCGCCAAATGTCTTTCACGAGCCTGTAAAGACGGCTGGCTTCGCAAAGAACACTCGGCCGCCTCAGGACAACAATGTTGTTGTCGTCACAGAGGAGTAAATACAAAAGAAGGGCGCAAGCCTATTTTTTTGTAGAAAAATTGAAACATTATTTGCGGTAACTAATGATTGACACCATGGAGCCATCATCACAAAGAAGAAAGAAGTCAGATAAAACAAAGGAGAAGTTTGAAAGGAATGGAGCCTTTTCTCAGAAGCATGTGCGTGCGGTTGAAGAACTAAAAAGGAAAAAAAATTGATTCACGGACTACCGTCCTTTTTTATTACCCTGAACAAAAGCAAAGATGGATTACAGTGAGGAGGCCTATGAGACCTTGCTTAATATGCGCACGCGAGGCAAGGCAAGCTATGATGAGGACCGTTATACAGAGTCGCTCAAGAATCTTGGACAGGCGCGTAAGGCTTTTGAGAAGAAGCAGCTTGCCTACGAAAAGAATTCTACAGAGGAGTTCTGTGTAATCGCAAAGAAGGCACGGGATACCCTGGAGCATGCAAGGGCAGTCTCAACTTATCTGCGAGGCATAATGGAGGGTAAGATCAGCGATGCAACGATGACCGACACAATGTACGAGCTGCACGGCTATAAGATAAAGAAGGAGTGTGATGAGATCATTAAGGAATACTTTGGACCAGAGGGCTACTGGATGCCTGGAATGCCGAGGCGCTAAAAAATTGAACAACCAAACACCATTTTTTCACTACACACAAAAATGTACCTACTTACCATTATCTCTCGCACAATGTCAAGCGGCTTTGAGTCTCGCACCAACAAGACTTTTGATACGATTGAGCAAGCCTCTGAGTACATTCGCACAGAGTGGTATGATAGCCTTTGTGAAGATAATGATTATCCTGATCTGTGGGACGAGGAAAGCCTTGGTGGTCCTATGCCTTCTCGTGATGACTTCACAGTTGAGAAGATTAAGAATAAGAAATACGGTGTCCTCTTTGCACCCTATGACAAGAATAACGCCATTGTCCAGAATGAACTTCACCTTGTCAAGACAAAGTGAAAAAATTGAAACAAACCAAACCATTTTTTATGTTACCCTCCTCCAAAACAAAATGACCAACATCTTTGACTGCCTTCCAGGTGACATGATTATGTACGAGATTGCACCCTACCTGAACCGCCTTGAGCGCATCAACTTTAACCAAGCAACTCTCAAGGCCTTTCCAGGTGAGCGAATCCACAAGAAGTTTCCAAAGGACTACACCATCAAGCATCATATTCTTGCCTTATCAAGACACTACAATAGTATAGTAGAAACTCTTAACTACTATACAGACTCAGTTGAAGGGTATTTTGGCTTTGATAGTAATCTCACACCATCTGAATTAGAAAATCACATGCAATTGGGGATAAAAAATTTTGCTAAATTGTTCAACTTTCTCACTGATCCTATGAACACATACATCCACAAGTATCATGGATATGCAAGAAAGAAGAATATTGAACTACTTGAAGAACTTATTAATTATGATATAGATGCGGATGATAACAGAGATTTCTACATTCTGTTGTCAATCATAGATCTTAATTATCTGATAGTGAAGGCACGCCATGTTTTGGACTTCATTCAGAAGATACCCTTTGAGCGAGAAATCTCTATTAAGGGTATAATAAGCACCGTCCTGTAAATAAAGTAAAATTGAATAATAAATATACTAATCTTTTTTTAACTACTATGCGTGAAGCCTATTTGCTGTTTGCAGGATATGTATCAACCTATATGCCATGGACCCTTATATTTCTCCTTCTAAAATATATCAATATCAATTTATATGTATTAAGTGATCGTGAAGTCTGTATGCGAATTCAAAAGCGTATTACTAACTATTCTACACATACATCAGACAATAATAAGGGCTATGGTTATTCTATTGGCAAATGGTACTTTATATCTGTGTCAAATCAGGATGAGATATATTCAGTATGGCTTATTGCAACTGAAAGTTCTTACAATACCCTGATTAAATCCAACGATGAACCCAATAAGAATCCTCTTACTATTAATCCAGTTATGAAAGATGATTTAACAGTTTATGAGCGCGCTGGTCAACTTACAAATGCATGGTTCAGAAAACGAATTATCAAGATTAAATCCTTAATTCCTAAACCCAATCAAGATATAATTATCAAGACTATTATGGAACATCAAGAGAAACATTCTCATACAGTTGTATACCTTCATGGACCATCAGGATCAGGTAAGACAGTGATAGGTGTTCTTTTGGCAAATGCATATAAGGGTTCATATTGTAACACATTAAAGCCATGGCGCCCAGGTGACACACTATCGGCTATCTGCGCAGATGTAGAACCCACATTATCTGAACCTTTGATTATTGCATTTGATGAATTTGATGGTGCCCTTATTAAGATTCATGCAGGTATTGAACCACATAAATCTATATCTATACAAGTCTCTGATAAATGCGGATGGAATCAGATGCTTGATGAGTTTGCTATAGGAATGTATCCAAATGTTATTCTTCTTATGACATCAAATAAGGATCCTGAATTTATTAGACAAATGGATCCTTCTTATATTCGGCAAGGGCGTATAGACTTGATGTTTGAGGTTAAATAGACCATAATATCTAAAGATATAATTAAGGTAATAAAGGAAAGTAATGTAAGGGTTGTATCATTCTTATTTGATTCCGGTGTAGAAATAAATCAACCTATTCTTAGTCAAAATACAATTCTACGATGGGCAACTATGATAAACCTTATGTATATAATAGGTATGAATGTATATGAAAATGTTGCATGGTTTGGCGGATCTTTTTCACCGCCAACAAACATGCATATTACAGTAGCCATTGAAATAGGCAAAAAATTATTATCATTAACTTCAGCAAATAATAGATGTTGTGTTTCTATTGTACCAGTTTCTGCTGCGTATAATAAAGGTTCTGTTAACGAAGAATGTATACCTTCTTCAGATCGTTTAAAATTAGCAAAAGCCATGTTAAAGGCCATAAACCAAGAGTTTGAAGACCCTAGAGTTGATTTTGTTTTAGAAACTCATGAATTTGATTCACCAGCACCTGTTGCGACTATTAATAGCCTTGAAATGTTAAAAGAAAAATATGGTAATGAGGCAACATACTATGTGGCACAGGGTCAGGACAATATAGAAGCAATTATAGCAAGGAAGTGGAATAGATCAAATAATATTATTAATGGCTATAAATTTTTCATGTTTCCTAGAGGCAACTCAGCCATACCACCAGGCATAGATCATGTCCTAGGAAAATTTACTGATGCTCAGAGCTCATCACAAGTTCGTGAGAAAATACAGGGCTCTAATACCTTTCCTGATTTAAGTAAGGATTTACATCCAATAGTTCTTGAAGCTCTTAGAGATATTTATAATAAAAAACCAGTATATGTCAATAAGAGTATTTGTGATCCACCAAAAATGAAGGGTGGCAATAAAAAATTTTACCAAAAAACTAGGAGGCTAGCAGTTAACCAGCGTATCAGATATAAAAAAAGAACTAGAAAGGTAAAAAAATTTTAAAAGAAGTATAGATCATTCCGTTATATCAATCCCTAATACTTAAAGTTCCAGTAAGGCATAGTAAGTATTAGAAAAATGCAGCCCATCTATGTTATTATAGAAAATGGTGAGCCTTATCCAGATGCATACAAAACTTATGCAGCCGCTGTGAAAGCTGTAAAGGATAAGCACTGTGAATATCTGTTCGATCAGATAAAGCAGATGGATAGTCTTGAAGATATTGAAAGTACTCTTGCCGATGTGAACCCTCCTGAGAATATTAGCGCAAACAATACATATCTTTATATTGAAAAGGGAATACATATTCATATTCATAGGTTCTTTATAAGCACTTAAGTAAAAATTGAAAATAATTTTTACTTAATTATAGACACACAATGAGCCTGGTTTGGTTTCATCGTCCTCACGACTCAGGAATCTTTGTTTGGTTTGATAGTCCTAACGAAGCTTATAATTATGCAAGAAAAATCCTTGTAGATTCTTCACGAACTTATCCACGATTTTCCAGCAATTGGGATTCGCAACTCTTTGAAACTTCTGGTATTATTACGATTGGTTCTACAGAGTCCTTACAAGTCTCCTTAGTTTCTTCAGACTACACACCTGCAATGGGATGGAAGTATTGGAATAACAATCGTGAATTTATATGGTGTGAAAAAGAGGAGGCTCTTAAACTTCTAGATGATGGTAATTATATTAAGAAGATTGAGGCAGTGACCCAGACTGATCCAACTACAAATATTGGCTTTCTAGGCAATCTTCTTAGTAAAATTGGTATATAAAGTCTGCATACTCTTAATACTAGAATGACTTCCTACCTTCAGACAGTCACAATAGAATTTCCAACCTCGCCTAGAACTTTTTTTGGCCTTGAGCAATCTCCAATCTGTCCCCCATCACTAAAGGCAGAAGATAATTCACCCTTCATTATTTTAAAGACACCACAAAATGCAGTTATTATTTGGTGGAATACAGGAATGATTTGTAAGACTGAGTCTGATGAAACAATGCGCACTTGGTATCCTAAGATTTCAAAGGCTGAAGCAATAAAGGCATGCACTAGTCCAAAAACCAAGGGGGCATACTTTGAATACCATTCCGATGGTTCACAGACAGCTTTTCTTAATGGAAATAACTATTATTGGTCTGCACCAATTAAGGGAACGCCTGAAGTTGGTACACAGGTTTTAGGATATGATTATGATGAAAATGAATATGATGATGCGGAAATAGAATCTATGGAATGCAATCTCTGTAAGGATACAGCATTCTAAAAATTTTATATCTTACAAATAGATGTCTGATCCAAAAAAATATAATGGAAAAAAATGGGACCTGGCAAATAATTCTGCCAACCTTCAAAATATAAATCAATTAAAAGTAAAAAAGGTAAAGGTTACAATTAATAATAAAACCACAATTAAGAAAATTGTTGAAGACTATGGTGAAAATCATCCTAAGGAGGCCCTTTTAATTTTAGGACATGGTAATGAGGGATGGAAACTAAGAAATCCTATAGAAGTAAATGATAGTGAGGAAGAAAAAGAACTAAAAAATAAAGATTTAATTCCTGATTTAATTAAGGTTCCAGAAGGATCTATAGTAGTTATTAAATCACATCCAGGAGATGTCAGGCTTACTGTTGATGTAGTTAAAGATTACATTGAAGTTTTAAAAAAAGAAAATGAAGATACTATACTTGATCCAGTAGGACATATAGATAATTTAACAAAGTTAATTGGATCAGTTTCTATTTTTAGAGAAGGCGATATGTGTCCAAATATAGTACATAATTATTGTGCTAGTTGGAATGAGGATCATCCAGAAATCCCTCAAGTAGACATGCGCCAAAGTGGAATTGTATCTATTCCACTCAAGGATTCTGTATCAAATGAGGAAATTAATGCCGATTTTTATCATACTACTAAAGAAGTTTTTGATAAATACGATATAATAAATAATAATTTTAAAGATAAAATAACAAATAGAAAAGATACCGAAAGAATTCTAAAACAATTTAAATATATGGATAACACATTTCCTGGAAAAATCCCAGGAACTTATACTATAGATATAATAAAAAGAGAAGTAAATAAATGGAAAGATAAAAATACAATAATTGAAGTATTTAATAAAAAAATGGATGCTCTTGTATTACAAAATAGTCAAATCTTTGAAAGGAAACCAAATACTATTATATATGCTCTAAATTGCCGTTTTATAAATGACCATAAAAGGTTTGTTCCTGAAAGTGTCAGATTGGGCGTAGATTCAGAAGAAAAACTTAAAGGTATAATTAATTATAAGGTCGGACTCTCTGAACAGACAAGAGATGAATATAATAGTACAACGCCTCTATATAGAAAGGTCCCACCAAATTCTAAACAAGAAAAATCACACATACAGAAATATATTAATGCTATGGGAAAAGCAGAAAAAGGATATGAAGAAATAAGAAATCCTAAACATATGGGTGAATTTAAGGTAGTTAAAAGATCTAATTTTATAAGTCCTGTAATAAATCCACACTTACCGCATAATATGCATAATAATTCTATAAATATAGCAAGAACAAGAAAACGGGTTACAAATATGGCTAATGAAATAAAACAAGAAATTAGTGAGTCAGCCTTACAGAGAAAATTAGGTGCAGTTGCCATAAGTAAAAAGAATAGAAATGCAAATAAAATAAATAGTATAATGACTAACTATAAGTACAATTTTGAAGAAAATTTAAGTAATCCTTATTCTGGAAAAAATAGACTAAATGTAATAAATAAGATATATCCTGGAATTAAAGAAAAAATTTTTAACAAAATTATTAATAATATAGAATATATACCTAATAATGACCGTTATAAACAATTACAATATATGAAAACTAGATATACAAAACGAAATAATAATATATCAAGAGAAATAAAAAAGATTAGTAATTCATTAATTAATAAACCTTCTAATTCAATATATAATAAAATGAAACATAAAAATATCTTAAAAGGCATACTACAGAAAAATAATACAAGAAAAAATAATATAATAAAAAGATTATCTGAATTAGATAATCTTATTTTAGATGAAATAATTAATTCAGATATTCCAATAGATGGATCTGATATGATAAAAGATTATACCATTCTATATAATTTAGAAGATAAAACAAATCCAAAAATTAAAGAAAAACTAGATAATCTTTTATCATCAATATATGATGATTATAAAGATTTTATTTTAAGAGATCCTTCAACTAAAAGTATAATAGATAATCTTAAACTTGATGCAACTATACATTCTCAATTAATAGAATATTTACAAAAAAGAGAAGCAGAAGAGTTTTCATCTACAACTATTTGATAAAATTGATGAATAAGTTATGTTCCATAATATATACCAAATACTATATATCATGGAAACCCCAAAACAACTATTCACACTGACTACAGAACAATTAAAAGCATTATTTGATGTTTATCAAATTACAGACAATGAAACTGGTAATTCAACTGCAGCAATGTTAGGCCAGTATATGAAAAAGTCATATAAAACTGGGACTTTTCAGATTACAAAGATTGGTCTTCTTAGAGAGGCTACCTGGGCTAGAAAAAATGGTTTAGATGAATGGGCTACACTAGTATCTAATTGGGCAGCAACAATAAACTAAAATCCATATGCTAAATAGGTATGGCATCTAAGACAAGAAAAATAAGATCAGGATCAAAGATCTTACAAACTTTCTGGACTGGTAATCCTATAGGTCGCCTAGAAAGGGCTGCACTTCAGAGTTATGTAAATCAAGGCTATACTGTACATGTTTATACCTATTTACCCTTACAAGCCTTTAGAAATAATCTACCTTCTAAAACTCATATCAAGGTCTATGATGCCCGAACTATTCTTCCAGAAGATAAGATTTTCAAATATCTGGCAAGGGAAAAGGCGACAAAGGGTATGAATGCGTATACTTTTTTACCCTTCAGTGATCTTTTTCGTTTCAATATGCTTCATAAGAAAGGAGGCACATGGATGGACCTAGATGTTTTTTTACTAAAACCTATTCCTACATCAGTTTGGAATAAGGAATATGTATTTAGCAGTGAACGAACAATTCAGAAAGGAGCCTATAAGCAATCCATGCCAGAAATAATTGATATGGGCTTTATAAAGGTTCCACATCCTAATTCACCATTAACCTCTTGGATTTTAGAACATGTTCCAGAAACTCTTGATCTTAAGAGCCCCTTTGATTTTATGAATCTTTTCAGGAAGGCTATAGAAGCAAATAACCTTCAAAAATATACCTTGCCGGCAAAGGCTTTCTTACCACTTAATTGGTGGGATGTTAAGGAATCCTTTCAAGAAGATTCATCAAGCCAAAAGACCTGCTATCCAAGTAAGTATGGCGTTAAAGAATTTTGCGTAAAAGAACTTTCAGAAAAGGATGTGTATGGAATTCACTGGTTTCGTGCAATTATAAGAAAGAAAGGTCTTCCTTATGATAGCCTAGAAGATAGAGAAACAACATCATCCTTATATGAAACTCTAATACAGAAAATAGAGGACGATGCTCATATGAAGCGCAATTCGCTATAAT
>Ga0114974_10003160_pt1 | contig 12524 bp, 11 predicted proteins | sample S_130206_EF_Meta_FD_87318 | JGI IMG/M metagenome (GOLD analysis project Ga0114974, IMG submission 87318) | Freshwater microbial communities from Lake Simoncouche, Canada to study carbon cycling - S_130206_EF_MetaG | ecosystem: Environmental > Aquatic > Freshwater > Lake | place: Lake...
ACGCGGGCGGTGATGTCGCAGAAGTTCGTGTCGACGGTGTCCTTCGTGCCGGGAAGGTGATCGACGACGCGGACGAAGCGCTCCCCCGCATAGGCCTCGCGGAGACAGGCCATCACCGCCGCCTCGGTGAGCGTGCCCTTCGGCTTGGCATAGATCGTCGAGAGGATGCCGCGGTCCATCGGGGCCAACTGCGGTGTGAAGATCACCATCGGGGCAGCACCGGCGAACCGGCCGATCACCTGCTCGATTTCAGGGGTGTGGCGATGCCGGCCGACGTTGTACGCCGACATGCTTTCGTTGCACTCGGGGAAATGGGTCATCAGCTTCGGCTGACGACCAGCGCCACTCACGCCGCTCTTGGAATCGACGATGATGTCGTCCCGCTCGATCAGGCCGGCCCGCACCAGCGGCGCCAGCGGGAGGATCGCTGAGGTGGCGTAGCAGCCGGGATTGGCGACGAGCGTCGCCCCGCGGATGTGCTCCCGGAACAGCTCCGGCAGGCCGTAGACCGTGTTCCCGAGCCGGGCGGCATCGGGATGCTCGTGGCCATACCACTCGAGGTAGGTGGCAGCGTCGTCGAGCCTGTAATCGGCCGAGAAGTCGACCACCTTCGCGCCGGCGGCGAGAACGCGGGGAAGGATCTCAGCGCTGGCGCAGTGGGGGAGGCATCCGAACACACAGTCGGCCCGCTTGCCGACCTCCTCCGGGGAGAGATCCTCGAGCGCCAGATCGAGCCGGCCGACGAGGCTCGGATGGACGCTCGATATCGGCGGACTTCCATCCTGACGGCTGGTGACGGCGACGATCTCCACCTCCGGGTGGCGGAGGAGGATCTTGAGCAGTTCCAGAGCGGTGTAGCCGGTGGCACCGAGGACGGCGACTTTGACCATCGGGGTTCCTCGAGGGGGATCGATCCAGCGGTGTTATAGCGATCAGGGCCCGGAACGCTCTACGGCGGCCTGGGGCAGTTGGCGGGGCCGGGGCGCGGATCAGGCCGGCGGTCCGGCCGGCCGGCGGCCACGGGGGCGGCGGGTCACCGGCGTCGAGCAATGCACGGCGATCAGCCGCACGAGCCAGGAGGAAACGGCCCCCTTCGTGCCCCGTCGCTCTCCCACCTTCGCATGAGCCGCGTCGTAGACGGCGACGGCCGTCGTCCCGGCATTCACCGCGGAGAGGTCGTTGACGACGATCAGATCGCACGCCTTGGCATCGATCTTTTCCAGGGCCCGCCGCGGATCGCCGCCCGGTTCGAGGGCGAAAGCCACCATCCACTGCTCCGGCCGGGCCCGGCGGGAGAGGGTGGCGATGATGTCGGGGGTCGGCTCGAGGACGAGCGAAAGCCCCGAGCCCTTCCGCGGAATCTTGCCAGGGACGCGGGCCGCCGGTTCGAAATCGCACGGGGCCGCCGCCGCAATCACGCCATCGACGCGCGGCAGCTCCACGAGGCAGGCGGCAAGCATGTCGCGTGTCGAGACGACGGGGACGACGCGTGCCTTCGGGGGATAGGCCACGGCCACTGGCCCGCTGACGATCGTCACGTCGTGTCCGGCGGCGAGCGCGGCGCGGGCGATGGCAACGGCCATTCTTCCGCTCGAGCCATTGGTGAGGTAGCGGACGTCGTCGATGTAGGCCCGCGTCGGACCGGCGGTGAGGAGGATGCGTGTCACGGCAGCGATCAATTCCCTCGCGGCCGAACGGCGCCGGCGAGGACAGCCTCGATCGCCGCGGCGATTTCGGTCGGCTCGGCCATCCGTCCCACGCCCGCTTGGCGGCAGGAGAGCCAGCCGCTCCCCGGGGGCACGATGTGGGCGCCGTCGGCCGCGACCTGGGCCACGTTCCGCTGAACGGCCGGTTTTGCCCACATCGCGGCATTCATCGCCGGCGCCAGAACCACCGGGCATTCGGCACACAGCAGGAGGGTCGTGAGCAGGTCGTCGGCGCTCCCCTGCGCGGCCTTGGCGAGAAAGTCGGCCGATGCGGGCGCGACGACGACGCAGTCGGCCCGGGCGGCCAGTTCGATGTGGGCCCCGAGGGGATGCGACGAGGGATCGAAGCCGCGCGTTGCCACCGGACGGCCGGTGAGGGCAGCGAAGGTCGCCTCGCCAATAAACTTTCGGGCGTTCCGCGTCAGCACCGCCGTCACCCCGGCGCCCTGCTGGACAAGCAGGCTGGTCAACGCCGCGGCCTTGTAGGCAGCGATGCCTGCCGTCACGCCCACGATGATTTCACGGCCGGCGAAAATGCCGTCCGACACTGGAACGCCCACCGAGACATCATCCCCGCGAGGAGAGGGGTACCGGGGGCGATTCCTCGAACGGCCGAGGAATCCTCCACCGATGGCAGAGCCTTGTCAGAGATCGGTCGGATCGAAGTCGAGCGGTCCACCCGCTTCGGGCGAGGCGCCGGTGATGCGGAGGTTGGAGGAGGTGTCGAGGTAGATCTTGTCCTGCTTGATCTCCTCAATGACGATCTGCATCTTGTCGGTGCTGTCGGTGTCGACGAGGGGACGCCCGCCGGCGTTGAGCGCCACGAGACGCTTCTGGATGAGCGTGGAGAGCTTGAAGCGCCCTCCCACCTTGTTGACGATCTCTTCTTCACGCAGGTCGTCGATCATGGTCGTATTCCTTGGGACATCGTCTGGGCCGGGTGAGTCAAGCAGCGGTTCGGGGAGGATTGGTCAGATTGCCGTCGGCCAGCGTCGGTCGTTTTGCTGCGGGGGAAGGCCGGCCGCCCGGAGGATCTGTTCAATCTGGCCAACCGCGGCGTCGACGTGGTCGTTGACGACGCGGTGACGGTAACGATGGGCTTCTTTGAGCTCCCGATGGGCGACCTCGAGTCGCCGGGCCATCGCCTCGGGGGTCTCGGTGCCCCGGGCAACGAGCCGTTGTTCGAGGTGATCGGGTTCGGAGGGCTCGACGAAGATCGTCACCGCCTCAGGGTACCGGTCGAGAATCGACAGTGTACCCTCGACGTCGATCTCCAGCACAACCCAATCGCCGGCCGCGAGACGGGGAGCGACTTCGCTGGTCAGCGTGCCGTACCAGTGCTGCCGGCCGTACACCCGGCAACATTCGAGGAAATCCCCCCCATCCCGCCGACGATCGAACTCGGGCTGGGAGAGGAAGTGGTAGTCGATCCCGTCCCGTTCGCCGGTCCGCGGGGGGCGGGTCGTGGCCGAGATGCTCGGAATGAGCTGTGGCAGACGGGTGAGGAGTCGGCGCAGGATCGTCGTCTTACCGACCCCGGAGGGGCCCGAGATGACGACGACATTGCCCGTGCCGGGCTTTTCTGGGCGAACCATCGATCTGTTGTAGCCTACGGCGGGGCAGGCTGAAAAGGACTCGGTGTCCGAGCGGGCGATGGGGCTTCCGTGGGGGCGATTACTCGAGGTTTTGAACGAGTTCCCGCAGCCGTTCGACCCGGGTTTTCACCTCGACCACCGCATGGGCAATCGTCACATCGGAAGACTTCGATCCGATCGTGTTGGTTTCCCGGGCGAGTTCCTGGGTGAGGAAGTCGAGTGATCGTCCTGGCGAATCCTCGCCGAGGAGTCGGGCGAACTGGTCGAGGTGGCTCTCCAGGCGGACAAGCTCCTCGGCGATGTCGGTTCGGTCGGCCAAGAGGGCGATCTCGCGAGCCAGATCCCCTTCGTTGAGGGTCAGCGTGTGCTGTTCGAGCACCTTTGCCACCCGGTCGCGGAGCCGCTGTCGATGCTCGACGAGGACGGCTGGAACACGATCGCGGATCGTCGCCGTCAGGCCGCGGATCTCGCCGCACGTGGCGAGCATGTCGCGGGCCATCGAGTCTCCCTCGGCACGCCGCATCCGCTCGAGCCGGTCGAGCGCGGCTCCGAGCGCCCGCTGCACGAGCGGCCAGACCGCGTCGATCGCCTCTTGCGAAGGGGTCGATTCGACAAGGATTCCGGGCAGGGCGAGGAGGGCGTCAACCGTCTTCGGAACGGGGAGATCGTGCGTGGCACAGAAGTCCTCGAGTTGATCGAGGTAGGCGGCCAGTTGCGTCTGATCGAGGCCACGTGACGCGGGAGCCAGCGGGCCGGCGATGTCGAGCGCGACCTGCACCGCTCCGCGTCGCACCCGCTCGCGGACGTCCGCCTCGATCCGCGACTCGAGTACGGCGAAGCCCTCGCGAGCGCGGAGCGTGACTTTGAGGAAGCGGTTGTTGACGCACCGCATCTCGATCCGAGCGGTATTGGCCCCTTCGGTGGCGAACCCCTCGCCACAACCGGTCATGCTGAGCGCCACGGAGTCGTCATCCCTCGCCGCGTTGAGTGGAGAAAACCTTACTTGGTTGCGTCGGCAGCCGGGGCCGGTTCGGCCGGGCTCTCGCCCGCGGCCGGCGCGGAGGTGCCACCGGCAGCCGCAGCGTCGCCCGCCTTTTGATCGGTTTCAGCCGGTGCTGCAGTCGTGGCGGCAGGATTGTTGACGGCCGGGAGGGCCCCGCCGGAGTTGTCGGTGCCGATCGGGGCCGAGGCGCCGAGGGTCGAGGCACTGAACTTCGACTGCTGCCTTCCGAGGATGTTGAGGGCGAGGATGCAGAGGAGGATCCAGAACGCCGCCACCCCGATCGTGATCTTCGTGAACACGTCCCCCGCCTTCGTGCCGAACGCGCTCTGCCCCCCCGCGCCCCCGAAAGCCCCGGCAAGACCGCCGCCACGCCCCCGCTGGATGAGGACCAGGAGAATGAGGAACAACGACGAGAGAACGAGGAACAGGCCGAGGAGAAAGCGGACGATCATGGCAGCGGATTCCGGGACGGGCGGAAAGGGAGAGGCGGGGATGGAAGGGACGCTCCGGTACCGGTACCGGAGCGGTTGCAGTCTAGCAGTCCGGTGAAAAAGTCATCCATGACACTTTTCCAGCCGCTCGCGTTGCGGGCACGCCCATGAGGTCGTCCCGTGGGGCGGGCGGACTTCAGCCGAAGGCCTTGGCGATGGCGAGGAAGTCATCGGCCTTGAGGCTCGCTCCCCCCACCAGCGCCCCATCGATATCGGGGCAGGCAGCCAGTTCCGCGGCGTTGTCGGGCTTGACGCTGCCGCCGTACTGGATGCGGATCTTGTCGGCGACCGTCGGCGAGGAGAGGCGGGCGAGGAGCGAGCGGACGAGGGCATGGACATCCTGAGCCTGCTGTGGGGTTGCCACCTTCCCGGTGCCGATCGCCCACACCGGCTCGTAGGCGACGACGATCTTCGCCAGATCATCGGCCGAGATCCCGGCGAGCGAGCCGAGCACCTGCTCGGTGACGACTCCTTCGGTCCGCCCCGACTCGCGCTCTTCGAGCGATTCTCCGACGCAGACGATCGGGATCAGGCCTGTGGCGAGGACGGCCTTGACCTTGGCGTTGACCGTTGAGTCGGTCTCGCCGAACAGCGTCCGCCGCTCCGAGTGGCCAAGGATGCAGTAGCGGCTGCCGATGTCGCGGAGCATGCCGGGCGCCACCTCGCCGGTGAAGGCCCCGCTCTCCTTGTCGTGGGCATTTTGGCCGCCAAGCGCCACCCCAGACAGCGCCACCCCAGACGGCGCCACCCCGGACGGCGAGCTCCCAGCGGCCAAGCCGAGGGCCGCGGCCACGGTCGTCGCATAGAGGGCCGGCGGGCAGAGGACGAGATCGACGTTTCCCGCCTCACCGGCCCGGGCAGCGACGGCCTCGGTGAGGCTGCGGGCCTTGGCCGCATCGAGGTTCATCTTCCAGTTACCGGCGGCGATGGGCTTCCTGCGGGTGGACATGCGTGGATCTCGGTGGAGGGAGGAAAGGCTGGGCGATGGGAAGAGCGAACCAGATTTTTACGCCGGTGGCAACTGCGAACCGGGCGGGGCCGCGACGCTGCCGGGGAAGGAGCATGAAAGCCCTCAGCCAACCGCGGCGGCCGAGGCGTACGAGCCGAGGATCACGACCCGCTTGCAGCGGCGCTCGAGGGCGGAGATCGCCCGACGGACGCGGAGGTCGTCGCGGTGCCCCTCGAGCTCGACAAAGAAGATGTAGCCCCGTTCCTCGCCCGGGAGTGGGAACGACTCGATCCAGGTGAGGTTGAGCTTTTGCTTCTTGGGGATCGCCAGGGCGTCGGCGAGGCCGCCGGGGCGGTGCTCGATCTCGAACATCAGCGACGTCTTGTCGTTGCCGGTGCGCGACGAATCGGCATGGCCGATGACGGCGAAGCGGGTGGTGTTGCCAGCGACGTCCTCGATGTCTTCGGCGAGGATGTCGAGCCCGTGGTGCACCCCGGCCTGGCGGCTGGCGATGGCGGCGGCCCGGGGCGTCTTGGCAGCGGTCTCGGCGGCGGCGCTCGTGCTGGTGACCTCGACGAGCCGGGCATCGGGGAGGTGCCGGGCCAGCCAGTTGCGGCACTGCGACAGTGCCTGCGGACGGCTGTAGACCGTGTCAATGACCGTCCGGTCGCAGGCGGCGAGGAGGTTGTGGTGGATCCGCAGCGGCACCTCGGCGCAAATCTTCACCGGGAGGCGGGAGAAGTTGTCGAGGGTGTCGGCGATCCGGCCGTCGGTGGAGTTTTCCAGCGGCACGACGCCGTAGTGGGAGTGGCCGGCATTCACCTCTTCGAAGGCCGCCGAGATGCTCGCCACCGGGACAAACTCGACCGAGCTTCCGAAACGGTGGAGGGCGGCCAAGTGGCTGTAGGTCCAGGCCGGGCCGAGGTGGGCGACGCGGAGGTGCTGCTCGATCGCCCGCGACCCCGAGATCAGCTCGCGGTAGACCGCCTTGAGGCTCTCCGCCGAGAGCGGGCCAGGATTGTTGCCGGCGACCCGCTCGAGCACGATCTCTTCGCGGGAGGGGTCGTAGGTCTGCTGGCCGGTGGCCCGCTTGTGATGGCCGATCTTGCCAGCCACCGTCGCCCGCTCGTTCATCAGGGAGACGAGCATCCGGTCGATCCGGTCGATCTCTGCGCGGAGCGGGGCGAGGCCCGGTTCCTTCCCCTGCGGCCCCGCCGGTTCAGCGGCAGGGAGGCGTTCGGACGACGGTTTGCGATTGGGGCCCGACTTGGCCATGGAACGCCGAACAAAAAGGAGGACAGGGGGGCGGACAGCCAAAATGGCAGGCCGGCGGTCCGGGGCGCGGTTGCCCGGGTCCAAACCTCTCACTGTAATCAGATTGGCAGCCCCGTAAATAACACGATCTTTCCGGGGGGCCAGAGGGCGGAAGGGCTTCTTTGGGCGTCATTCCCGGCTGGCACGCTCTTTGCACTTCAGGGGCCAGCGTTGGGCCGGGAGCGGTCGCGTTCCAGCCGTCTCCAGCCGCCTGCAGCCGATTCTGGCGCGGGTCCGTTCCCGGCCCACCACTCAATCACACCCCAAAAACAGTCCCCGCAACAAGGAAGCAAGTCCCATGGCCAACCCGAAGGGCGAGAAGATCATCGGTATCGATCTGGGCACCACCAACTCCGTCGTCGCCGTGATGGAGGGGAAGGAGCCCAAGGTGATCGCCAACAAAGAGGGCAACCGGCTGACGCCGAGTGTGGTCGCCTTCAACGACAAGGGGGAAACCCTCGTCGGCGACACCGCCCGCCGCCAGGCGGTCACCAACCCGAGGCGGACGATCTACTCGATCAAGCGCTTCATGGGCCGGCGCCACAACGAAGTGGCCGGCGAGGAGAAGATGGTTCCCTACGAGGTCGTCGGCGGCCCCGAGGACTACGTCAAGGTAAAGGCGGGCGACCAGACGAGCACCCCGCCGGAGATTTCGGCGAAGATCCTCCGCTCGCTCAAGGAGTCGGCCGAGAGCTACCTCGGCCACAAGGTCAACAAGGCGGTGATCACCGTTCCGGCTTACTTCAACGACGCCCAGCGTCAGGCCACGAAGGACGCCGGCCAGATCGCTGGCCTCGAGGTGATGCGAATCATCAACGAGCCGACGGCGGCCGCGCTCGCTTACGGCCTCGAAAAGAAGGCCCAGGAGAAGATCGTGGTGTTCGATCTCGGCGGCGGCACGTTCGACGTGTCGGTGCTCGAGGTGGCCGACGGCGTGTTCCGCGTCATCAGCACCAACGGCGATACGCACCTCGGCGGCGACGACTTCGACCAGACCCTCATCAATCACGTCGCCGATCAGTTCAAGAAGGAGCAGGGGATCGATCTCCGCAAGGACACGATGGCCCTGCAGCGTCTCCAGGAAGCCTGTGAGAAGGCGAAGAAGGAATTGAGCTCGGCCCAGAGCACCGACATCAATCTCCCCTTCATCACCGCCGATGCCACCGGCCCCAAGCATCTCCAGCTGTCGATCACCCGGGCGCAGTTCGAGCAGATGTGCGACGCCCTCGTGGAACGCTGCCGCGGCCCGGTCGTGCAGGCCCTCAAAGACGCCAAACTCGACCCGAAGGACATCGACGAAGTGGTGCTCGTCGGCGGTTCGACGCGGATTCCGAAGGTTCAGGAACTCGTCAAGAAGCTGTTCTCGAAGGAGCCCCACAAGGGGGTCAATCCGGACGAGGTCGTGGCCCTCGGGGCGGCGATCCAGGGGGGCGTGCTCGGCGGCGAGGTTCAGGACGTGCTCCTCCTCGACGTCACCCCGCTGAGCTTGGGCATCGAGACGGAGGGGGGGCTGTTCACGAAACTCGTCGAGCGCAACACGACCGTCCCCACCGAGCGGAAGCAGGTCTTCAGCACGGCGGCCGACAACCAGCAGGCGGTGACCGTGAGCGTCTATCAGGGCGAGCGGCCGATGGCCCGGGACAACCGCCTCCTCGGGCAGTTCAATCTCGACGGCATCCCACCCGCTCCGCGTGGCACGCCGCAGATCGAGGTCAAGTTCGACATCGACGCCAACGGCATCCTCTCGGTGAGCGCCAAGGATCTCGGTTCCAACAAGGAGCAGACGGTCAAGATCGAGCAGTCGAGTGGCTTGAACGAGGCTGAGATCGAGCGGATGCGGAAGGACGCCGAGCTCAACGCCGAGGACGACAAGCGGAAGCTGCGGTTGGCGGAGGTCCGCAACCGGGCCGAGGCTCTCTGCTTCCAGACCGAGAAGCTCGTCAAAGAGAATGGCGAGAAGCTCTCGGCTTCCGACAAAGCGCCCCTCGAGGCGGCGATCACGAAGGCCCGCGAGGTGGCCAAGGGAGAGGATGTCGACGCGATCCAGTCGGCCCACGACGCCCTCGAGCAGGCGGCCCACGCCCTCACGAAGGTGCTGTACGAGTCGACGGCGGCCCAGGGTGGCGCCGGGGCCGGTGCGGCGCCGGGTGGCTCGGGCAGCAAGCCGGCCGACGACACGATCGATGCTGCGTTCGAGGTCAAGAAGGACGCCTGATCCCTTCCCCTCCCGACCAGCCGCGGTGACAGCCACCGCCGCCGGTCAGGTCTGAACGGTCCAACTCCCGAGGGGAGACGGTGGCTGCCACCGTCTCCCCTTTTTTTCAAGGACTCAAAGCCATGCCCTTCCGATTCGACAAGTTCACGATCAAGGCCCAGGAATCGGTTCAGCGGTCGATGGAGCTGGCGGCCTCGCGTGGAAATCCGCAGGCGACGCCGGTCCATCTCCTCTCAGCGCTCATCGCCGAGCGCGAGGGGATCGTCCGCCCGCTCCTCGAAAAGATCGGCGTCGACCGCGGCCACCTCGAGCGGATCATCGAAGCGGAGCTGTCGCACTTCCCGAAGGTGTCGGGGGGCGCCCAGCCGCAGCCCGACCAGGATCTGATCAAGATCTTCGAGGCGGCGTCGGCCGAGGCCGACGTCATGAAGGACGAGTTTGTCTCCACCGATCATCTCCTCCTCGGCTTGGTGAAGACGCCCTCGAAAGCGAAAAACATCCTCAAGCTGGCGGCGGTCGACGAGCAGCAACTCCTTGCCGGTCTCCAGGCAGTTCGCGGCAGTGCCCGCGTGACGGATCAGAATCCGGAGGAGAAGTTTCAGGCGCTCCAGAAATACGGCATCGATCTCGTCCAGCGCGCTAGCCAAGGGAAGCTCGATCCGGTCATCGGCCGCGACGCCGAGATCCGCCGCGTCATTCAGGTGTTGTCGCGGCGGACGAAAAACAATCCCGTCCTCATCGGCGAGCCGGGTGTCGGCAAGACGGCGATCGCCGAGGGGCTGGCGCTGCGGATCGTGCAGTCAGACGTTCCCGAGACGCTCCGCAACAAGCGCGTCATCGCCCTCGATCTGGGCGCCTTGATCGCCGGCACGAAGTATCGCGGGGAGTTTGAGGATCGGCTCAAGGCGATCCTCCGCGAGGTCGAGGCGGCTGCCGGCGGGGTGATCCTGTTCATCGACGAGCTCCACACGATGATCGGCGCCGGGGCGGCGGAGGGGGGCTCCGACGCGGCGAACCTCCTCAAGCCGGCACTAGCGCGCGGCGAGCTCCGCTGCATCGGCGCGACGACGCTCGACGAATACCGCAAGCACATCGAAAAGGATGCCGCGCTCGAGCGCCGCTTCCAGCCGGTGATGGTGGGGGAGCCGAACGTCGAGGACACGATCGCGATCCTCCGCGGACTCAAGCCCCGCTACGAGGCCCATCACAAGGGGGTGAAGATCAAGGATTCGGCGCTCGTCGCCGCGGCGGAGATGTCGCATCGCTACATCGCCGACCGCTTCCTCCCCGACAAGGCGATCGACCTCATGGACGAGGCGACCAGCCGGGTGGCGATGGAGTTGCAGAGCGTCCCCTCCGAGATCGACGAAGTGCAGCGTCGCCTCGTCCAGCTTGAGCTTGCCGCCCGGCAGCTCGCCGAGGAGACGGAGGTTCACGCCAAGGAGCGGCTGGTCGAGATCGAAAAGGAATCGACGGAGCTGCGGCGCAAGCTGGCGAGCCTTCGGGAGCAGTGGGAGGCGGAGAAGTCTGGGGTGGGGAACGCCGAGGAGCTGCGGAAGCAACTCGATGCGGCGCAGCTCGCCTTCGAGCAGGCCAACGTCGCGATCAAGGAGCGGCAGGCCTCGGGGCAGCCGGTGGGAGAGGATCTCTTCCAGCGTCTTTACGAGCTCGACCAGCAGCGTCGTACGCTCGCCGCCCGTGCCGAGCAGGAGGAGCAGGAGCATCCCAAGGCCGCGGCCAAGGAAGCCGCGCCGACGAAGCGGCTGTTGCGCCGCGAGGTGGGGCCGGAGGAGATCGCCGAGGTGGTGAGTGCCTGGACGGGGATTCCGGTGACGCGGCTCCAGGAGACGGAGCGGGCGAAGCTCCTCGTCCTCGAAGACCGTCTCCACCAGCGCGTGATTGGCCAAGACGAGGCGGTTGAGGCGGTGAGCAATGCGGTCCGCCGCAGCCGCTCGGGGCTCCAGGACCCGAATCGCCCGATCGGGTCGTTCATCTTCCTCGGGCCGACGGGCGTGGGGAAGACGGAGCTCTGCAAGGCGCTCGCCGAGGTGCTCTTCGACGATTCCAACGCCATGGTGCGGATCGACATGAGCGAGTTCATGGAGAAGCACACGGTGGCCCGTCTCATCGGCGCTCCGCCGGGCTATGTCGGCTACGAGGAGGGGGGGCGGCTGACGGAGGCGGTCCGGCGGCGTCCTTACTCGGTGGTGCTCCTCGACGAGATCGAGAAGGCCCATCGCGACGTTTTCAACGTCCTCCTCCAGGTGCTCGACGATGGGCGTCTGTCGGACAGCCTCGGTCACACGGTCGACTTCACCAACACGATCGTGGTGATGACGAGCAACATCGGCAGCCAGTTGATCCAGGAGATCACGAAGGAGAGGGGCTCGCAGGAGGAGATCCGCAATGCGGTCAAGGAGTCCCTCCAGACGAGATTCCTGCCAGAGTTTCTCAATCGCATCGACGAAACGATCGTCTTCCATCCGCTCGACGAGCGACATATCGAGAAGATCGTCAAGATCCAGGTGAACAAGCTCATCGAGCAGGCGGCCCGGGCTGGCGTGACGCTCGAGTGCACGGAGGGGGCGGTGGCGGAGATTGCCCGGCTCGGGTACGACGTCGCCTATGGTGCTCGGCCGCTGAAGCGGGTGATCCAGCAGCAGCTCCAAAATCCGCTGGCCCGCGAATTGCTCTCGGGGCGGTTTGCGGAGGGGAGCCGGGTGCGGATCGACTTCGGGCAGGACGAGTTCGTGTTCACGCCTGGCTGACGCGGCAGGCTTGCCGCAGAGCCTGGCTCACGGAAGCAAAAAGCATCGGGGCCGCGCGAGCCAAATGGCTCGCGCGGCCCCGGGTGTTTCTGTGGTCTGACAGGCCTAACTCACGCAGGCTCGCGAGTGCCGAGCGGGCGCTGATCAGCCGCGCTTGCGATCGTCGAGACCCATCCGGGCGATGAGGACTTCAGCTCCGGCGGTCATCTTGCGGAGCTTGGTGGCGATGACGAGCCGCTCCGACTGGGTGGCCTTCTTGAGCTTGAGGGCAAACTTGGCAACCTTCTGCTTCCGGTGCCGGCGACGCTTGATTTCCTTCATCCGGTTGCTGATGCCGCCCATGATATCGCTGGTCCTGTCGGGTGTTCGTGGGGTGTGGGGGTCGGGTCGCGAAGGAGTCGGCGGGAGCACGAAGTGCCGCAGGCCGGGTAATCCACGCGCGATCCAGAGGTCAAAACGACAGTTTTAGGCCAAATCGGCCTA
>Ga0114974_10003165_pt1 | contig 12514 bp, 9 predicted proteins | sample S_130206_EF_Meta_FD_87318 | JGI IMG/M metagenome (GOLD analysis project Ga0114974, IMG submission 87318) | Freshwater microbial communities from Lake Simoncouche, Canada to study carbon cycling - S_130206_EF_MetaG | ecosystem: Environmental > Aquatic > Freshwater > Lake | place: Lake...
AAAGCTTGGGAACGAAGTAGGCGCGGAGGACATCCTCGGCCTCCGGCTGGGCCTCGCCCGAAGCCGCGTATCCGATCTCAGGAACGAGGTCGACCTCGACCCGGCCGTCCTTGAAGTGGACGTAGCGTTCCACCCACGTTCGCGCCTGTCCTTCCGGCACGCTGTTCTCGACGCGGCAGGCGGTGAGGCACTTCCCTGCACCGGTGCACTTCGTCGTATCGATGAGGAAGCCGTACATCGGCTTCTTCGCATGGGGGTGGCTGCCGCCCTGGGGCGCTGCGGCAGAGGACGATTCATCGCCGGCCATGGCTCCCGGCAACAACGTCAACGACATCGCCCCGAGCGTGAGGGTGGTGGCGGTTTTGAGAAACTCCCGGCGGGAAGTTTCGCTCGCCTGATCGGGGCGGGCTGTGCTGCAGCCGCCTGAGGCACACCCGCCGGTCGCACAGCCCCCCGAGGCGCAGCCGCCTGCGGCGCTCGTTGCAGACATCGGGAGGATCGGTAGCTCGAAGAGGCTCATGGTGCACATCCTGGCCCTGGGGGCGACGGCATGGTTCGATCAGGGAGCCGTGTCGTGCCCACCATGGCATTCGAAGCAGGTTTCCTTGGCGAGCGGCTCGGAAGCCCCTTGCTCCTCGAGGTGGAGGGCGACGTCGATCTTCTTGAAATCGGCCGGCATCCCCACCACCGCCGCGTGGCACGACAGGCACGTGGCCCGATCCTTCGTAACGTAGAGATCGATGTTCGTGAGGAAGTCGCCATCCCACTCCGCGGCCGGCGGGAGCGTGATCGACGGATCTACCGCCGCCCTTCTCGCCGTCGCCACATGCTCGACGGCGTGACCGTGGCAGTGAGCGCAGCGAACCGCCTCGTGCAACGTGCCGGCACGCTCGTGCTCCACCGACTCATGACAGGCATGGCAGGTCGCATCGGACTGAAACAGGCTCGGGCGGGCGGCGATGTCGTCGAGCGCCGAGGCCCGGTAAGGACCCGTCCGCCCGAAGTCGTCGGGCACAAGCTCTCGTCGCACGACCATGCCAACGAGCCCGACGGCCGCCAGGAAGGCGCCGAGGGCCCAGAGGTGTCGCGTGTCGTTAAACGAGGTCATCGCGGATCCCAGTCTGGGGCGATTCAGTCGCAGAGGCATGTGCCGCCGTCCGGCCCCCGAGCAAAACAGGATGATTCTATCCCGATCGATCGAGGGTCGCAATCCGCAGGGGCCGTGGACCGTACCATGAAGCCGATTCCGGGCGGTGCATCGATTCGAGCGCCGCTTCCCTCCGTCGCGCGAGGAAGACACTGCATGGCAACGCTGGCTCCGGGCCCGGTTATCAGACGTGGTCGACGACATCCGCCGCCTGGCATCGACGAGGAGATCGCGATCGGCTTCCAATCCACTGTCTCTCTCCCTGCGACGCGCGACGCCGTCCTTTCCATCGTCGCGCGTCTCGTGCCCTTCTTGCTCCTCCTCGCGCCGGCGATCGTCCTCGGCCAGCCCTTTCACGCCAGCGACGCCACGGCGCCGGGAGATGCGATGATTGACCGCTGGCTCGCCACGCGGACAACGCGCATCGAGCGGACGATCGGCGATGATCTCCTCCCCCTCGACGCGACACGGCAGGAGCGGCTCCGTGCCGAATACCTCTCCATGCTCGGGCTCGATCCGCTGCCGGCTCGGACGCCGCTCGGAACGACCGTCACCGGACGCCTCGAGGGGGATGGCTACACCGTCGAGATGCTCCATTACCGGAGCCTCCCCGGCCTCATCGTGACCGCCAATCTGTGGCGGCCCACGGCGCCGCCGCCCGAAGGCGGATATCCGGGAATCGTTTATTGCTGTGGCCACTCCGGACGCGGACGCAATGGCAACAAGACCGCCTTCCAGGACCACGGCATCTGGTTTGCCCGCCACGGCTATGTCTGCCTCGTCGTCGACACCCTCCAACTCGGCGAGATCGCCGCCACGCACCATGGCACCTACCGTGAGGGGCGATGGTGGTGGCAATCTCGCGGCTACACCCCCGCCGGCGTGGAATGCTGGAACGGAATCCGCGCCATCGACCTCCTTGTCGACCGCGCCGACGTCGATCCAAACCGGATCGGCGTCACGGGGATCAGCGGCGGCGGGGCGGCAACGCTCTGGATTGCCGCCGCCGACGAGCGGGCGAAGGTGGCGGTGCCGGTGAGCGGGATGGCCGACCTCACCGCCTACGTTGCCGACGGTTGTGTCGATGGCCACTGCGACTGCATGTTTCTCGTGAACAGCTTTCAATGGCCCTGGACACGGATCGCCGCGCTCGTCGCCCCCCGTCCGCTCCTGTTCATCAACAGTGACGCCGATCCGATCTTCCCGATGAGCGCCAACGAGCGCGTGGCGGCGATCCTCGAGCGGGTCTATGCACTTCATGGTGCCGGTGACCGCTTCGACGCCCAGGTCAGCCTCGGTGGACACGCCTACCGCGCCGACATCCGCGCCGGCGCGTATCGCTTTCTCGGCTCCTATCTCCAAGCTGATCCGCGCCCGGTCACCGATGGCGAAATCGACCTTGTCGACGAGCGCGGGGCCACGCCCGTTCACCCGATCCCGCCGGAACGCCTCCGCGTCTTTCCAGTCGACGCCGATATCCCCGCCGATCAGCTCAACACCACGATCGACGCGCACTTCGTCCCGCTGGGACGCCCCGAGCCGCCGCGGCCGGGTAGCTTCGAAGCCTGGCGCGGCCGATTGCTCGACGCCCTCCGCCGGCAGACGTTCGGTGATCTCGCTGATCTCCCGGCAAGCTCGGCAGTCGAACGCCCCGCCAATGGCCCGTGGCGCATCGAGAGCGAGCCGGGGCTGTTTGTCGAGCTGTTCCCCCCCACGGCCGCGGCCCTTACCACGGCGACGCGTCATCGACTTCTCGTCCGCGGGGACGACACGGCGATCCCCGCCACGGCGGAAGAGGGCGAGGCCCTCTGGCAGCTCGACCCGCGCGGCGTCGGAGCCGGGCGGTGGACACGGCGGAATCCCCCCAACCACGTCGAGCGGTCGATGGCGCTGCTCGGCGACACTGTCGCCGGCGGGCAGGTGCGCGACACGCTCGCTGCGTTGGCGGTGATCCGCGCGGCCGATCCCGACGGCAGCAGCCCGAGGCCGATTGATGTGGCCGGCTCGGGGGCCGCAGGGCTCGTCGCTGCCTACGCGGCGATCTTCTCCCCGCTGGTCGCCACGGTCGCTCTCGACCATCCCCCATCGACCCACATGGCCCCCGACGCGCCCGCGTTTCTCAACATTCTCCGCGTTGCCGACGCGCCGACGTTGCTCGGCCTGATCGCGCCGCGACCGCTCTCGATCCGCACGGCCACCCCCCAGGCCTTCGCCGACACCCTCTCGCTCTACACCGCGGCGGGCTCTCCGGAAACCTGCACCGTCTCGCCGGTGGACTGAAAGCCCCGAAGCTTGGCCTGTCTCAGCCGATCGCCTTGGCGATGAGGAACGCGGCCGAAGCCGCCAGCCCACCGACGAGCACCGTCTGCCAGGCGCTCCGCCAGGGGTGGCTGGTGGTGAATCGCCCCTTGATATAGCCGAAGACGAGGAGGGCCAGGAGCGTCACCGCCACCGACCAGGCCAGCGCCACAGGCACCTCCGACACGAGCGCATACGGGGAGAGAGGAACGAGGCCCCCGGCGACGTAGGCGCCGGCGATCGTCATCGCGCTGCGTGAGGCGCGGCGCGGATCGGGCTCCTCGAGCCCCAGCTCGAAACGCATCATGAAGTCGACCCACCGCTGCTTGTCGGTGCGGATCGAGTTGGTGACCTTGTGCGCGTCTTCGGCAGAGAGGCCGTAGGTGCGGAGGACGTCCTCCACTTCCTGGGCCTCCCGTTCCGGGACCTCCTCCACCTCGCGCTCCTCACGGAGTCGCTCGGCCGCGAAATGCTCGACATCGGTGCGTGCCGCCAGATAGCCGCCGAGGCCCATGGCAATCGCGCCGGCCGCCACCTCGGCGAGCCCGGCAGTCATGATGATGCTGCTGGATTCCACCGCGCCCGACAACCCCGCCGCGAGCGCAAAGGGCACCGTCAGGCCGTCCGACATCCCGATGACGATGTCGCGCACCGACTCGGAATCCTCGAAATGCTCCTCGTGATGCGGGGCGTGACGGTCGGCCGAATGGTGAAGGTGGGTGTCGAGTTTTTCGTGGCTCATGGAGCGTTCCCGGAGAAGGGTGCCGGCGCGGGGGTGGCACGGTCGAGGAGAGCGAGTTCCGCCGTCAAGCCAGGGCCGAAGGCCATCGCGAAGCAGCGATCGGCGTCGGTCGTGGCCAGCAGGTCACGGAGGATGAAGAGGATCGTGGCGCTCGACATGTTGCCATGTTCTGCGAGCACCACCTGCGAGGCCATGAGGGCGCCGGGGGAAAGGTCGAGGGCCACGCCGATGGCGTCGAGGATCCGCGGTCCGCCGGGGTGGACAGCCCAGGCCCCGATGTCGGCGATGCCGAGCCCCTCCGCGGCGAGCGTCTCTTCCACCAAGCCCCGGATCCCCCGCTCGAGTAGCCCGGACACGCGCGGGGAGAGCGTCATCCGGAAGCCGTGATCGCCGATCTCCCAGCGCATGTCCCCGCTCGAATCGGGGAGGATCGACGACCACTGCCGCCGCACCCGCCATCCGTCGCGCGGGGGACCGTCGGCAGCCGCCACGAGCGCCGCTGCGCCATCGGCAAAGATCGCGTTGGCGACGACGAGGTCGCCGCGGCGACCGTACTGGAAGTGGAGGCTGCAGAGCTCGACGGCGACGACGAGGACCACGCTCCGCGGGTCGGCCGCAAAGGCGCCGGCAACCCGCAAGCTGTTGAAGGCGCCGTGGCATCCCATGAAGCCGACGTGCGTCCGGGCGACGGAGGGGGAGAGCCCGAGATCGGCGACGAGTTGGAGATCGACCCCCGGATTGGCAAAGCCCGTGCAGGAACAGGTCACCAGATGGGTGATCCTTCCGGCATCAACACCGGACAGGGCCAGAGCCTCGCGTGCCGCGGCGACGGCGAGCCTTCCTGCTTCTGCCGCATAGCGCTCCATTCGGGCCGAGGTCGTCGGCCCCTCGTCCTCCGGCCCGGTGGCCGGCGGGAAGAATTGCTGCAAGGCGCCGTCGGCGGCGGGCGTCTCGAGGAGCACCGACCCACGCGTGCGGATCCTGGTCTGGTGGTACATGGCCGCCAGGGAGCGTTCCCGGCCCGGCGGCAAGTTCCCGAACGACGCGGCCATGGCGGCGGCATCGTCCTGGGTGATCCGGTGGGGGGGCGAGGCGGTGGCGATGGAGAGGATCGCGAAGCTCATCGTTGGCCTCCCCGGCCACCGGCACCTATGAACAGCGGCACGATCCGCGCGGCGAGGCCCGGCGCGATCCGGGCGGAAGCCACGGCGGCCGTCACGATCGCCGGGCTCTGCAGCCATGACGTCACGCGCCGGCAGCGCGCGTGGGGCGCGACGAAATGGCGATGATGCGCCCCGGCGTACATCTCGCCGACGCGAGCCCCGCCGGCTTCTTGGAGGATCGTATCGGCCGCGATCCGGGCGCTGGACAGGGCCCAGCCGATCCCCTCGCCGGTGAACGGCTCGACATACGCGGCCGCATCGCCAACCCGGAGGATGAGCCCTCCCTCCGCGGACGGCGGGAGGCGGCGCGTGAGCGGGGGCGTGGCGGTATACCGGGCGGCATGGAGGGCGTCGGCGAGGCGCGGGGAAAGCGCATCCGGAGTCGAGCCGAGCACCGCAAGAACCGCGCCAGCCGCCCCTCCGCCGCCCCGCACCGCCTCACGGTCGATCGCCGCGGCCACGTCGATCCGGCCATCCTCGAGGCGGACAATCCCGCAGTAGCCTTGGCGCCCCACCATCATGCGGAGCTCGCCGGGGGGGAGATCGACACAGTCAGCGGGAAGCTTCGCTCCGATGCCGATCAGGCAGCGCTTCCCGGCGGCGCCCGGGCCCCGGCGTTGTTGAATCGCATCCACGTTGGTGTCCCCGCGGACTCGATCGACAAGCCCCGTGGCCAGCACGCAGCGATCGGCTCCGATCGTCGCGACGGCTCCATCGGCAACGCTCCTCAGGGTCACGCTCACGGCGGTCCCGTCGCGCGTCGTGACGGAAACGACATCGACCCCAGGAAGCCAATCGACGCCGGCCGCAACGGCCGCCTCGACGATCGCCGTGTCGAGCGTTTCCCGCGACAGCACTCCCCCGCCGCCCACTGCGACCCGGGCTGTCCATCCGCCAGAGGAGAGTGCGAGCGTGGCGAGCGGAATCGGCACGCCAGCAGCGAGAGGCAGGGCGAGCCGGGCGAGCTCTCCGATCGCGACCGGCGACAGACAACACCCGCACACCTTGCCGCGCGGCATGCCGCCTCGGTCAACGAGCAGGACGCGCAACCCTTCCCGTGCCAGCCGCAGACTCGTGGCCGCGCCGGCCGGCCCGGCGCCGACGACGATGCATGCCCAGGGGCCGAGCGCGGCGCCCAGCGTGGTCGTTCCCGGGACCGTGGTAGGAGACGTGTTCATCGATCCTCCCCCAAGGCGCGCCACACGATCACGACGCGCTCGGGCCAGACGCGCCGCACGGTCGCGCCCCGGAGGCCGACCGACTCCAGCAGCGCCCGGTATTCCGCCGGGGTCCGGGCCGCACGGACGGAGCGTGGCCCATCGACCCTGGCCACCCTTGATCCCGTCAGGAAGAGCGTGGCGACATGCGCGAGGAACAGCCCTGCCGGGCTGCGAATCAGATCGGAGATGACGATCCCGCGGCGGGCGGCCGACGCCATGACACGGAGGAGTTGGCGGGCGTCGTCGTCGTCGAGGTGATGAAGGAAGAGCGAACTCACGGCCACGTCACAGGGGGGGCAGCCCTGCGCCGTGACGTCGCGGAGCAGGAACGTCGCCGGGCTGCCGAGGCGGGCGGCGAGGTCGCGGGCGCGCTCGATGGCCCGCGGACTGATATCGATGCCGGTGATCGCCACCGCTTGCCACCGCGCAGCTCCCCGCAGCCGGCGGGCAAGATCGATCGTCACGTCGCCGCCGCCGCTGGCGACATCGATCACCTCGAGCCCGGCTCCACGCTCTTCTTGGCCGTCGGCCAGGGCCACGACGCCCGCGGCGAGCCGCGCGGTGGTCAGGGAGAGGGTGTTGATCCTGCCGAGGGCGACGAGGGCCCGGAGGTGGTCGGCCTCGGCAAGCGCCGGGTCGTCCATCAGTTCGGGCTCACGGACACGTGGGATCGACCAAAAGCGCACGGGCAAGCTCGGTGAGGAAAACAACGGCACGAAAGCTGCCGAAGGCATCAGGGCACGCGGGCGAGGGGCCCCAGCGGCACTCAAGGGTAACCGGGAACACGGGTCTGATGTGCCCGATATTCGTCACCGAGGGACAGCGCACGTGGCGAGGGGGCATCGATGACCACAGCCGATCAGACTCGCCCCGGTGGACAAACCGGTCATCATCCACCGCCGCTCGTGGCGGGCACGGCCTGCTCGGCGGGGAGCCGACCGGCCGGCGGCTGGGCCGTCGGCGCGGTCAGGTCGGCTGCCCGCCCCGCCACGGGGGTGGCGGCGATGCGGATGTCGCCATGAATCACCAGCTCGTCCGTCACGCCGACGACGCCACCGAGTTTCTTGTAGGGCTTGATGCCGAAGTCGGTCTGCTTGATGCGAAACGACCCGATGAGGCGGAGGACGCGCCCTGCCGCACCGACCTCCGCGGGGATCACCACCTTCCGCGCCACTCCATGGAGCGTGAAGGTGCCGACGAGATCGACGGTCGGCTTCGCACCTTTGACGGGGCGCTGTGGACGGAGCGCCGACTCGATGTCGAACGTCGCCGTGGGATGGCGGGCCACGTCGAGGACGTCGGGGCCGAGCATGTTCGCGGTCGTCTGCTTCCTCGTGGAGGCGTCGGTCTCGCCGGCCAAGCCGAGGGCCTTGCGGGCCTCAGGGGTGTCGGCGAGCAACGACTGCATGTCGAAGACGAGTTGGCCGGCGTTCTGAGGGGCGTCGAGGATCACCCGTCCCGATGCGAGCCGTCCGACGATTCCATGGTCGTGGCCGAGGCCGGTCTTACCGACGAAGACGTAGATCCGGCTGCCGTCGATGTCGACGTCCCCAGGAGTGGGAGCAGGAGACGGAGCCGGCGCTGCCGGAACGGCAGGCGGAACCTGGGCGGCGGCATCGGGGGGCAGCGCCGTCGGAAGCGCGATGGAGAGGAGCGTCAGGAAGACGAGCACCGAAGGGGCGGAGCGGAGAGGGCCCCCCGCCAGGCTCGACCCCTCCGAACGAGGGAGCCGTCGGTCGTTGCCAGGGGGCATCGTCATGGTGCGGGCTCCTCGTGGGTGTGTCGAAGAGTACCCCGTTGGCCCTTGCTGTCAGAAGACGAGCTTCCGCTGGCACCTGTTCTGCGGATTCTCCGGTCTGGCGACGACGCTTCCGGTCAACCTGACCGTCAAGGTCGGTTGAATGCCCGCCCAGCCGTCCTATCTTTTCAATGCTCCACCGCTGCTCCGCCCCGCGACCACGAAAGAAGCCCATGGCTGCCCTCGGCCGACTGAGCATTCAATCGAAGGTCATTCTCCTTCTTCTGGGGGTGAGTCTGGCGTCGATCGGCACCGTTGCCTGGATCGGCTACGACTCCGGCCGGAAGTCCCTCGACCAGGCGCTCCGGGAGCGGATGACGGCGATCCGCTCGGCCAAGTCACTCAACGTCTCGATGATGCTCGATGCCCTTCGCGATCAGGTGATCGCGATGTCGGACAGCCAGACGGTGGCCGCGGCCGCGCGGGAATTCACGGCCGCCTACGGCCAACTCGCCGACGCCACACTCGCGCCGGCGGAGGCGGAATCGCTCGCCTCGTTCTACAGCGCCGACTATCTGCCGAAGCTCCACGAGGGACGCGGTGGCAAGCCGGTTCTCGAGCAGTATCTCCCTACCTCGGCGGCGGCGCGCTACCTCCAATACCACTACCTTGCCGCCAACCCGGCCCCGTATGAAGGGAAGCATGCCCTCGACGCAGCCCCGGGCGACACCTCCGAATACGGGCGGATCCACGCCCGCTTTCACAGGGAGTTTGCCCGCACCGTCGCGATCTTCGGCTTCGCCGATCTGCTCATCGTCGATCCCGATTCGCTCGACATCGTCTACAGCTACGCGAAGACCGCCGAGTTCGCGACGAACCTCGAGGTCGGCCCCTACGCCACCACGAAATTGGCCACGCTCGTCCGCAGCCTCCAGGGGCACAAGGAGCGCGACGACTTCGTGGTCTCCGACTTCGAGAAGTTTGCCCCCAGCCTCGGCCAACCGATGGCCTTCATCGGCAGCCCGATCTACGAGGGATCGCAGCTGCTCGGGATCCTCGTCCTCCAGTTTCCGATCGAGACGTTCAACAAGGTGCTCACGGCAGACTACGCCTGGTCGGATGCCGGGTTCGGACAGACCGGCGAGTGCTATCTCGTCGGCCCCGACCGGACCCTCCGCAGCCGCTCTCGATTCATGGTCGAGGACACCGAGGGCTTGCTGACCACGCTCGCCGACGAGGGAGTCGCGCGGGACGTGCTCGAGAGGATTCGGGCCCTGGGGACGGCGATGTGCCTCCTTCCTGTCGACAACGCCTGTGTCGAGGAGGCGCTGCGGGGCCGCAGCGGCGTGATGAGGACCAGAGGCTATCGAGGGAAACCGGTGGTGGCCGCCTACGGCCCTGTCGAACTCAACAGCCTCCGGTGGGCGATCGTGACGTCGGTCGACGAGTCGGAGGCCCATGAGCCGACAGCCCGGTTCGGTCGGACGGTGTTCGGACTGGCCAGCGGCCTCTCGTTGGCATCGACGCTCATCGCCCTCGCTTTTTCGAATCTCCTTACCCGCCCACTCCGGGCCCTCACGGCCGCCGCCGAACGCCTCGGGGCGGGCGACACGGATGTCAGCGTCCCCATCCATTCAGAGGACGAGTTCGGCCAACTCGGCCGCGTCTTCAACGGGATGGCCGCGAGCATCCGCAGGCAGACCGAAAAGCTCGAGACGCAGGTCCGGGAGAACGATGAACTCCTCCACAGCATTCTTCCGGCTTCCGCGGTCGAGTCACGGCGCGACGGCGACGAACGGGCCCAGCGGGAGTTCGCCGATGTGTCGGTCCTCGTCGCGGAGATCGTCGGCATGGAGGGGCTCGGCACGCCAGCCGGCGAATCCCGAGCACTCGGCGTCCTCACCGACCTCGTGGCCGCGATCGACGAGGCTGCCGAGGCCGGAGGGATCGAGAAGGTGAGGACGATCGGCACGACCTATCTGGCCGTCTGCGGGCTCTCCGTCACCCGCCCCGACCATGTGCGGCGGATGCTGGCCTTCGCCCGGGAGATCGAGCGGATCGTCGGCATCTTCAACCGCGATCATCACCTCGAGCTGGCAGTCTCCATCGGCGTCAGCGCCGGGCCGGTCGTGGGGGGTGTCGTCGGCCGCCGGCGCTTCCTCTACGACCTGTGGGGGGAGACGGTTGCCGTGGCAAAGGAGCTTTCCCATCAGGGGGATGCAGCGATCCGCGTCACTGACCGGGTGCGCGAACGCACCGGGGAGTTGTTCGATTTTCTCGGTCCGTTCTCCGTGGCCATCGACGGCCGGCCGGCCATCGAGACCTGGTCGCTGAAGGGATGAGGGGCGTGCGATGATCGACTGGCTCCGCTCCCTCCCGATCGCGACAGACGTGTCCAACTTCTGGCCGGCCGTCCTCCTCGCCCTCGGCTTTCCGCTGGTGCAACTGGCGCTCACCGAGGCCATCGCGGCGAGCGAACGCCGCCAATGGCGGTTCACACGGACGCTCCGCAGCCTCCGCGGCCTCGTCGTTCCCAGCCTGGCGATCCTCCTGTTCGTGAGTTTCGTCCTCGGGTTCCCGAATGAGGGGACGGTCGTTCGCGTCGCCGAGACGGTGTTCTGGATCGCGGCGCTTTCCGCGCTCGTCGGCGCTTTCAACGATGCCTTCTTCGGGCTCGCCGCCACCGATTCCTGGCAGGACCGCGTCCCCACGCTCCTCCGCGACCTGATTCGCATCGCGCTTGTCGCGCTCGGTGGCATCGTCATCTACTCGAAAGTCTGGGGGCAGGAGGTCGGCGGGGCACTCACGGCCCTCGGGGTCGGCTCGGTGGTGATCGGCCTGGCGCTCCAGGAGCCGCTCGGCAACCTCGTGTCGGGGCTGATGCTCCTCTTCGAGCGGCCGCTGAAAGTCGGCGACTGGGTGAAGACCGGGGACACGATGGGGCGCGTCATCGAGATCAATTGGCGGAGTGTCCACATCGAGACGGCCACGCGCGAGCTCCACATCGTCCCCAACGTCTCCCTCTACAAAAGCGAGTTCAGCAACCTCTCCCGGCCGACGCTGGTGCGCACCGAGGCCATCGAGATCGGCTTCAGCTACGACGATCCTCCCTATCGGGTGAAGGAAGTCCTCCAGACGATGCTCGCGTCGATCCCCGGGGTGCTCGAGACGCCGGCCCCGGTCGTGCGGGCGCTGGGATACGGCGACTCGATGCTCAACTATCGGCTGATCTTCTCCGTCGCCACCCAGGAGGATCTCCCCGCGATCCGCGACACGATCATCTGCCGCGTCTGGTATGTCGCCAGGCGCGAAGGACTGACGATCCCCTACCCGATCCAGATGGAATACGGCCCGGGGGAAACGCCCGGTCGCCCGGAGCCTTCCCCGGCGGAAGCGCTCGAGCTCCACGCCCGCTTCAAGCCGGCGCTCGCCCACGCCACGGCCCGCCCACCGGCGGTGCGCGACTACGCCAAGGGGGAGTCGATCCACTCGCCGCGGTCGCGATTCAGCGGTTTCGCGCTCATTCTTTCGGGCAAGGCGGCCCTGAAGACGAGCGACGAAAAGGGCCAAGCGACGCCGATCGGCACGATTGGCCCGGGGGAGTGCTTCGGCGACCAGTTGACTGCCGGGGGCGGACTCGACGACGTGCGGATCGTCGCCGAGGAGGATCTTCGGGCCCTCGTCTTCGATCCCTTGGCGATCGGTGATCTGCTCGACCACTCGCCGAGCCTCGCCGCGGAAATCGGCGACGCGCTCGAGTCGCGCCGCCGCGCGGCGCAGGTCGCTCGGCGGGGAAAGTGACCGCGGTCGCCCGAACGGTCAGGCGGCAGCCCTGACCTGCGCTTCATGCGCGGCCGTGCTGCGGAGGAGGATGCACCCCTGGAGCACCTCCGGTCGGCCGGGACTGCCGACCGCCGCGGTCGGACAGGCGACGAGCCCCCGCAGCCGCGACCACGATTCGCGGAGCGCGTGGGGGATCGAACAGGCGCTCACGTTCCCAGTTCGTCGTGTCAGGCCGTTGATCAATTCTCCGCCCACCCCCGCCTCTTCGAGCTTCATGCCGGTGAAGCGGACGATCCCGGTACCGGCCTGATGGGGCACGACGAAATCGACATCGGTGCCGCGGAGGCCGGCTGCGGCGAGGCCGTCGACGACGGCCGCCGACATCGCCCGCGGAGCGAGGTCGGCGATCGTCATCCCGTCGAG
>Ga0114974_10003166_pt1 | contig 12514 bp, 10 predicted proteins | sample S_130206_EF_Meta_FD_87318 | JGI IMG/M metagenome (GOLD analysis project Ga0114974, IMG submission 87318) | Freshwater microbial communities from Lake Simoncouche, Canada to study carbon cycling - S_130206_EF_MetaG | ecosystem: Environmental > Aquatic > Freshwater > Lake | place: Lake...
AGCGGCCGCATCGAGCAGATTGGCGCCCCGCGCGAGGTCTACCGCTCGCCCGTGAACCGCTATGTGGCCGACTTCATCGGATCATCCAACATTCTGGAGCCCAGCGCCGTGGTAGCGGCCCCGGAGGGCAGCCGCGCGGATTTTGGCGCCGCGAGCCTCCATTCGACGCAGCCGGTTGATGCGGCCTGCCCTCAGCCGGTTGTCGCCGTGCGCGTGGAGGCGGTGGAGATCCATGTGACGGCGCCCGTCGGCCCGAATGTGCTTGCAGCCCAGGTGACCAAAGTCACCTATCTGGGCGCCCACAGCCTCTATCATCTCGAAGCCGGCCCCCTTCGCCTGGTCGCCCGGAGCAGCGCCGATTACTCGCCGGGCCAAGCCGTTCACCTGTCTATCGACCCCGCCGATGTGCGCCTGATCGCGCCCTGACGCTTTGGCGCCTGGCGCCTGGCGTTAGGGGGCCGATTGCGGGTTCCAGGCGGATTACCGCCTTTTCGTCGTGAACACGGACATTCACAGGGCCCCCGAAATATGCAAGAGTTGTCGAAACTGGCTAAAAAGCGCCAGGGTTTCGGGAGGTGTCTGCAATGCGCCTTAAAGGCAAGGTTGCGATTGTAACAGGTGGAGGGGCGGGAATTGGCGGCGCTATTGCGTTCGCCATGGCCGCAGAAGGCGCAACTGTCGCCCTTGCCGAGATTTCCCCGGCCGCCGCAACTCAGGCCATCACGACAATCCTGAATGCCGGGGGAACCGCTTGGAGCAAGGTCATCGACGGCGCTGATCTGGCTTCAGTCAACGCCTTCGTCAAGGAGGCGCATGACCGGCATGGACAGATCGACATTCTCGTGAACACAGTCGGCGGCATTGTGAAACGGGGAACCATTCTGGAATGCGATGAAGCGTCCTGGGATGAAACATTCCATCGAAACCTCAAATCCACCTATCACGCCTGCCGTGCCGTGCTGCCGCATATGCTGGCGCGCAGATACGGCTCCATCATCACCATGGGATCAGCCGCTGGACTGGCCTCCCGCCGCCGGTTGTCAGCCTATACGGCGGCCAAGGGCGCGATCATTTCGCTTACCCGCCAGATGGCGGTCGACTTCGGCCTGGAGGGCGTGCGTGTGAACTGCATTGCTCCTGGCCCGGTTCTCACAAAACGCTCCCGCGAGAAATATGACAAGGATCCGGCTCTGCATAAACGTCGCGCCAACGAACAGTTGCTCGGCCGCACCGGTGAGCCGCAGGATGTCGCGGGAATGGCTGTTTTCCTCGCCTCGGACGAATCCTCATGGATCACAGGCCATGTCTTCCCGGTTGATGGCGGCAGCACAGCCGGGCAGGGCGCTGACCGCTGAGGTTTGACACTTGAAAGGGACGATCTGCAATGATGATATTGACCGCCTCGAAAGCTTCGCCGTTTGTGCGCAAGGTTCTGCTGACCATTGCGCTGAAGGACTTGCAGGGTCAGGTAGAACAAGCCGACGATCATGATCGCAGGATCCGCGCCCATAACCCCTTGCACAAGATTCCGACCCTGCTGCTTGAGGACGGGGAAGCCGTACAGGACAGCCATGTCATCTGCGAATATCTTGATATGTTGAAGCCGGAACCCCGTCTTTTCCCCTCGAACATCAAACAGCGCAGCCGGACCCTGACCCTCGCCTCACTGGGGGACGGCATCATGGAAGCGGCGCTTCTGGTCATGTTTGAATCGCGGTTTCGCCCGGCGGACAAGTGGGTGCAAAGTTGGGTTGACCGGCAACAGAGCAAGATTGATGCAGGTGTGGATTGGCTGGAAAACAACATCCCCGTCATTGGGGAACATCCTGATTATGGCCACATCACGATAGCCTGTGCGCTGGGCTATCTCGATTTCCGCCTGAAGGGCGCCTGGCGGCATGGCCATCCAAAGCTGGTCGCATGGCTTGACTCCTTCGCTGAGCGCACGCCTGCGTTCGGTCAATCAATGCCGGAGGATTGATGAACCCGGAAAATGACGGGACAGCTCCACAGGAGCGCTGGCTTTGACGGGTGGGGCGCTTTGATCAAGCCCCCGTCACAAGAGATTGCGCGCCCGTTCAATCACCTCCTGAGAGGTTCTCTCGAGTTTCTCGACATGCTTTTGTGCAATCTCCCCCGAAACAGGAAGAACAGGCATCTGCCCCTTTTCCGCTTCGGTCATGAACTCGGGATCTTTCATCGTGGCGTCGAATGCTTCGCGCAGAACTTGTGTCATGCTGGCTGGCAATCCGGGCGGCCCGACGAATGGGCGGCCAAGATACATGCGCCCCACCAGAAAATCGACTAACGGCCTGTCTTCCTGCTTCAACAGGAGATCGTAGATAAATGGCGCGCCGTTAAGTTCGGCAAGCGGTTCTGCGCCGATCTGAGCGAAAATATTGACTTTCTTGTCGGCTATCCAGTCCGGCTTGCCTGAGATGAGACTATCCCATCCCAGCCCGCAAGCGCCTTCCACTTCGCCGCGCTCTATCGCCAACTGGATCTCGTTGGTGCCGGGATAGCCGAGCACCATCTTGAATTTCGCGCCCACGACCTGTGTCAACAAATGGGAGACGCTCTCGGTCGATGTATTGCCGGCAACCCCAACGACAAGCTCCCGGTTGCGCAACTGAGCGGCGGAAGTCACGCCGGTCGTATGCCATGAGGCGCAAATATTCGTTGTCTGGTTGATGCTGCCGAACCAAATGAGTTCGGAGCTTTTGTAATTCGCGTTTGCGACCCCAAGAATCGGATCGTAAATGCGCTCATTCTGCATGCCGGCAATCACTGACCCATCCCGCGGCGCCTTGCTGTACATGAAATTCGCAAGCACCAGGCCGCCCGCTCCGGGCATGCCCTTCGGCACGATGCTCGGCTTTCCCGGCAGATGCTTGCCCATATGGCGAGCAAGCAGACGAGCATAGCGATCATAACCACCACCGACAGCCGAAGGGATGAGAAGCGTGATCTCTTTATGGGGAAAAGCATCAGGCGCCTTCTGGGCGCTTGCGGAGCAACTCAGCGCCACCTGCGCCAAAGCAAGAACCAGAACGGTCATTGAAGCCCGGAAAGAAGTGCAGACCATCAATTTCTCCTCCGCAGAGACCCGCCAGCGATTTTTCGCCGATCATTAAGCTGCTACAGGAGCAAACTTTGCATATTCCCGAATTGATCGCAATCGACAGCGCTGGTCAGCAGGTGGCATGGGATCTGAAATCTGCCAGATGATCCTTGATACAGCCCGGTGGATGTTGCAAAATCAAAGCTAGATGGTCAGATCAAAGTCAAAAGGGAGGTGTCGATGGCGCAAGCGGAGAGCTTTCCGGACTTTGTTTCCACAGGACCAGGAACGCCCACGGGCTCATTATTACGCAATTTCTGGCAACCCATATATGAGGCCGACCGACTAAAATCCGGGCGTGCCGTTCCATTGCGGATTTTGGGCGAAGATTTTACCCTCTATCGTGGGCGATCAGGCAAAGCGTTTGTCATTGATCCCCGTTGTGCTCACCGTGGAGCGCTGCTCTCGATCGGCCGCATAGAGGGTGATCATCTGGCATGCCTTTATCATGGCTGGACCTATGATGGCGAAGGTCAATGTCAGGCGCAGCCTGCGGAAAAGCGGAGTTTCGCTAGCTCGGTTCGACTGAAATCCTATCCCACACAAGAATATCTCGGCTTTGTGTTCGCCTACTTTGGCTCTGGCGCGCCCCCGCCATTTCCACGCATTCTGGCGGCGGAAGGCGAGGGATTGCTCGAAGCGCGGGAAAGTCGTCGACCATATCCGTTCTTCAGCCAATTGGAGAACAGCGTGGACGAGGTGCATTTCAATTTCACGCACCGTCGATCAACCTTTTCGGATGTTGGCCTCAATGACGAGATTCCCGAAATAGATTGCGAGGAAACCATCTATGGTTTGGTGCGATATGGGAAAAGGTCCGAAGCGACGCGCATATCCCATATTCTCATGCCGAACTGTTTGTATTCGAAGGTTCACGACGAACTGCTAGGCTGGACCGAGCATCTGTCCTGGCGTGTTCCCATTGACGACGAAAGCCACTCCAGCTTCGTTGCGCGCAAATCAATGCTCACTGGTCAAGACGTCACAGAATACCGCAAGCGAAAAGAGGAGGCGCGGATGCTGCTGGCCAGTCTGGAGCCGGCAGACACGGTGGCTGACCGGGTTCTGAGGGGCGAAGTGCATATAGATGAAGTTCCGTCGCGTCCGGATCAGGTCATGATCCAGGATCTGGTTGTGCTTCGCAGCCAGGGGTCTCGCCCACACCGCGAAAATGATCAACTCGGCGCCTCGGACAAGCAAATTCGTCTGCTTCGACAGATCTACAGGCGGGAACTGACCGCCCAGGGGCAGGGCCTGCCGATGAAGCAATGGCGAATACCGCCGGAACTCACCACCTCTTCCGGCCTCTCCGACTAATCGAGACCGGCAATCGGCGTTGAAGACAAGCATGCCCTGGGTGGCCGAAAGTCACCTGAAGATTTCCTCATGTATTTTCCACCAATCCGCGAGCTTGTCCTCGAGCTCATCGGGTTGCACAAAAGTCGCCTTGAATCGCGAACCATCGGGCCGAAGCGTTGGATCGCGAGGGGAAACTTTTGGGTGCACGGCGATGTAGTCAGCGGCCGAATAGAGCCGCTGCCCCTCCTCTGACACCAGAAAATCCACCATCAGTTTAGCGGCATTGGGATGGGGCGCGTCCTTGGTGATGCCGGCGATCGAAAATACAGCCAGCGACTGGTTCATAGGCAGCCATGTGGTTGGCGCCCCCTGCGCGGCGCTGATGATCGTATTGTGATTGAAAATGTTCAGGCCGATGGCATATTCGCCCGCGATGACCTGATCGAGCACCACCCGCGCAGAAACGCCAAGCGCAGTAATGTTCTGCTTCGCCAGTTGTCGCAGGAAGGCTTTTCCTTTGTCCTCCCCCATGGTTGATATCACCGCGCCAATGAATCCGCCCGCCGCCGAAGGCGCCGCGCGCCCTGCCCATACCATTCGTCCCTTCCATTTGGGATCGAGCAGGTCCTCGTAGATCCGGGGCTCAGTCCCGCTCGGCACGAGGTTTGTATTGATCCCTGGGGTCAGCGCATAAAGATTGGTCGCAACCCAATACCCCTCGGGATCCCTGTATTCCCTTGGCAGATCGTTGACGGAATCGGGCTGCCATTTGAGCACCAGCCCTTCGCGAATGAGTTTGGTGGCGACGGTTCCATCGAACACATCGGCCTGCACTTTGCCAGCTTTCGCTTCCTGCCAGAGCCGAAGCGTCACGCCAGCATTGTCCGCCCTCACATAATTGACCTTGACGCCATATTTCTTCTCGAAAGCCGCCGCTGCCGGGACCGCAAACTGGTTCACGATCTGGGTTGTGTACCAGGTCACGCTCCCTTCTCTTCTCGCGGCGTCGATCAGCGGCGCGTCAGCTGCGGTGGCGGGAAGCCCTCCGAGGCATCCATAAAGAATTAGGGTGGCGACATGGATAAGCCGGATAGGCATCAAGGTTCCTCCTCGTGGCAATTTTCGCTCTTGATTTCATCTCCCCACGCTACAGCATTAGCCGACTTTTGGCTGATACTACTCGACGTTTGATTTGTTGCAAGGGTCGCTTTGCCGGGGATCGGAGCCATTGCGGTCCGGGAAAGCTCATGCGATGATTGTCACAGACAAGAATAAACGGGGGGACGGATGACCGAAGCGGCTACGCTCAATGGTATGGAAGCGCTGGATCCCGAGCGCTTTACCGGCAGCACGGAGAGGACGCGCTACGAAGACTTTCTGTCCGTCGGGCGGGCTTCGCTCGCAGGACGCATGTTGCGCATGTATTGGCAACCCGTCTTCGTTTCGGAAAACCTAAAACCAGGACGTCCCGTCCGCGTGACCATCATGGGCGAAAATTTCACCCTGTATCGCGGCGCCAGCGGCGCCCCCTACATGGTCGGCGCCATCTGCCCCCATCGCGGACTGCAACTCTCGACGGGTCGGGTGGTCGGCGAAAACATCGAATGTTTTTATCACGGCTGGACATTCGATGGCGCCGGCCAGTGCGTCGCCCAACCCTGCGAGCAAAAGAGCTTCGCCCACAAGATCACCATTCCACACTATCCCGTGCGCGAATACCTTGGACTTCTGTTCGCCTACATGGGCGAGGGCGAGCCACCGGAACTGCCAGAACTCGATGTCTTCGCCGGCGAGGGCTTTGTCGAATTGCGCGAGGAGCATCGCCCATGGCCCATTTTCACCCAGATCGAAAACAGCGTCGATGAAACCCACTTCAATTTCGCCCATCGCCGCAGCAAATTCGACGACATCGGCATGAACAAAGCCATACCGGAGTTGACCTGCGAGGAAACCGACTATGGCTTGATTCGCAGGGGGCGGCGGGGAGCATCAGTCCGCACCGGGCATTTTTTCATGCCCAACTGGAGCCTGTCGTCGATTTATGAGCACAAGAAGGGATGGGCCGAACATCTGGTCTGGCGCGTCCCTGTCGATGACGTATCGCATATCAGCTTCATGGCCGACTTCATTTATAAAACGGGCGACGAAGCGGAAGACTATAGACAAAGCCAGCTCGCCGCGAAGGAACGATTAGCGAAGCTCGAGCCTGCGATGACGCTTGTGAACCGGGTGATCGTGGGCGAAATGCACGCAGACGATATCCCTGCGGACAGGCCGGATATCGTCATGATCCAGGATGCGATTTCCTGCGTGGGACAGGGCGCGGCGCGCGACCGCGAGTCCGACATTCTCGGCGCCTCAGATCGCGTCGTCTCCATGATCCGCCGACTTTGGACACGCGAAATGCGGGCCATCGCGGAGGGGCGTCCTGTGAAACACTGGAAGGCGCCACGAGACCTTCGAACAACAAGAGGGATCGAAGGCGGCTAATCTGATGGATAGGCATGAAACGCTGACATGACGGGATGCAGGATTGCGGAATCAAAAAAGACGGTGCTGACAAGGATCGCGTTCTCGAACCATGTTGGCAAATCGAAATGCTCGGGAGTTTCGACAGATGGAAAAAAAGACAGTCATAAGCTCGGCGACCGCCTTCATCATGGCGTGCCTGGCGCCATCGCCACTTCTGGCGCAGGCTCAGACTGATTTTTACAAGGGCAAGACAATCACCCTTCAGATCGGCTCTGGTCCCGGAGGCGGCTACGACATCCTGGGGCGAATGTTCGCTCGACATATGGGCAAATACATTCCCGGCAATCCAAACATCATGCCCCAAAATGTTCCGGGTGGCGGCAGCCTGTTCATGGCGAACCAGTTTGCGAGCATTACGGTACGAGATGGTTCCGTCTTCGGAATTTTCAATACCGGCATGGCCCTGACGCCATTGCTAACGCCCGGTGTCGTGAAATTCGATCCCCGCAAGTTCCGCTTCATCGGTTCACCAAATCGCGAAGCTCATGTTTTGATCGCTTCAGCCAACAGTCCCATCAAATCCATGGACGATATCTTCTCCAAGGAGATGATTGTGGCGGCGACCGCGCCGGGAGGCGCCCCATTTGACTTTCCGCTCCTGACGAATGAACTGTTAGGGACGAAATTCAAGATCGTGGCGGGCTACAAGAGCAGCAATGACGCCAAACTCGCGACCGAGCGGGGTGAAGTACACGGACAGGCGGGACATGGGTGGACGGCGGTGAAATCCGAATATGCTGACGATCTTGCAAAGAAACGGATCCTGGTGGTGGCTGCCTTCGGCATGCAGAAACATGCGGACCTGATGGATATTCCCCTGTTGCCCACGGGCAAGACGGAGGAAGAGAAACAACTGTTCAACCTGATGTATTCGCGTCAGGTGATCGGCCGTCCCCTGATGACGCCCCCGGATGTGCCCTCAGATCGCCTCAAGATTTTGCGGGACGCCTATGCGGCGACGGTAAAAGATGCGGCCTTTCTCTCGGAAGCCGAGAAGTTCATGGTTGATATAGATCCTGTCTATTACGACGAGCTTGATCGGCTTCTGACGGAACTCTACGCGACCCCGCCCTCAATCGTTAAGCGCATGCAGGACATTCTGGAAGCATCGGCTAAAAAATAGAGCCACCATCAGCCTTGGCGCCCGTGAGCCCGGGACGCGACGATACACGACGAGGAGGGACCATTGGTCAGAAACACTGTGCTTGAGAAACCCGCGATCAAACATCTTCAAGCGCGGGCGGATTCGTCGCTCGCAGCGCTGGAGAAAGCCATTGCGCGCGATCTCGAGATTCTCGAATATCCATCGAAGAGCTGGATGCCCGTCACAAAAGGCCCTGAGGGTCAGCATGTCCATGATGTCGTCGTGGTCGGCGGTGGACATTGCGGCGTCACCGCCGCCTTCGCGCTCATCCGCGAACGCATTTCGAACATCCTGGTTCTGGAAAAAAGTCCGCCAGGCGCCGAAGGGCCCTGGCAAACCTATGCACGCATGCCTGACCTGCGGACCCGCAAGGCAGTGGCCGGCAACGAACTGGGTTATGTGAATCTCACCTTCCGCGCCTATTACGAAGCGCGCGAGGGCGAAGAAGCTTATGCCGAGTTGAAGCGCATCTCCTGTGACGAGTGGACCTGTTACCTTCTGTGGCTTCGCAGGGTGCTCAAGATTCCCGTTCAGAATGGAACGGAGTTGCTCCTGGTTGAACCCCAGGGAAAACTGTTCAAGCTTCAAGTGCTGCATGACGGGGAGGTGGAAACCATCTACACGCGCCGCGTCGTCATGACCAGCGGCCCGCTTTCCATGGGGGGATCGGTTATTCCGGACATTGTCCAACAATCCCTGCCAACGACGGCTTATCACGCGGCTTATGACGATTTCGATCTCAACACACTCATTGGAAAGCGCGTGGTGGTGGTGGGCGCGGGCGCCTCGGCTTTTGACAACGCGGGGGCCGCTTTGGAGGTAGGCGCCGCAAGCGTTGATCTTCTCGTGCGCCGCGCCAAGATTCCACCTGTCAGCGTCATTCGCTGGACCGACACTTCCGGCTTTCTGCAGACCTACGCCGATTTGAGCGATGACCAGAAATGGCGCATGATTCATCAAGTTCAGAGAAACGCCGCCCCACCGACCCCTCGGGCCCTCAACCGTGTTCAAGGTTGGCGGAATTTCAACATTCACTTCAGTTCCCCCATCGTGGGCGCAAAGATGAATGGCGACGAAGTGGAAATTACAACGCCGAACGAGACCCTGCATGCGGATGTCATTCTTCTGGCGACAGGGTTCATGTTCGACTTGAAAAAGAACGCCGCTCTGGCGCCCTTTGTCGATCAGATCGCCCTCTGGCGAGATCGCTACACGCCGCAGAGCGGTGGCTCGGATAAATATCTCCAGTCTCCCTATCTTGGTCGAAACTACGAATTCATCGAAAAAGACCCCGGCGCTGCGACCTATCTGAAACACATTTTCTGCTACAATCAGTCGTCAACCCTCAGCATGGGACCGACCGGGCGCGTCAGTGGCCTCAAATATGGAATCAAGCGTTTGATGATGGGCGTTTGCGGCAGCTTCATGCGCGAAGACTACGACCACCATCTCCAGGCCGTGACAAACTTCAATTTCAACGAGTTCCAGGGACATCCGTGGATGGAGGATATCGGTTAATCCCTTTGACCCCGAGATAATGGCGAGGATCGCGGGCGCTTCCAGTCCCGTCCTCGCCCCAATCACAAGCGCGGGCGCGCCGCCTCTTCCAATCAACTGTGGCGGCGCAACTCAGCCAGGAGCAACGCTGTTAATCGCTCAGCAGAGCGCGCGCGCGCTTCAGCACATCGGGCGCAGTGGTGAACAGGCGGTCAGTCAGAGCCTGAAGCTCTTCACCTGTGACAAGGCTGAGATCCGCGCTGGCGCGCTTGGCGTCGGCCACAAATTCCGGGTCCTGAATCACCGCGACAAGCGCCTTGCGGAAGGCGTCGACCCGATCCATCGGCACATCAGGTGGAAATGCGAAGGGACGCCCGAAGGATTGGCGCGCGTAGAGCAATTCGAAGATCTGCCGTTCTTCCTCCGTTTTACCCGTGGGAAATAGAGGGACATTTGCAAGATCAGGATGCTTGTTCATTCCGTACTGAGCGAGGATCTTGATTTTTCCCTGCGAGATGAAGTCGCCATAAACCTGCTTGGCGCTGACCCAGGCCATGCCTGGATAGGCCTGTATTTCCCCCCGTTGCATCGCCAGAACTGTTTCGGTGGAGCCCTTGTAGCCAACGACGATTTTCATTTTCGTGCCGATCAGCGCATTCGTCACCTTTGGGAATTCATAAGGCGCGGATCCCGGCGCCGTGGCGCCTGCGATGATCTCCATGCTGAACAGATCCTCGAAGGTCTTCGCAGGCGCGTCCGCCCATGTCATGAGGACATGACCTTCCCGGTTCGGGCTGCCTATATATTTGAATTTTCGCGGATCATATTGGGTGACGGTGGGGTTGAGCAACGGTGTGGTTGTCATGCCGCTGTTGAACAAGCCGAAGACCGAACCGTCGCGCGCGGTTATATTGCCAAACTGATTGGCGAGCGCGAGGCTCCCGCCGCCGGGGACATATTGGGTGATGATGTTCGGTTTGCCCGGAATATATTGACTGATGTGACGGGATACCAGGCGGCCATAAAGATCATATCCATCACCGGGCGAAGAACCCGTCTGCAAAATGATTTGCCTGCCTTTGTAAAACCCTTCAACCGAATTCTGCGCGAAGCCGCTCGACGCCCCTAGCGCACAGGTCCCAAGAAACAGAAGCGCCCGCGAGACGACAGCGCTGATTGTTTGCTCCATATAACCCTCCCGAGATCGATTTTTATTTTTACGAAGCGACAATGCGTCAGGGAACCTCGGCGAATTTTCGCGTAAGGGTAGTATATGGAGCGTTTGGATTACACCGCTTCGTTGATTTCAAGCGGCACGCAGGGAGGAACATGCTTGAGGTGCAATCCCCGGTTACGCCGCTCCAGACGATCTTCCGGGATCGCGCGACAACCCTCATCGTTGAGCCATGTGCGAATCAAATGGCGCCGCCGATCCATCTCGGGCCAGTCCGAAAAGGTGCGGCGTGCGTGGATGATGACGTAATTATTCAGATATTGGATATCTCCCTTGCGAAAGGGCATATCCAGTGAGCATTCTTCCACCAGCCTGAGATAAACAGGCTTTGCATCAATTTGCCCCTGGGTGAAGGGCGGAACGCCGGGCATGCCTTGCGCAGCCTCAAAGCCGGTGCTGTAACCCAGGGCGCTGAAATAGCCGTCCACGAATGAGAAAATGGCGGATTTGTAGAAGGGATTCTCACCCTCGACCTGCTCGCCATAACGCGACTTGTAGAAGTCACCCATCAACGGCTCGATGAGATCCGGGCGTTCGGCAAGCAATCGATTGTAGATCGTCACGGAACTGGCGATCCGGCTTTCGCCGCCGCTGCGGGCTTCATGCAAACACAGCAGGCCCACATAATCGGTCGAGTCCACATGGAAGGACGAACCGATATAGGACTGGTAGCCACGAGGATCCTCGCGCGTCGATGTGTTGCGAAAATTCTTGACATGGCCGGCGAGGTGACCGTGCCTGTTCTGGGGTTGCAGCGCCCCGATATGCTCACAAAGGCCGAGATAACCGATGAAGCTTTCTTCTTTGGTCATGTGGTCAAGCGGAAAATCGCGCAATCGCACGACGCCCCGACCGTTGCGCAATTCCATGCGCACGTCTTCAAGCAGATTTGCGAGCTTCTCGAGTTTGAAGTTTTCCTTGCTGACCTGCTCTACCGGAATCCCTTTACGCCGCACCATCGCCACGGCGTCCAGAATTTCCTGATTGTCCTGGGGCGTCAGATAATAGGACCATCGGTCCACATCGCGCAGCTCATCAGGATCCCAACCTGCGGGATCGGTGACTGGCTCGAATGCTTTCGCCGGCAGGCGCTTTGCGCTCTTATAGGTGCAAAATGCGGGCATCGATTTCCTCCACGGTCGTGATCCGTTGTCGTTTATTTCGGGAAGCCCAGCCCGGCCCCTGCGCGATTGGACGAACCACCCTGCTTTTTTAAAAGACTGCCCGAAATCGCCGACGCCTGCAAGGGTCGGCTGCGACGCGGACGGATGGGGGCGGGCGCGGCGCGTCATGCACGGGGGCTCTCGCGTAACGTCGCGCAAGCAAAACCAGCCCGCACGCGATCTGCGCCGGGTTGATGAAGCCTGCTTGCCCCTTGAGGGGCGGGGGCGCCGTTTTGGCGCTATGATGGTGTTGGGTTGATCGCCTCGCTGCGCCCCCTGCGCGGATTTCTCGATCAAGGCTCCCGCACTTGGCCCCGGCCTCGATCCTTGCCGCCTCTGGCTGAGGGGAAAGGGAAGGCCTTGACGCTTCGAAGGGACCCGTCTGGGCCACCGCTTCTCCACATCCTGGGTTTGTGAGCCTCATCGGCTCAGACCGGTCGTAGTGCCGGACGGACGGGTGACTGGGCATGCCGCCACGGGAGGAACCCCATCTGGCTTGTTTACAGGCGGCCAGCCTGCGAACC
>Ga0114974_10003168_pt1 | contig 12509 bp, 10 predicted proteins | sample S_130206_EF_Meta_FD_87318 | JGI IMG/M metagenome (GOLD analysis project Ga0114974, IMG submission 87318) | Freshwater microbial communities from Lake Simoncouche, Canada to study carbon cycling - S_130206_EF_MetaG | ecosystem: Environmental > Aquatic > Freshwater > Lake | place: Lake...
CCACGATGACGGGAACCGGGGAGCGACGGCAGATCAGTTCGATATTGGCGGGGTTGGCGACGCCCATGCCCGAGCCGATCAGCGAGCCCATGGGCATGACGGCGGCGGCTCCGGCATCAGCGAGTCGCATGCACAGCACGGGGTCATCGTTGCAATAGGGCAGAACCACAAAGCCCATGTCCACGAGCTTGCGTGTCGCCTCCAGCAATTCGCTGGTGTCGGGATAGAGGGTTTCCCGATCCCCGATCACTTCCAGCTTCACCCAGTTGGTCTCCAGCGCTTCGCGCGCCAGCTCCGCCGTCAAGATCGCATCCCTTGCGGTTTCGCAGCCCGCCGTATTGGGCAGCAGCCTGTAGTTGGAGAGAATGTCCACCGTATTGGCGCCATGCCCCTCCAACGATACCCGGCGAATGGAGACGGTAACGAGTTCGCAGCCGCTCGCGTGAACCGCATCGCGCAGGATCCCCTGATTGGGATAGCCCGCAGTGCCCAGAAAGAGCCGCGACTTCAGCTTCACGCCCGCTATTTCAAGATCGTCGTTCATTTCATCCTCCCGAGATGGCCCGCACGACTTCAACCCTGTCGCCGGCCTTGATCATGGTCGTGGTCCATTCGGCCTTGCGCACCAGAGCCCCGTTGAGGGCGATGGCGAAGCCGCGCGAGGACTCAAGCTCGCGTTCGGCTTGCTCGATGTCCCAAAGCTCCTGAATGGTGGTGCACTCGATGGTGGTGTCCTTGCCGTTTACTTGGATTTTCATGGGCTCCTCCCGAAGCGTTGCAGATTGAGGTATTGCGCGGATGGGGCGACCTGTGTTCCCAGCGCCCAGCCCGCGATGGCGTCGGCTGTGGCGGGGGCGAGCAGAATCCCGTTACGGTGATGCCCCACCGCCAGCAGCAGACCGGGCAGGCCCGCCGCGCCAAGAATGGGCGCATCATCCTCCGACGTCGGCCGGAAGCCCGACCAGACCGCCTCGACGGCCACATCTTCCACGGAGGGAAGCGCGCGGCGGGCGGCGTCCAGCAGGGCGAAGAGCCCGCCCACGGTCACATTGGCGTCAAATCCCACCTCCTCGACGGTGGCGCCGACGATCAGGCGCCCGCCGGACTTGGGGGCCATATGGACCTGCTCGGTCCAGATCACATGGCGCAGCAGGGGCGGCTGGTTGGCGGAGCTCCGCAGGCTGACGGACTGGCCGCGCAGGGGGCGCACCGGGATGGCGAGATCGGCGGGAAGCAGCTGGCCCGAGCTTGCATAGGCGCCGGTGGTCAGCACAACGAGAGGCGCCTGGCATTCGTCGTCGCCAGAGGCGACCCCGCTGATCGCGCCTGCGCTGGTCACGAGGCCAGTGACATCCACGTTCTCGACGATGATCACGCCCGCGCGCTTCGCCGCGATTTCCAGCGCGGGCATCACCCGGCGCGGATCGACCTGAAAATCCCCAGGGCAATGAATGCCCGCCGTGACCGTGGGCCGCAAACCGCCCTCGAAATCGCGCACCTCCGCGCCTGTCAGCCACCGGCTCTCAAGCCCGACTTTCTGATGCAGTTCAAACCTGCCGCGCAGACGGGCCGTCTCGTCGCGCGTCATGGCGACCACGATGGTGCCGCTGCGGTCAAAATCGATATCAAGGCCGCTGGCCTGTTCGAGCTCAGCGCCGAAGGCCTCCCAGCGCCGCTGGCTCTCCAGCGCGAAGGCGATGAGGATCTCGCCTCCCGCCTCATATTCGGCGGCGGCCGCGAGCATGCCCGTCGCCGCGAGGCTGGCGCCTGATCCGACCAGTCCCTTGTCGACGACCACGACCTTCTGGCCGGACAGCGCCAGCCGCCAGGCGATGGACAAGCCGATGATCCCTGCCCCGACGACCACGACATCCGCCCTTTCGGGCAGGCGCGAACCAACAGCCGCCACGGAAAGCGATTCGCCCTCCGCAGCCAGGCGCCGGCCCGCGATGATCTGGCTTGCACGTCCCGAATACACATCAACCTCGCAGAAAAAGGCGCAACGGTCGAAGGTTTCGAGATAGGCTCCGATCCCTACGCCGGTGCTAACCGGGTCAGGTTCAAAGGATTTCCGCGCTGACGAGGTCGGTAAAGACCCTGCCCAGCGGTTTCTCAGCCTCTTGTCGAGGATCTCCCTGGAACGTCCAAACTGTCTAACAAGAGTGTATCAAGGTCAAGATATCGATAGTCGGAGCTTGAGGACGCGCTGACGCCGGATCGGCACAATACGCTGGCGCGCATCCAATCAACGCGCCAGCCCGTTAGCATTCTACCCCATCAATTCGACCGCCGCGGCCACGATCTTTTCCACCGTGGGCAGCAAATGCATTTCCAGCGGCGGGCTCAGCGGCACGGGAACTGCCGGGAAGTTGAGCCGTTTCACGGGCTTCCTCAGCAGGCCAAAGCCCTTGTCGGTGAAGATGCTGGCGACCTCGGACGCAACGCTGGCGGAGGGATAGCATTCATCCGCCACCACGAGGCGCCCTGTCCTCGCCACAGACTCGCAGATCGTATCAGAGTCGAGCGGCGTCAGGGTGCGCAGGTCGATCACCTCGGCGTCGATGCCAATTTTCTCCAGAACCGCAGCCGCCTTCACGCAGCGCACGAGGTCCATGGAATAGCCCACCAGCGTAACGTCCTTGCCCGGGCGCACGATCTCGGCCTTGCCCAGCTTGGGCGGAGACTTGGCGGGGGGCAAGCCGTCCAGTTCCTCGAAGAGCAGGGCGTGGTCGATCCAGAAGGTCGGCCTTTCGCTGTCCCGGGCGGCCTTCAGCAAGGGGCCGACGTCGCTGGCGCGGGAGGGGGCGATCACCTGAAGCCCCGCCGCCTGCATCAGCATGGCCTGGGGCCTTGCAGAATGCTGGGCGGCGCCGGAAATGCGAATGCCCACCAGCGCCTGGAACATGACAGGCACCTTCACCTGGCCACCGCTCATGTAGCTGATATTGGGCGCCTCGTTGCAGATCTGCGGCCAGGCCTCGAAGGCGAAGCTACCCGTGCCGATGGTCACGATGGGATAGAGCCCGGCGATGGCCGCGCCCACGCCCATGCCGCAGAAACCAAGTTCCGCGATGGGGGTGCGCACGATGCGGTCGTCGAACTCGTCGAAGAGCGGTTTGCAATACTGCGAGTGATGCAGGCCGCCAAAGCCCGCGCCGCCAAGGATCACCACCCGGTCATCGCCACGCATGAGATCGCCGACCGCCTTGATCTTGGCCTCGCCAAACATGAGCTGTGTCATCTGGATATCTCCGAAATTGGGAAGCGGCTCAGTTGGGCCAGACATGGGTGAAGGCGTCTTCCAGCGGCGGGAAGGGACTCTCGTCAGCAAAGCGGACGGCCTGGGCCATTTCCACCTTCACGCTGGCGTCGATTGCTTCAAGCGCGGCGCTGTCCACCAGGCCCAGAGTCAGCAGTTCGCGCGCGACGCTCAGCACGGGATCATTGCGTTTGAACCAGTTGGCGTTCTTGGCATATTGCGCGGGGACTTCATGGATCCAGGCGTGCCTGATCTCCGTGCGGCCGGTCACCATGGTGGGCCATTGACCGCCCGGCCACGTGTTGGTGCGTACTTCGAGGAAGGTAGCGCCCTCCCCCGCCACCGCGCGCGCCCTTGAATCGCGCGCCGCCGTCCAGACGGCGCCAAGATCAAGCCCATCGACGATTTGCGTCCTCATGCCCATGATCTTCGCCAGGTCGGTCAGTTCGATGATGGACATATTGGGCGCATGATATTGCCCTCCGCCGGGTTTACGATCCACCTCGGCGGTGTTGTTCTCGCAGACGAAGAGGATGGGCAACTTCCACAGGGCGGCGAGGTTCAGCGCCTCATAGGCGGCGCCCTCCTCCATGGCGCCGTCGCCGAAAAACACCACCGAAACATTGGGCAGCTTCCGCTGCTTCATCGCATAGCCGGTGCCGATGGCGATGGGCAGGATGCCCGCCACGATGCCCGAACTAAGGGGAAAGTTGAGATCGGGCGCGCAGCCATGCAGCGTGCCCGCCTTTCCCCCCGCATAGCCGCCCACCTTGCCGAGAATCTCCGCCAGCGCCTTGCTGGGATCAGCGCCGCGCGCAATCAAGTGACCGTGATTGCGATGGGTGCTGTGGATGAAGTCACCCTTGTCGAGGGTCGACATGACGCCAACGCCCGTGGCCTCCTGCCCGATATAGACATGGAAATGACCGGGCACCCGATTATCGCCAGCAAAGTCTATGCAGGCCTCCTCGAAGCGCCGGATCAACAGCATCTTTCGGAACGCCTCAAGGCAATCCTGTTTTGGCAATGACGGAATCATTCGTCCCTCCCCATTGGTGTTCAGACAGTTTCAGTGCAGATGGCAGGCGGACCAGTGCCGTGGCCCCACCTCTTTCCATTCGGGTTCGACCTGCCCGCAAACCGGTTTTGCAAAGGGGCAGCGGGTATGCAGCCTGCATCCCCTGGGAATATCGGTCGGAGCCGCCACATCGTTGCGCAGCAGAACCTGCTGGCGCTCCACGTCGGGATGATCAGGCAGCGCAGCGGAAAACAGCGCCTGCGTATAGGGATGCAAGGGCCGCGTGAAAAGTTCCTCGGATTCCGACATCTCCATCATGCGACCGAGATACATGACGCCCACCATATGGCTCATGTAGCGCACGGTTCCCAAGTGATGGGCGATGAAGAGGTAGCTGTAGCCCTGCGTCTCCTGCAACGATTTCAGGAGGTTCATAATCTGCGCGCGGATCGACACATCGAGCGAGGACACCGGTTCGTCCAGCACGATCACCCTGGGGTTCGAGGCGATGGCGCGGGCGATGGCGAGCCTCTGGCGCTGACCGCCTGAAAATTCGTGAGGGAAGTTGTTGAGATCGTCGGCGCCAAGCCCCACCTGCTCCAGCGCCACGCGCGCGCGCTCCAGCCGTTCCTGCGCGCTGACGCCTGCATTCAGCAACATCGGCTCGCCAACGAAGTCGGCGATCCGCAGGCGCGGGTTCATGGAGCTGTAGGGATCCTGGAACACCGCCTGCACATCCAGCCGATATTGCCCGCTCTCGGCCTCGGTAAGATGCTGGATATCCCTGTCGCGCCAGCGGATTTCGCCGCTGGTGGGCCTCTCCACTTTCAGGATGCTGCGCGCGGTTGTGGATTTGCCGCAACCGGACTCGCCGACGATGCTGAAGGTCTCGCCGGCGCGGATGTCGAAACTGACGCCATCCACCGCTTTCAGCACGACATTGCGGCGATTGAAAATCCTGCCGCGGCGCACATTGAACTGCACCTGTAACGCCCGCACGCTCAGAATAGCGGAGTCCGCTTCATGCGCCTCTGACTGCAAGTTCTTCACTCCGGTCATGAGGCGCCTGCATGGGGCTCAATAACGCCGCTGGGGCCGAAGCTTCGCGGCGTGTTGAAGACCCCCTCCGCATGCCAACATTCGGAAACATGGCCGGGGCTGACCTCCACGCGCGGCGGCTTTGCGCCACGGCATCTGTCATCGGCCAGCGGGCAACGATTGGCGAAGGAACAGCCCGCTAGCTCCACAAACCCGCCAAGCGTGGCGCCGGGGATCGCATAGAGCCGATCCACGCGCCGGTCAATGCGCGGGACAGCCTCCAGAAGGGCAGTCGTATAGGGATGAGCGGGACGGTTGAAAATGGCGCGCACATCGCAACTCTCGACGATGCGGCCCGCATACATGACGGCGACGTCGTCGCACATTTTCGCCACGATGCCGAAGTCGTGAGTGATGAACAGGAGCGCGAGGTTCAGATCGCGTTGCAAGCCCCGCAGCAGATCCAGATATTGCGCCTGAATGGTCGAATCCAGCGCGGTGGTCGCCTCGTCGGCGATCAGCAGTTTCGGCTGGCAGGCGATGGAGATGGCGCCCACCACGCGCTGGCGCATGCCGCCGCTGAACTGATGGGGATAATCATCGACGCGCGTTTCAGGCGCTGGCACCCGCACCCGCCGCAAACTGTCGATGACCCGGTCGAGCACATGCCTTCGGTCAACCCTTTGATGCAGCCGCACAGCCTCGGCGATCTGGAAGCCGATGCTGAAGACCGGGTTGAGGCTGGTCATGGGATCCTGCAGGATGAGCGCGATGCCGCCGCCCCTGATCCGGCGCATTTCCGCTTCACTCTTCGCCAGCAGATCCTCGCCATCAAAGCGGATCGAGCCGCCGACGAGCCGCCCGTTGGGGCGCGGCAACAGTCGAAGAATCGAGGACGCCGTCATCGACTTGCCGCTGCCGGACTCGCCGACAACTCCAAGGCTTCGTCCTGAGTCAAGCGAAAACGTCACCCCGTTCACGGCTTTGTTCACGCCGCGGCGGCTGACAAGATGCGTCTTGAGATCCTTGACCTCTAGCAATGCCACCTGTGTTTCCCCACCCGGATCCCGGCGCAAGCTGGATCAACTGCGCGGCGTTCTCGACCCTTTAATTTTTTCAATGGTAGGATCGGGAGCGAGGCTGCGTCAAGGCCAACATGCGAGATTGACACTGACTTGGGTTTGGCTAGTCTGACTTAGCCCATTGAAGCCACGACTGCGGTCAAGGATGCTTTGGGGGCGGGAGGTGCGTCATTCGCTATCTAGGCAGTCGCTTATTGCAAGCGCTGATCACACTTACCTTGTTCATGGTCGTGCTGTTCATCGCCACCCGCGCGGCTGGCGATCCCGCAGTGCTGATCCTGCCGGCTGACGCGACGCCCGACATGATCCAGTCGGTGCGCGAGCGCATCGGCACGGACCGCACCTATCTGGAGCAATTCGGCTTCTTCCTGCGGGACATGGCGACCCTGAATTTCGGCCGATCCATCGTCTATCGGGAGATGGTCCTGGACCTCATCGGCGAGCGCGTCGCCGCCAGCATGAAGCTGCAACTGGCGTCACTGGCCCTGATCCTCATCACCGCCTTTCCACTGGGCATCCTCGCCGCCAGCCGCCGGGGCCAGTGGCCTGACCATGCCGTACGCTTTATCGCCGCCTTCGGGCAGGCGGCCCCCAGTTTCTGGGTTGGCCTGCTGCTGATGGCGCTATTTTCCGTCAAGCTAGGCTGGCTGCCAGCTGGCGGCATGGGCGCTGGCGGCCTTGACTCGGTTCTGCATTACATTTTGCCCACCATCACCACCTCCCTCTTCCTCTTCGCCTCGCTCACCCGCCTGCTGCGCTCCTCCATGCTTGAGACGCTGGATGCGGAATTCGTGAAACTGGCGCGAGCAAAGGGCGTCAGCGAGGGCAAGGTGATCTGGGTCCATGTGCTGCGCAACGCGCTGCTCCCCATCATGACCTTCATGGCGATTTGGATCGGCACAGCGATTTCAGGCTCGGTGGTGGTGGAGGTGGTGTTCGATTGGCCGGGCGTGGGCGCCATGTTCGTGGATTCCATCGCCATGCGCGACTTTCCCATGATTCAGGCCATCGTTGGATTGGTCGCGGTCTGCGTGCTGAGCGCCAATCTGACCGTCGACCTGCTTTATGGGGTGGTAGATCCGCGCATCCGCATAGATGCGGAGAGCCCTTCAACATGAGAGGTTATGGGTGAGCGGACCTGTTCAAATACTGACGCCACCGAAGGGCGCCCCACAGTCACGCGACGGACTGTGGGGGACCCTGCGCCGTCTGCCGGTAATTCCCACCACGATCATCGTGGTGTTCATCCTGGTCTCGCTCTTCGGCGAATGGCTAACGCCCGCCACCGCCTACGAGCAGAACCTGCGCCTGCGCTTCCTGCCGCCGTCATGGCTGGAGGGTGGCGACGCACGGTTCCTGCTGGGCACCGACAATCTGGGCCGGGACATTCTCAGCCGTATCATCGTGGGCGCGCGCGCCTCCTTCATCGTGGCCATATCTGCGCTGACCTTCGGCTCGGCGCTTGGCTCCATCATCGGTCTGGCGTCAGGCTATTTCGGCGGCAAGCTCGACACATTCATCATGCGCGCCGCCGACGGCATGATGGCCTTTCCGCTGGTGCTGGCGGCGCTGCTTCTGGTGGCGGTGATTGGCCCCGGCGTCCATACGGTCGTCATCGCCACCTCGCTGGTCCTTTGGGCGCGGTTCGCGCGGCTCATCCGCAGCGAGGTCTTGAGCGTGCGCGAACGCGACTTCGTGAAGCTGGCGCGGATCGCGGGCGCATCGCATATGCGCATCATGTTCATTCACATTCTGCCCAATGTGCTCAACAGCGTGGTGGTGCTGCTGACCCTTCAGCTGGGTTTCGTGATCATCGTCGAGGCGACCTTGAGCTTTCTCGGTGCGGGCGTACCGCCGCCGACGCCGACCTGGGGTCAGATGGTTTCGGCCGGGCGCACCTATATCGAAACGGCCTGGTGGATTTCGGTTTTTCCGGGCCTCGCCATCGCCGCCGTGGTCCTCGCCTTCAACCTGATGGGCGACTGGCTGCGGGATCATCTGGACCCGAAACTGCGACAATTATAACGCGCCAAAGTAGCGCCATTTGAGGGGAGGACAGCATGCCGCGCTTCCAGACTTTGCACCACATATTGCTAGGCGCGCTTGCACCTGCGCTGGCCGGATGGATCACCCTTGCGCCGCCCGCCATGGCGCAGGGAGCCGGCGACACATCGCTGGCCAGTTGTCCAGCGCGGCAACCCGTGCTGCGCATCGCGGGGGTCTTTGCCTCCGAAGCCTTCTCGCCCCACCCGGTCGAGACCGTGTTCTCGTCGACCCACTATTCGCGGCTCTATTTGACGCCCCTGTTCGGCTCCGATCCATGGGAGGAGAAGGTCGATCCGCGCTATGGCGTAGCCGAGGCCTGGACGCTGCTGCCCGGCGCCAAGGGCATCGAAATCCGCTTGCGCAAGGGGCTCACCTTCAACAATGGCGATCCCATCACCGCGCAGGACGTCGCCTTTTCGCTGGAAATGTATCAGAGTCGCTTCGCTGAGGATCAGGTTTCGGCGGCGCTGAAGGGCATCGGCATCAAGACCACGGTCATCGACGACCACAATCTGCGGATCGACTTCGCAAAGGGCGCAGTCACATTCGCGCAGGAGTTCTCGACACTGGTCTTCCCGCTCTATGTGACCTCGGCAAAGAAACATGGCGAGGTGACGCAGGAGAATGTGGAGCGGTTCCGCGCCGATCCCCTCGCCGCAGGCCCTTACAAGGTTGCGTCCCGCCAGACGCAGCAATTCATGATCCTTGAAGCGGCCAGGAAGGACCCTATCCTGGGTTGCCCCAGATATGACCGGATCGAAGTCCGCAACATGCCGGAAACCGGCACACGGATGGCGCAGTTCCGCACGGGCGCCCTCGACATCATCGCAGGCAATCGCGACCTTATCGCGCAGGCGAAGTCGGCGGGCGGGCAGGTGGTCGAAAAGCCTGCGACCAACATGATCGGCCTGTATATTTTCCAGACCGACATCAAGGAGAGCGTGTTCCACGATGAGCGCGTCCGAAAGGCCGCCGCCCATGCCATTGATCACAAACTGATCGCAGATACGATCTGGAAGGGCTCGGGCGTGGCGCCATGGGGCTGCACCTGGCCACCGTCCACCGAAATATCGCGCGACAATCCCGATTACATGAAGGCCTGCGGCACGCCCTACGCCTATGACCCCGCACTGTCGCGCAAACTGCTCGCCGAGGCGGGGCTGGGAACGTCGAAGCCCGCCATCAAGCTTGTCTATTGGGGGAACTACCCGGAGGAAGGCGCTTTCGCGGAGGCCATCCAGCCCATGCTGAACTCTGTCGGCTTCAACGCCGCTGTGGAGAAGATCGAGCGGGTGGAATGGAACCGTCGTGGCAAGAACAAGGGCATGGCCAATTCGCTCATGTTCTTTGGCCCGGGTGGCCGCATCACCTCGCTGGCGGGCTCCTATTTCGCCTATGCGGGCGACATGGGGCCGATGGAGGACAAGGATGTGCAGGGGGCGTTGGCCCGCGCGTCAGGGGCGACAACCCTCGAAGACTACAAGGCCGCCGTTGCCGATATAGGACAGCTCGGACATGACCGCGCCTATGCGCCCGGCTTCTTCTCGGCAGGCTCTGTCTTTTTCGTGCGCAAGGGCATTGCGGACTGGGGTCTGAACCGCAGCACCGGGCGCGGCTCCCTGAATATTGTGCCGCTTGTGGCCGATCTGAAACAATGACCTGCGGAGAATGTGATGGATCGCCTGAAGCCTGCCCGCCCGCCTCGCCGGGCTATCGCCCTCCTCGCCCTGACCCTTGGCGCAGCCCTCGCGGCGGCGACGCCGGGGCTGGTCCATGCGCAAGCCTCGTCCTCGCTGGACTCCTGCCCGGCGCGCATTCCCCTGCTGCGGATAGCCACCGTATCAGGGGATGAAAGCTATACGTCGCACCCCGCCGAATCCCGCTTCAGCTCGACCCATTACGCGCGGCTGGCGCATATGCCCCTGTTCGGAGTCGATCCGCTTGAATCGAAGATCGACCCAGGCTATGGGGTGGCAGAATCCTGGACCTATCTGCCGGGCGCCACGGGAATGCAGGTGAAGATCAGGAAGGGCCTCACCTTCAATGATGGCAGCCCTGTGACGGTGGAGGATGTGGTCTTCTCCATCGAGGCTACCGCGTCGAAATTCGCCGACACGCAAATCTCGGGCACCCTGCGCGGGATCGGAATCAAGGCTAAGGCGCTGGATGACGCCACCGTGGAAATCTCCTTCTCCCAGGGCTCGCCGACCTTCGACCTCGAAATGTCGCCCATGGTCTTCCCGCTCTACATCACTTCGAAGGCCTATCACTCCAATGGCGACATCAGCCAGGAGTCCTTCGACAAATTCCGCTCCAATCCGCTGGCGGGCGGGCCTTACAGGATCGTGGCTCGCCAGACCCAGCAGTTCATCACGCTTGAGGCCGCGCGCAAGGATCCGCTGCTGGGCTGCCCGGTCTACAGCCGCATCGAGATCCGCAATGTGCCGGAAACCGCCACGCGCATGAACCAACTGCGCACCGGCCAGCAGGACATCATCACCGGCAGCCGTGAACTGGTTGATCAGGCCAAACGCGCAGGGGCCACGGTGGCAAGTCGCCCCGATGCAAATGTGATCGGTTTCTATTTCTTCCACACGGACAAACCGGAAAACGTTTTCAACAAGGAAGGCCCGCGCAAGGCGGCCGCCTACGCCATCGACCACAAGCTGCTGGGGGAGACCATATTCGGCGGGGTCGGCTTGCAGACCTGGGGCTGCACCTGGCCGCCGCCAACCGAAATCTCCATCCAGAACCCGCGCTACAAGAAAGCCTGCGGAACTGCCTACCCTTACGACCCCGCCAAATCAAAGGCCCTGCTCGCCGCTGCGGGCTTCGGGCCGGGCAAGGGGCCCAACATCAAGCTGGAATATTCCATGTCCTATCCGGAGGAGGGCGCCCTGGCCGAGGCCATGGAGCCCATGCTGAAGGCGGTGGGCTTCAATGTGCAGATCGAACGCACAGACCTCGCGGAGCGCAACCGGCGGCGCATGGCGGGGATACACGCCAATTCGATCCTGTTCTTTGGTCCGGGCGGGCGGGTGACGGCGCTGGCGGGCGTTCATTCGGTCTATGGTCCCACTCAGGGCTGGGGACCAAAGCACGACCCCGATGTGGTGGCCGCCATCGACCGCGCCTCTCGCGCAGGATCGCTTGATGATTATACCAACGCCATCGCCGATGTGGGCGAACTGGTGCACGACCGGGCCTATGGCCCCGGCTTCTTCTCCTCCGGCGCCCTGTTCTTCCTGCGCAAGGGAATCCCCGATTGGGGCGTGAGCAAAAGCGTTGGCCGCGGCCCCCTGAATCTGTCGGGACTCGCGACGAAACGCTGAACAGGCCACAAAGGACATTCATCCAGGGAGCGACACATGAGCGTATCACCCGAAACGGCGATCAAGAATCTGAAGATGATGCTGACCATCCGACGCGCGGAAGAAAAGGTCATCAGCTTCGCCACCGAGCACCAGGGGCTCATTCGCGGCCACTACCATGTCTATATCGGACAGGAGGCGAGCGGGGTCGCGGCGTGCAACGCGCTTAGCGCGCAGGACTATGTCTTCACCACCCACCGCAACCACGGCCATGTGATCGCCAGGGGCGGGGAACTCGGCCGGGTGCTGGCCGAAATCATCGGTCGCACCGACGGCTATAATGGCGGACGCGGCGGTACATTTCATGTCATCGCGCCGCATCTGGGCATTCTCCAGACGTCGGGCGTGGTCGGCGGCTGTATGCCGTTGGCGGCGGGCGCGGCCTTCTCCATCAAGACCCGCAAGACCGATCAGGTCAGCATGGTCTTCTTCGGCGATGGCTCCATGGAGGAAGGCGCCTTCTACGAATCCATCAACATGGCTGCGCTGTGGAAACTGCCCGTGGTCTTCGTCTGCGAAAACAACGGCGCCCCTCTGGCCTCGCGCAAGGGCGGCGAGATCCCGTCGGACTCCCTCAACGCGAAGCAGCTCATCGACATCCCCATGGCGCTCGGCATACCCTCCGTGGTCGTGGATGGCGCCGATATGGAGGCCTGCGACGCACTGATGAAGAATGTGGTGGCAGGCGTGCGCGC
>Ga0114974_10003170_pt1 | contig 12506 bp, 13 predicted proteins | sample S_130206_EF_Meta_FD_87318 | JGI IMG/M metagenome (GOLD analysis project Ga0114974, IMG submission 87318) | Freshwater microbial communities from Lake Simoncouche, Canada to study carbon cycling - S_130206_EF_MetaG | ecosystem: Environmental > Aquatic > Freshwater > Lake | place: Lake...
AGAAGTTCTGCAATGAGATTACTCCAATTTTGAAACTCATCGATGAATCTCTTAAGTTGTGCGGTCTCTTGATCATTAAAGGTATGTCCTCTCCATTGCCAAAGGACTGTTCGCAATTTGTCTTCTACGTGGCAAGTGACTCCATGGTCACATCCAAAAATTTCACCGTCTTTGGTCGGTAATAAATGGCCAATCTTGCGATCGGTGTTATTAATAATCGCGTCAAAAAGCGCCATACTTCGCAACCGTTCATCGTTGCTTTGCGAGAATTCGATAATTTCGAAAGATTCATCCACTTCAATCCAATGTTGAACCATTCCAAGACCAAAAGGTCCTTCCCGTAAAGTCGTAAATGGAACAAGATTAAAATTCATAAATTCACTTGTTAAATAGGCAGCAACTTCTCGTCCAGCTAACGATCCTTCTTCAAAATCCCAGAGTGGTCGTTCGCCAGAGATGGGTTTGTAAATAATATTGATTTCAGTTTCTTCCAAAATCCCAAAAAGAGTCGCGTTAGATGCGTCAACTAATCGGCCCAATATTTCGATCGGCTTTTTACTTATCGCCTCTTTAACGTCGGTAGCCATTGGCTCTCGGACATAGATGCGCATTTGGGTCTAAAGGATTTCCACAAAACTGACAGGGAGGACGGCCGGCTTTGACTAAGGCATTTGACCGCAGTGCAAAACTTTTTGCCATGCTGGCCGTGAGAGTCACTCTAAACAAATCTGGACCCTCGGTAATTTGATGATCAATTACTTCTTCAGTTTCTCCGGCTTGTGCTTCAATAATTAACTGTTGAGTTTGTGGATCCCAGGCTATGGCGATTACTCCAACTCGAAAATCATCCATCAAAGGAAGTTCAAGCGGTGCATCATCTGTTTTGAGCGCAACTGATTTCGGCGGCAAATTCATCTCTTTTAACAAATTTAGAATTCTTTCAGCTAACAAAGCAACTTGGCTTTTTTCCAAACTTACTGAAGAAATTCTGTTTCCTTCTTTTGCTTGCAAATAAAAGGTGCGCTCTCCAGGCATGCCTACTGTGCCAGCGATGAATCGTTCAGGTTTTTGGAATTCAAAAATATTTCTGGTCATGCTCCACCCCCATCACCTTTGCCGCCGCCAAGTCCCGCCAACTCTTTATTTTCTAGCAACTTACTTAAAGGAGTTCCAGATTCATTCATTGAAATCAACGCAGTTCTTCTGGAGTGCTCTTTATCTTCCGAATTTTCAACCTTCACGATTGAAATTGACGCTGGATCGATAACTAGTTTTTGAAAATTGTCGATCGGCAAACCTAAAATCTTTGCTATCGCCAACTTTATGATATCCCCGTGACTAACAACAATCACATTGTCGTTCTCCGCTAACTTATCAATGATTGAATCTAAACCAATAGAGACTCTTTTGAACATTGCTTGGAAACTTTCACCTTCTGGAAAAGTTACTGTCGATGGTGATTTTTGGACGCTTTTCCACAAAGGCTCTTTCGCCAATTCGCTAAGTTTTTCTCCGGTCCAACTTCCATAATCTGATTCAATGAAATTATTGTCGATTTCAATTTCTGTTTTGCCATATTTTTCATGCCAAGGAGAGATAGTCTCAATGCATCTTTGCAGTGGACTTGAGATGACTCGGCTGATGAGAACATCCCCAATTCGTGCAGTTAATCCTTGGGCTTGAGTGAAGCCAGTTTCGTCGAGAGAGATGCCTGGGGCTTGGCCGGCAAGAACTCCTGCGGTATTTGCAGTACTTCTTGAGTGTCGAACCAAAATAACGCTTGCCAACGAGCCTCCCTTAGATACCCTCCGGAGAGGTTAGCCGAAAACTTCCCAATTCGACGAACCTAATTAGAGCAGTTGACGTAAACACCGTTAAATAAATGAGGTGCTAGCAAGTGGAACAAAGACAACTAGGCAATAGTGGATTACGCGTCTCTGCTATTGGGCTGGGCACCATGACTTGGGGACGCGACACCGATGAACATGAAGCAGCTGAACAACTTAGAATTTTTACTGAATCTGGTGGCACCTTTATAGATACAGCTGCCAGTTACTGTGATGGCGATAGCGAAAGAGTCATTGGTGGACTTATCGGAACAATGATTCCGCGCGAGGAAGTAGTCATTGCGACAAAAGCTGGAATCGTAGGACGTGAAATTGATAACTCTCGAGGTGCTCTGTTACGAGACCTTGATGAATCATTAAAAAGGTTACGAACAACATATGTGGATTTATGGCAAATACATGCTTGGGATCCGACAGTCAGGCTAGAAGAAACACTTTCAGCCATGGATATCGCCGTTAATTCAGGCCGAGTCCGATACGTTGGAATTTCAAACTTTTCCGGATGGCAAAGTGCTCGTGCAATAACATTGCAAAGTTTGGCAACCGGAGCCGGCAGGGCTGAAATTTGTGCAACGCATAACGAATACTCATTACTCAATCGAAAAATTGAAAAAGAAGTTTTGCCTTGTTCTCAAAACCTAGGGGTCGGTGTTTTGGCTTGGTCGCCACTGGGTCGTGGAGTGTTGACTGGAAAGTATCAAAATGGAATTCCGGCAGATTCTCGTGGAGCAAGTCCCCACCTTGGTCCCTTTGTTGCAAATTACCTTGATGCTCGCTCTAAGCAAATCGTTACTGCGGTTAGTACGGCTGCAGATGGTTTAGGAGCAGCACCACTTGAGATTGCCTTAAGTTGGGTGAGAGATGCACCCGGAATTTCAAGTGCGATCATTGGAGCACGTACCTCTGCGCAACTTCGCGGTGCTTTGCGCTCTAATGATTTAGTTTTGCCAGATCTTGTTCGCTCGGCCTTAAATGATATTTCTGAGGCAGGCGATTGAAATTCACCAAACAAACTCCTACGAATACCAGACGATTCAAATTCCAAAAGGAATGAAGATCAATGTCGTTCGATCGATGCTTGTAGAACGAGCCGAGTTAGGAAGTTGGGTTTTAGATCGAGTTCGAATTTACCCAGATGGCAGACATTTGGTGACTCTGCGACGCCGGGTAATTAAGCCCCAACTTTCACTGGCGAACTAGGACTCAACAGTTTTGTAAGAATTTATCCAATACTCGCACGCCAAATTTGAGAGAACTAACTGGAACTCTTTCGTTAATTCCGTGGAATAAAGACATGAAATCCAAATCTGGCGGAAGTTTCAAGGGCGCAAACCCAAAACCGGTAATTCCCAGTAGTGCCAAGGCTTTGTTGTCGGTTCCGCCGCTCATGCAATAAGGAACCGGAATACCCTCTGGATCCTCAGAAATAATCGCGGCACACATTGCATCCACCAATTTTCCTTCAAAAGGAAATTCAAGCGCTGCATCTGTTGCAATCGTTTCTATTCTTACACCTTCATTTAATAGTGAATGCATCGTAGTCATGAATTCGTCCTCATAACCCGGCAAAAATCTTCCATCTATGACTGCAGAGGCGGTTTGTGGAATTACATTTGCTTTGTAACCAGATTCAAGCATAGTTGGGTTCGCTGTATTTCTTGTCGTAGCACCGATCATTCTGGCCATCGAACCAAGTTGCGCGACGATATTTTCTGGATGTTCAGGGTCGTATTGCAGATTACATGCTTCGCCAACTTTACTTAAGAAAAAGTTAACCGTTTTTGTTTGCCGAATTGGCCAATCGTATGTACCAATTCTGGCGACACTTTCACTCAGAGCAGTAATTGCATTCTCTAAATTAATCATCGAACCATGACCGGCAGTTCCCTCAGAGATCAACCGCATCCAATGAAAACCTTTTTCGGCATTTTCGATGAGATAAAATCGTTTTCCATTCGGTAATGTTGCCGAAAAGCCACCAACTTCTGAAATGGCCTCTGAACAATTTTCGAAAAGCTCTGGTCTATTTTCTACTAGCCACCTTGAACCAAAAAGTGAACCCGCTTCCTCATCTGCAAAAAATGCCAAGACAATATCTCGCGGAGGTGTGTATCCAGATCGTTTCCAATCCGCAACGATAGCCAAGATCATTGCATCCATGTCTTTCATGTCAACCGCTCCACGACCCCAAATTTCTCCGTCGATAATTTGACCTGACCAAGGATCGTGTTTCCAGTCTTCGGCGTTAGCTGGGACTGTATCCAAATGTCCATGCAGAACTAGAGCGGGGCGATTGCAATCTGCGCCTTTGACACGTGCTATTACATTGGAGCGATTTGGAGCGCTGTTGATAATTTGATTTTCTATTCCGCATTTTGTAAGGAAATCACTGACATAAATCGCAATATCTTTTTCATTTCCATTACCTTCACCAAAATTCACGCTTGGAATTTGGATCAATTTCTGACAGATGCTTACAACATCATTCTCGAGTTGCTCGTAGTCAGTGCTTCGCATTTGGCTATTCTCCCCCACTTTGAACTCTAAAGAGTGATTTTGGTAGGCTATCTCTACAGATGGGCGGAGATCGCTGGACATCACCTGACCGGGTGGCGGAATTGGCAGACGCGCTAGCTTGAGGTGCTAGTTCTCGCAAGGGATTCGGGGTTCAAGTCCCCGTTCGGTCACCAGATTTAACCAATAAACAACATATCCAGGATGGGGTCTTCGTGCGGGCAATTTCGATATCGGCCGTTGGTTCAGCGGATCAACTTAAAGTCGAAGAGTTTCCACGCCCAGTCTTATCAAATACCTCTGGTGAACAACTCTTAATTCGCGTTGAACTTGCTGGAATCAATTTCTTTGACATTTATCAACGCCGTGGAGAAAGACCGATGAGCTTCCCGGGGATTCTTGGCGTCGAGGGCATCGGTACGATTTTGGAAAGTTCAGTTCCGCTTTTAAATTTTAAAGTTGGCGATCGCGTCGGATGGGCTGGCGGTTCAAAATCTTATGCAGAATTTTTGACTCTAAACGAAGATCAATTGATCCCATTGCCGGCAAGTATCTCTTCAGAGAAGTTATTGCCTTTAATTCTGCAAGGCTTGACTGCTCATTTCCTTGCCACGTCCTCACATGTTGCTTCATCAAAAACCACCGCTTTAGTAACCGCAGCATCTGGCGGTGTCGGTTCTGTATTAATTCAACTTTTGAAACGTAACGGCGCTCGCGTAATTCCAGTGACCTCCAGTCATGAAAAAGTCGAGCGATTGAAGAAATTGGATTTCGAACATGCCTGCACATATGCAGAGATGAAAGAACGGGTATCAGATTTAACAAAAGGTTTAGGAGTCAACGTTGTGTATGACAGCGTCGGAAAAGAAACTTTTAATCAAACAATAGAATTCGTAGGACGAAGAGGAGACATGGTTCTCTATGGTGCCGCCAGTGGGCCCGTTGATCCAATAAATCCTTTGACTTTGACCAGAAATTCGATCTACCTTTCTCGTCCAACACTTTCAGATTTCATACCGACTTTTGCAGAGAAAAAAGAACGTATCAACGATCTTGTAAGCGCACTTCTTTCTGGGGCTTTGGAGCTTCCTGCAATTCAAACCTTCACTTTTGAGCAAGCAACGCAAGCGCACCGTCTGCTTGAAAGTGGCATGGCTGGCGGTAAATTGGCCTTCACGACAGAATAGGATTTAGTTAAAGATAGGAAGGGTGGTAACCCCGATGGAAGATTTAGCACTATTGGTTGCCATGATTCTGTTTTTCCCTGCCATCTTGGCGCCACTTGCTTTGGGCTTAACTTTCATGAAACGCCAACGTTGGCACATCTTCTTCATTCTTCCAGTATCGATTATGGCGTCATCAATTAGTGGTCCGTTGATTCTTTCAAATGTGAGCACCGGTGGAACCGTGATGGGTTTCCTCGGAATAACTTGTTCACTGCTTGCTGTCTGGCGTTGGGTGAGATCAGCTCCACCAAAACCTTTACGTGAAGATTAAGCAATTGGAAAATTCAGAAGTTATTGATTCACTTGCAAAAGCTCAGGCATTAATAAAAAGTGTGCCTGATTACCCGAAACCTGGAATTATTTTTAAGGACATCACCCCTCTCATTGCCAACGCTCAGGCTTTTACATTGTGTGTCGATGCGATGGCTAAATCATTAGCAGGGGCCACGCACGTTGCTGGTCTTGAAGCACGAGGATTTGTATTCGCTGCGGCGATTGCAGCGCGACACAATTTAGGTTTTGTACTTCTTAGAAAGCCTGGGAAACTTCCACGAGAGGTTCATAAAGTTGAATACGCGTTGGAGTATGGCTCTGATTCTCTTGAATTACACAAGGATCAGTTAAATGCCAGCAATAAAGTGGTCATAGTGGATGATGTTTTAGCAACTGGAGGAACTCTTAGCGCGGGAATTTCTTTAGTGGGTTTAACTGGGGCTGAGATACTAGGTGCAGTTGTTTTAGGAGAGATTCCTTTTCTAGCTGGTCGTAAGAAAGTATTAAGAGAGCATCCAGAACACCGGATAGACGCGGTTTTTCAGTTTTAGATTTATTCCAACATAATTAAGTCTAGATATTGGTCATTCCATAAATCTTCTTCACCATCAGGAAGCAGTAGAACTCGTTCTGGCTTTAGAGAAATAACTGCACCTTCATCATGTGATACCAAAATGACAGAACCTTGGTATTCGCTTAGCGCTCCTAAAATTTCATCCCGTGATGCTGGATCTAAGTTGTTGGTGGGCTCATCTAGCAACAGCACATTAGCCGCGCTAACTACTAACATCGCCAAAGCCAACCTAGTTTTCTCTCCACCACTTAAAACCTTAACTGGCTTTTTTACATCATCACCAGAAAATAAAAATGAACCCAACACATTTCGTGCTTCTGGTTCACGAATATCAACTGCCGAACTCAACATATTTTCAAGAACTGTTCTCTCGTAATCCAAAGATTCGTGCTCTTGGGCGTAGTAGCCGATTTTTAATCCATGACCGGCGACAATCTCTCCAGTGTCGGATTCCAACTCCCCCGCCAAAATGCGAAGCAAAGTTGTTTTACCTGCACCATTTAATCCCAGGATTACTACACGCGAACCTTTATCGATCGCTAAATCAACATCAGTAAAGATTTCTAGTGATCCATACGATTTACTGAGACCGGTAGCAGAAATTGGAGTTTTTCCACAAGGAGAAGGCGTTGGAAAACGTAATCTTGCTACGCGATCACTCTTACGTTCATCTTCAAGATTTGAAAGCAACTTCTCAGCGCGACGGAACATACCTTGCGCAGCTTTAGCCTTTGTCGCTTTCGCACGCATTTTCTCAGCCTGCTTTTCGAGAATGGCGGCTTTCTTCTCAGCATTGGCACGCTCACTCTTTCGGCGATGTTCATCCTGTTCTCTTTGCTGTAAATATTTCTTCCACCCCATGTTGTAAACATCGATGACATTTCGATTGGCATCTAGGTAGAAAACTTTGTTTACAACAGTTTCAATTAGAGCAACATCGTGACTGATCACTACTAATCCACCAGAGTACTTCGCCAAAAATTCCCGTAACCAATTGATCGAATCAGCATCTAAATGGTTTGTTGGTTCATCCAGCAAGAGAGTTTCAGCGCCGCTAAAGAGAATTCTTGCTAACTCAACTCTTCGACGTTGACCGCCACTTAATGCTCCGATGTTTTGGTCAAACAATCTTTCAGGAATACCTAAGTTTGTTGCGATTGCTTCTGCCTCCGCAGTCGCTGAATATCCTCCAGCGGCATTAAATTCACTATCGGCTCTTGAATACTTCGCTAGTACAGCTTCTAACTCTTCACCTTCAGTGTTAGCCATAGCCTCTTCTGCTTGGCGCATTCGCTCAACGATTAAATCTAAACCGCGTACCGATAAAATTCGATCCAGTACAGATCCTGCTTCATCACCTGTGCGTGGATCTTGTGGAAGATAGCCGATTGTTCCACTTCGATTTACTTGGCCACCAGCCGGTAATGTTTGACCAGCTAAAACTTTTGCTAAGGTGCTTTTACCTGCGCCATTTCTGCCGACAAAGCCAATTCGATCACCACTATTAATTCGCACTGTAACTCCAGAAACCAAAAGTCGAGCACCAGCGCGCAGCTCTAAACTTGAAGTGGAAATCACATGAGAGATCATCTCACGGCACGGATGAGAGATTTTCCCAATCTCTGGTTACAATTCAATGATCAAAGGCATAAGTGGGCTACACGGAACAGGAAACGAAAATATGTTAAAAACTCGAGGATATGCGGCTTCTACTGCAGGGGCTCAACTTGCACCCTTTGATTTCGAAAGACGCGATCCAAGAGCAGAAGATGTGGTGATTGAGATCACCCATGCTGGAATTTGTCATTCAGATATCCATCAGGTTCGCGAAGAATGGGGATCATCTCTATTTCCGATGGTTCCAGGACATGAAATCGTTGGAAAAGTTATAGCAGTTGGTACCAATGTCTCTAAATTCGCAGTGGGTGCGGTTGTTGGAGTTGGAGTATTTGTTGACTCATGCCGTAAATGTGAAAACTGTCTAGCTGGTGTAGAGCAATATTGTTTGGAAGGAATGACCGGTACTTACAATGGGTTGGAACGTGACGGGGTAACTGTTGCGCAAGGTGGATACTCAAAAGTAATCGTCGTCGCCGAAGATTATGTCGTAAATATTCCAGCTAATTTAGAACTTGCAAACGTGGCGCCACTTTTGTGTGCTGGTATCACTTTGTACTCTCCGTTGCGACACTGGAAAGCCGGACCTGGTAAGCAAGTTGCGATACTTGGCTTAGGCGGCTTGGGTCACATGGGAGTTAAGTACGCAACAGCTATGGGTGCCGAAGTTACTGTTTTCTCTCACTCCCCTGAGAAGCGTGAAGATGCGTTAAAGATGGGTGCCACTCATTTTGTGGCAAAAGCTGCCGCAGAGGATTTTAAAAGACTCGCGAAAACGTTTGATTTAATTTTGAATACGGTCTCTGTTGATTTGAATCTTGAAGATTACCTAGGAATGCTTAAGTTAGATGGCACATTAGTTTTGATTGGTCTTCCTGGAGCTCCGTATAGCGTTCCAGCAGGCGTCTTGCTTGGTCAACGTAGACGACTAGCTGGATCGATGATTGGTGGAGTCCGGGAGTTGCAAGAGATGTTGAATTTCTCCGGTGAACACAACATTACAAGTGATGTTGAAGTGATCGACCCTGATTACATCAATACCGCTTGGGATCGAACTGTTAAGTCAGATGTTAAATATCGATTTGTGATTGATATTTCTAAGATCTAACGAACAGAAGACACAATAACTGCCAATAATGGCGCAATCGCAAGTGCGGGAAGTAAATCTCCCACTGCAATAATTTTTAAGTTTAACAATCTCATTCCGATGCCTATTAAAAGCATTCCACCGACGCTAGTCATCGCTGAGATCTGATAATCAGATAAAACCGAACCGAGCGCAAAACCAACAGCGCTCCAAGCCCCTTGGTATACAAGGACTGACAGAGCCGACGCTCCGACTCCCCAACCAAGTGCAGCTGCGAATGCTATTGCGGCAAATCCATCCATGACACTTTTCAGAATCAATAAAGAATTTCCTTCACCTAAGCCGTCACTAATGCTTCCCAGGATCGCCATCGGGCCTACACAAAAAATTAAGGAAGCGCTGACAAAGCCGGCAACAAAATTTCCATCGCCCTCTTTTGCAAATTTCTTTTCTAGATATTTGCCTAGCCCGTTAAGACGATCCTCAATTCGCAAGGCAGAACCAATTAATCCACCGATTAACAAGGATCCAAGCACCACTAAAATTGGCCAGCCTTCACCAACAGCAGCTACGAAATCTGGATTCCACATGGCCGAAGCTGCACCTGCGGCGGCCAGAAAAGAAACTAATCCAAGTGCATCTGTCACCAGAGTTCGAGTTCGGCTCGGGATGCGACCACCGATGAGAGTGCCTAGAGCTGTGCCAAGCAGAATTGCCACAACATTTATTAATGTTCCGATCATAGGAATTTCACCGCAGAAATTATTCCTACAAATAAGCAGTAAATCGCAAAGGGATATAGCGTGTGATGCTTAAACCATTTAACAAGAATCTTCACTGAAATATAAGTACCAAACGCAGCGATAATCGAACCAACAATGACCGGACCAATGATGTGGCTTATCTCTGGATTGAATAGATCAGGAATCTTTAGTAACCCGGCGCCGAGAATTACTGGAGTGGCTAGAAGAAAAGCAAAATCAGAAGCAGCCGAATGTGACAAGCCACGATTAAGACCTGCTCCCATAGTTACGCCGAACCTACTAATTCCGGGGAACAAGGCCGCTGATTGAGCAACACCGATCGAGAGCGCATTTTTAAAAGTAATTTGATGAACTAATGTTTCATCTGAGTCTGTGTTTGTCTTTGTCTTGCTAGATTTTTCAGCAATGATCAGGATCAAACCATTCAGGGTCAGAAAAATGCTTGCAGCGAGTGGTTCCGAGAATAAAACTTGAAACTGTCGCTCAAACAAAACGCCTAAAACGCCGACAGGTACAGTCGCGATTAAAACCAACCAGATGACTCGCGCTTCTGGAGTTTCTAAGGAACGAGATTTCAAGCTTCTAAAAAAGGCCTTGATTAATTGCAGCCATCTTTTCCAAAATATTAGCAACAACGTAATTGCACTTGCCGCATGTAGCGCGATGATCATCAATAAATATGGAGATTCTCCCGCTGTGGAATTGGTGAGAAAAGAGTTCCAACTGCCACCTATCCATGCTGGAACTAAAATCGAATGCCCTAAACTTGAAATTGGAAATAACTCAGTTATTCCTTGCAAGAAACCGGTTAATATCGCTTGCCAGTATGAAAGTTCAAGTTGTGTAGCCACTTGCCCAACAATATCGCCTCAGATCTAATAACATCCATGAATGAGATTTAGACTCTCGCGGACCATTCCGCATACGCCATGGAGAGCCGAAAATACTTGGTCGCTATCCCCTATGCGCTTTGCAATTTTAATAATCGGATTGGCTCTTTTTGGCATCGGCGATGGACTTTTAGTTGTTGCTCACATCGGAAATGCTCCTTGGAGTGTTTTAGCGCAAGGTTTAAGTTTGCGCACAAATATCGCTTTAGGTTGGTGGACATTTATCATCAGCACTGTCGTGCTCCTTATTTGGATTCCATTGCGCGAAAAACCTGGTTTTGGAACTGTCGCTAATATCGTGGTGATTGCGACTTTCATCCAAGTGACCGTAGATCTACTCCCAACCCCTCCAGCTCTTTGGGGGCAGTTGACCCTTTCCGTAATTGGAGTTTTAGTAGTGGGAGCAGGCAGCTCGCTTTACTTGACCTGTGGACTCGGGCCTGGACCGCGAGATGGCTTGATGACCGCCTTGCACTACCGAACCGGGCTTCCGGTCGGTCGAGTCCGCCTCTTTATCGAGCTAGTCGTTTTGACTCTGGGGGCATCCCTTGGTGGTCGAGTTGGGATCGGAACCGTTCTATTTGCCCTCTTCATCGGCTATTCGGTGGCTTTTTGGCTAGGAATAGTGGGGCGTCTTACCGCGCGTTAAGCAAATCCACAGGTAGGTTTATGGCATCTTCCCTCGGTGTCGCGAGCCGTTACTTCGCACGGGGTCGCAAACACCCCCGTTACCAAAACAGTAAAGAGGGGTAATGCTAGATTCGTTTTTCAAAATCAGTGAACGTGGATCAACTGTCGGGCGCGAAGTTCGCGGTGGTCTCGTTACGTTCTTCACGATGGCATACATCGTGGCTCTCAATCCACTAATCATCGGTCTTTCAAAAGATAGCACCGGTAAATTTATTGGTGGAGACGCTCCTAACTTGGCAAAAATAGCCGCAGTTACCGCTCTCATCGCGGGAATTTTAACAATTCTGATGGGTGTTGTTGCTAATTTTCCATTAGCACTTGCAACAGGCCTAGGTCTTAACACTTTCGTAGCAGTCGGCATTGCTTCGAAAATGACTTGGCAAGAAGCAATGGGCCTTGTAGTACTCGAAGGCATAATTATTTTGATTTTGGTATTAACCGGTTTCCGCGTAGCGGTATTCCGTGCAATTCCAACTCAATTAAAAATTGCGATCTCTGTTGGTATCGGTCTTTTCATTGCATTGATCGGTCTAGTGGATGCCGGTTTCGTACGCAGAACTGGTTCCGGTCCCGTCCCTGTAACTCTTGGTGATGGTGGAACACTAGTTGGCTGGCCAATCGTGGTCTTTGCTTTCGGTTTATTCTTGATGGTCGGCCTAATGGTCAAGAAAGTCAAAGCCGCTATTTTAATTGGAATCGTTGCTGCAACTGTTTTGGCAGTGGCAATTGAATCTGCATTTAAAATCGGTCCAAACTTTATTGCACCTGACAAGGTCAACCCTAAAGGCTGGGGATTAAACGTTCCTGCCTTGCCTGAGAAAATAATTGCAACTCCCGACTTCAGTATCATCGGAAGTTTCGATCTCTTCGGTGCATTCTCTCGAGTTAGTTTTGTTGCCGCGTTGCTATTTGTTTTCACACTTCTCTTGGCTGACTTCTTTGACACCATGGGAACTATGACTGCAATCGGCGCAGAAGCAGGACTAAATGACAAGGATGGAAATGTTCCTAATGCTAACAAGAT
>Ga0114974_10003173_pt1 | contig 12504 bp, 13 predicted proteins | sample S_130206_EF_Meta_FD_87318 | JGI IMG/M metagenome (GOLD analysis project Ga0114974, IMG submission 87318) | Freshwater microbial communities from Lake Simoncouche, Canada to study carbon cycling - S_130206_EF_MetaG | ecosystem: Environmental > Aquatic > Freshwater > Lake | place: Lake...
GAGAAGTTTGCCCGCGTCTTTGCCAAGGCCCGTGCCTTGGGTTTGCGCGCTGTGGCCCACGCAGGCGAGGAAGGCCCACCGGCCTATATCTGGAGCGCTTTGGATGCCCTCAAGGTCGAGCGCATTGACCACGGCGTGCAGGCCATGCAAGACCCGCTGCTCATGGCGCGGCTTGTTAAGGACAAAATTCCGCTCACGGTGTGTCCGCTCTCCAACCTCAAGTTGCGCGTGTTCCCCACCTTGGCCGAGCACAACTTGGGGCGCTTGCTGGACGCCGGCATTGTGGCCACCGTCAACTCCGATGACCCGGCTTACTTTGGTGGCTACATCAACCAAAATTTCACCGAAACCTTTGACGCACTGGGCTTGGGCGCGCCACAGGCTTACCAGTTGACGCGCCACAGTTTTGAGGCCAGTTTCATCAGCGATGCGCGCAAGGCGCAGTTCATTGACCGCTTAAACGCTACTTTCGAGACCTTCAGCTAAGACTGATCGCCCGGTTAAAATAGGATCTAAGGCCCGCTGCTCTGGCGGGCCTTACCTTTTGTGTTCCAGAGCCATGTAGAGGACTACCATGTACAAAAACCTCGTAGCCGCGCTTGCGGCCGCTTGTTTTATTTCGCCCGTTTTATCCCAAACGACCCCCGCGACGACCGCCTCCAAAACGCCTTTGAAAATCGGGTTTTTGTATGTCGCGCCCCTGACCGATGCCGGTTGGGTTCGTCAGCACGACGAGGGCCGCAAAGCGATTGACGCCGCTTTGGGCGATCAGGTCAAAACCACTTATGTTGAAAACGTGGCCGAAGGCCCGGACGCCGAGCGCGTGATTCGCGACCTGGCCAGCACCGGGCACAAGCTCATTTTTACGCCCAGCTTTGGCTACATGGAGCCCACTTTAAAAGTGGCACAAGAGTTTCCAGACGTCAAGTTCGAGTCCATCACGGGCTATAAAACCTCGCCCAATGTGGCCGTGGCCAACGCCCGTTATTACGAGGGCCGCTACCTGGCGGGCATTGCCGCCGGGCGCATGACGACCAGCAACATCGCCGGTTACGTGGCGGGTTTCCCTATTCCTGAAGTGTTGCAAGGCATCAATGCGTTTGCCTTGGGCATGCGCTCAGTCAACCCCAAAGCCGAGGTCAAAGTGGTGTGGCTCAATGCCTGGTTTGACCCGACCCGCGAGCGCGACGCAGCCATGACGCTGTTCAACCAAAATGTGGACGTGATTGCTTTTCATACCGGCTCATCGGCCGTGATGGTGGCGGCGCAAGAGCGCGGCAAACTGGCCGTGGCTTACCACTCCGATATGCGAAAAATCGCCCCTGATGCGCAAATTGTGGCGGTCACCCACCAATGGGGCGCCTACTACACCGAGCGCGCCCGGGCCGTCTTGAAAGGCAGCTGGAAGAGTGGTGGCGTTTGGGGTGGCGTCAAAGAGGGCATGATCAAGGTCGATGGCTTTGGCTCCAAAGTGCCCAAAGCGGTGCAACTGGAAGTGCTGGCGCGCCAAAAAGACATTGCCAGCGGCAAATTGCAGCCTTTCCACGCCACCCAAGCGGTGTTGGACAACGAAGGCAAAGTCGTCATCGCCAAAGGGCAGTCGCTCACCGATGAGCAAATTCTCAAGATGAATTGGCTGGTGCAGGGCGTTCAAGCCAAGCTGCCTCAATAGGGCTTATTCAACGTCGCTTATGGGTTTGGGGGGTGTCAGCGGTTAAGCTCTTTTCTTATGAAAGCTTACCGCGCCGCTATCCTCCGCTTTGCCCCTGACCGCGAACCCCGCCACTCGGCCATTTATGAAGAGGACGGCCTTTTGGTCGTCGGACCTGACGCTTCGGGCACCCAGGTGGTGCAGGCCGTGGGGCCGTACCAAGCGCTTAAAAACCAATATGCCGAGGTGCCCACGCAGCACTTCCCTGCTCGCCTCATCGCGCCGGGGTTTGTGGACATGCACCTTCATTACCCGCAAACCAACATCATCGGCTCGCCCGCCGATGGTTTGCTGCCTTGGCTGGAAAACTACACGTTTCCTGAAGAAAAACGCTTCTCAGAGCCCGAGTATTGTGCTGGGTCAGCTTCTTTTTTTATAGCAGAACTATTGCGCAACGGCGTCACCACCGCGCTCACGTTTGCCACCAGTCACCCCGAATCGGTCAACGCTCTCTTTACCGAGGCTCACGCCCAACGCCTGCGCCTCATCACCGGCCTGTGCCTGATGGACCGCAACGCCCCCCCCGATTTATTCAAACCCGCAGCCTTTGATGGCAGCAAAGACGCCACCGAGCAAAGCTTGATTGACTCGGAAGCCTTGCTGCAAAAATGGCATGGCCAAGGCCGCCTGGGTTACGCCATCACCCCGCGTTTTGCGCCTACGTCCACCGATGCCCAGTTGCGCGGCGCGGGCGAGTTGGCCGCCCAATACCCTGATGCGTGGATTCAGTCGCATGTGGCCGAGAACAAAGATGAAATTGCCTGGGCGCGGTCTTTGTTTCCTGACTCCCGCAGCTATTTGGCCACCTATGCCGACTTTGGCCTGATGCGGGAGCGCGCCATTTACGCCCACTGCATCCACTTTGACGACGATGACCGCGCCCTGATGCGCGAGACCGGCGCGGCAGCGGCCATCTGCCCCACCAGCAACTTGTTTTTGGGCAGTGGTTTTTTTGACTACGCGGGCGCTGACCGCATCGGTTTTAAGTACGGGCTGGCCAGCGACGTGGGCGGCGGCACCAGCTTTAGTCCGTTTCACACCATGCTGGGTGCTTATTACGTCGGGCGCGAGGGCCAGACCAAGCCGGGCATGTCGTTGTCGCCGCAGCAACTGTGGTGGCAGCACACGCTGGGTGCCGCCCAGGCTTTGCGCTTGGACGGCCAGCAGGGCCGCCCCTCTGTAGGTAATTTGGCGCCAGGCTGCGAGGCTGACTTTGTGGTGCTTAACCCCCAAGCCACGCCCTTGCTAGCCCGGCGCACCGCCGGGGCGAACACGCTGGACGAGTTGTTGTTTGCCTTGATTGTCTTGGGTGATGACCGTTTGATTGAGCAGACCTTCATTTCTTAGGTTTATTAGGCTTCTACGGCACGTTGGTCGTGCTTGGCCAGCTATTGATTTGGTAGTAAATGGCCGGTTTACAATCGGGCCAACTTTGGAGCACCCCATGACGATTAAAAGTGATAAATGGATTCGCCACATGGCGGAGACCACCGGCATGATCGAGCCCTTTTCGCCCGCCCAAGTGCGAGAGCGTGACGGCCACAAAATCATCAGCTATGGCACTAGCAGCTACGGCTACGACATCCGCTGCGCCCCCGAATTCAAGGTCTTCACCAACATCCACAGCACCGTGGTAGACCCCAAAAATTTTGATGAAAAGAGCTTTGTCGATTTTTATGGCGACAGTTGCATCATCCCGCCCAACAGCTTCGCGCTGGCCCGCACCATGGAGTACTTCCGTATTCCCCGCAACGTGCTGACCATCTGCTTGGGTAAAAGCACCTATGCCCGCTGCGGCATCATCGTCAACGTGACGCCTTTTGAGCCCGAGTGGGAAGGCTATGTCACGCTGGAGTTTTCCAACACCACGCCGCTGCCGGCCAAAATTTACGCCGGCGAAGGCTGTGCCCAAGTGCTGTTTTTTGAGAGCGATGAAGTCTGTGAGACCAGCTACAAAGACCGGGGCGGCAAATACCAAGGCCAGGTCGGCGTGACTTTACCCAAAGCTTAAAGCAGGCCCCGCAAACCCCGTATCAGGGCTTTGCGACTGATTAAGCGATAATACGGGTTTGCCCCAAGACCTTGGGGCGCCTCAGCTATCGGACAGATAGCACCGACTACTGGCTGTGAATGACCGATTTGACTACTGATTTGACCCCCGAGACTCTCCCTATGGCCTTTGCCCAGCTGCAATTGGCCGCGCCTTTGGCCCGCGCTGTGGCTGAAATGGGCTACGAGTCCATGACCCCCATCCAGGCCCAGGCAATTCCTGTGGTGCTGCAAGGGCACGACGTGATGGGCGCTGCCCAAACCGGCACCGGCAAAACAGCAGCGTTTGCGCTGCCTTTGTTGCAACGCTTGCTCAAGCACGAAAGCGCCTCCACCTCCCCAGCCCGCCATCCCGTGCGTGCGCTGGTCTTGTTGCCCACGCGCGAGTTGGCGGACCAAGTGGCCCAGGCCATCAAGTCTTACGCAAAATACACCCAGTTGCGCAGCGCGGTGGTCTTTGGCGGCATGGACATGAAGCCCCAAACCATCGAGCTGAAAAAGGGTGTCGAGATTTTGGTGGCCACGCCCGGGCGCTTGCTCGATCACATTGAAGCCAAAAACGCTGTGCTCAACCAGGTGGAGTACGTGGTGCTCGACGAAGCTGACCGCATGCTGGACATCGGATTTTTGCCAGATTTGCAACGCATCTTGAGCTTCCTGCCCAAGCAGCGCACCACCTTGCTGTTTTCTGCCACCTTCTCGCCCGAGATCAAGCGTTTGGCGGGCAGCTACCTGCAAGACCCCATCACGATTGAAGTCGCCCGCTCCAACGCCACGGCGTCCACGGTTGAGCAGCACTTCTACAGCGTGGGCGATGACGACAAGCGCCACGCGCTGCACCAGATTTTGAAACAACGCGGCATGAAGCAAGCCTTCGTGTTTGTGAACAGCAAACTCGGGTGTGCCCGTTTGGCTCGCTCTTTGGAGCGCGAAGGCCTCAAAACCACGGCGCTGCACGGTGACAAGAGCCAAGACGAGCGTCTTAAAGCGCTGGATTCGTTTAAAAAAGGCGAAGTCGACTTGCTGGTGTGTACCGATGTGGCCGCGCGCGGACTCGACATCAAAGACGTGCCCGCCGTGTTCAACTTTGACGTGCCCTTCAACGCCGAAGACTACATTCACCGCATTGGCCGTACCGGTCGCGCAGGCGCAGCCGGTCTGGCGGTGACGTTTGTGTCAAAAAGCGATGTGCGTCTGGTGGGTGAAATTGAAAAACTCACCAAGACCAAAATTGACATCGAAGCGATTGAGTTTGAAGAGGATGTGCCTGATATTCGCAAGCAAGGCCGTATCAACGACGGCCGACGCATGTACGCCGAAGGCGCGCAAGACGACTCCCGCCACAACCAGCATCGCGCAGGCGGCATGCGTGATGTGGCGCACGAAGGGCAGTTTGCCCGTCAAGAGCGCGCGCCTCGCCGTGATTTCACGCGTCCAACACCGGCCTCGCGAGATCCGTTTTTTGACAAGCCTTACGAAGCTGCGCCTGAGGCTGCCTCCGCTCCTTCTTGGGAAGCCAGTACGGCGGTTCGAGGTGCTGCACGGAGTATTTCGGCCAATATCAAACCCAAGCGCCGCGTCGCCGCGCTGTTCAAGGCGATTGAAGCCTAATTAAGGTTCAACCAGGCACTTGGGCCTGGTCGCATTTGACTTGAATCAGCGTTTGCAACAGCGGCGCTGACGCATAGTGGGTTTTCAATGCGCCGCCCACGCGCAAAGCACTCAAACATCCCCCCCAAACACAGCCCGTGTCCAGTGAAAGGACATCGGAGCGGTTGAGCCAGCCCAGGGTCGACCAATGCCCGAACGCCACGGTGATGTCACGGGTTTGCCGCTCGGGCACCTCAAACCAGGGCATGAAGCCAGCAGGCGCTGAAGCCGCACTTTCTTTGGCTGCAAACTCCATTTCGCCTTGCGCGGTACAAAAGCGAAGCCTTGTTAGCGTGTTCACAATGACACGCAGGCGGGCCGTGCCGCTCAAGGCATCGTCCCAGCGCGTGGGTTTGTCACCATACATCTCGTGTAAAAAGTCACCGATTTCAGGGCTTTGTAAAACAGCCTCAACTTCCCGGGCAAGTGCTATTGTTTTAGAAGCTGTCCATGAAGGTAGTACGCCAGCGTGAACCATTAATAGCTCATGCTCATCCACGCGTTCAAGCAGCGCCATGCGCTGGTGTCTAAGCCAGTTCAGCATCGCCTCCCGGTCGGGGGCTTCCAAAATAGACTGGAGCGTGTCTTTGCGGTGCGGCTTGCGTACCCCGTGGGCTATCGCCAGCAAGTGCAGGTCGTGGTTGCCCAGCACGCTTTGCGCACAGTCACCATAGGCCATCAAACGGCGCAGCACACCCGCCGAGTTGGGGCCACGGTTAACCAAATCGCCTAAAAAATAGAGTTTATCGCGGCTCGGTGAGAAAGAAATCTCATTCAGGAGCCGTTGCAAGGCGCTATCGCAACCTTGCACATCACCAATCAAGTAAAGTGCCATGTGTTTATTTTCGCTTGTGATTCATGGAATTTTTGCTGATTATCTTTCTCACCCTGCTCAATGGCGTCTTCGCCATGTCAGAGTTGGCCTTGGCGTTCAGCCGAAAAGCCCGGCTCAACGCCATGTCCGAGGCGGGTGACAAAGGCGCCCATGCCGCTTTGCTGCTGCTGGGGAATCCCAACCAATTGTTGTCAACGGTTCAGGTGGGTATTACCAGCATTGGCGTGCTCAACGGTATCGTGGGCGAGGCCGCTTTCAGCGAAGGCGTAGCCATTTGGCTGCAAACATTTGGCATTTCAGCCAAAGTGTCCGCCATTTCGGCCACCGGCATTGTGGTGACCTTGATTACCTTCACCACCATTATTTTTGGCGAACTGGTGCCCAAACGGATCGGCCAGCTGTACCCCGAGCCCGTGGCGCGCTATGTCTCGCGCCCTATGTTGTGGTTGGCCACAGCGGCTTCCCCTTTCGTCAAGTTGTTGTCTGGCACCACGGCCGCCGTGCTGAAACTGTTGCGCATTGACACCAATGCCGCCCGCGCCGTGACCGAAGAGGAAATTACCGCCAGCCTGGAGGAGGGCGTGGACGCTGGCGTCATTGAGCAGCATGAGCACCAAATGGTGCAAAACGTGTTTCAGTTGGACGACCGCCCACTCACTTCCCTCATGGTGCCGCGAACCGATGTGGAATGGCTGGAGGCCTCCCAAACTGTGGCACAGAGCTTGGGCAAAGCCGGTGCAGGGGGCGATAAAGGCGCGCACTCTTGGTACCCCGTGTGTCGGGGTTCCCTGGACGATGTGGTGGGCATCATCAGCATCGCGCAACTGCTAAAACTTGGTTTTGATGCCCCTGGGACGCTTGAAACCTATGTATCGCCTGCCTCCTTTGTTCCAGAAACCTTGAGCGGCATGGAGTTGCTGGAGCAGTTCCGCGCCAAGGCTGGGCGTTTTGTGTTTGTGGTGGACGAGTACGGTGTGGTGCAAGGGCTGCTGACACCGCGAGATCTGCTGGAAGCCATCACCGGCGAATTGCAGCCGGGTGCGCAGATTGACGCCTGGGCTACGCAACGCGAAGACGGCTCTTGGTTGCTGGATGGATTGATTCCCGTGGGCGAGCTCAAGGTCAGGCTGGGGCTGGATGACTTGCCCGATGAAGACCGGGGCCGATACAACACGGTGGCGGGTTTGCTGATGTCGGTCTCAGGCCACCTCCCTGAAGTTGGCGAACGTATTGCCTGTGGCGACTGGCTATTTGAAGTGGTGGACCTGGATGGCAAGCGCATTGACAAGGTGCTGGCCAGTCGGCTGCCAGAACCCCTGCCGACTTAGCTTTTGCCAGACAACTGGTAGGCCCACAAGCCGAAAGTTTCATGCAAGGCCAGCTTCCACTTTCGGGCGCCTTGCGCCATCGAATACTGTAACCAAGGGGTGGCCTCACCTGACTGAAAATCTACCGGGTACGGCGTGACGTTCCACCCCACCTTTTTGAAAGACGCCATGGAGCGGGGCATGTGATAGGCCGATGTCAGCAGCAGCCAAGGCTTAGACGGATCGACGCCCTGCAAGCGGGCACTGAGCGCGGCATTCTCAAACGTGGTGCGGGACTTTGACTCGTAAATCACCTTTTGTGGCGACACTCCCAGGCTGTCAAAAAAGATTTTGGCTCGCTCGGCTTCACTCAAACCTTCGGCAAACAACTCGCCGTCACCGCCTGTAAAGAGCAGGCTCAAATGAGGAAACTGGCGCTGCAAACTGACCGGCATGGTCATGCGCTCTGCGGCGCTATTCAGGGCGGGCTGCTCGTTGCCCTTCAACACATAGCTGGGCTCCAGCGCGCCACCCAAAACGACCACGCCTGTGAATGCTTGCAAAGGCGTCCCAGACTTGATCACGGGGTAGGTGGTCTCTAAGCGGCGCAAGAGTGCGTCAGGCAATGGCTCCCAGCCTTGCAGCAGCAAAATAAGCAAGGCGGATGTGACCAAGCCACGGCCTCTATGCCCAAAAGTCCGGGTTGGTTGGTGCAGCAGCAGACCCAGCGTCAACAAAAGCGCAGCCCAAGCCAGGGGTTGGGTCGCAAAAGCTAAAAATTTGGCGGCGATGAACATGGTGAGGGTGACGCTCTGGCCATCAGTTCAGGTAAGTGGGGGGCAGCTGTTTCATGAAGTTGCCAGGAAACGCTTCCTCTGCACTTTCAGGGTTCGGCGTTTCGATCATCCCCCAACCTGACGATTTAACGGCACTTTCAAACAAGTGCATGAAGCCATGCAGAAGCTCTGCGGCCAAGGTCACCTGAAAACTGCGGTTTTCAGTATGGTTGGGCAATTGCTCTAAAAATTCCACACGCAACGCACCCTCACCCAGGGCGGTGAAGTTAACCGTGGTTGCCAGCAGGGGCTCGGGGCCAATGGGGAAAATGGAGGCCGTCTGATTGAACGGGGTTTTAAAGTCGCCCTGCAACAAGGCATTTTGTTTTTTGAAGTCCATCACCATTTTTCGGACGGGCTCATCGGGCGCCGACAACTGCCCGTTTTTCAGCTCAACATCCGTAGCCAGTTGCACTAATCGAGGGTACAAGTTGGCGGTTAGCCGTCTTGTGAACCAAGTGCTCAGCACCTCACCCGCCAAGGTGTTGGCTTGCATGAGGATGCGATCTTGCTCGATGACGTAATTTACCGACAGTTGGTGAATATTCATTGCGATCAGCAGCGTTAACTATTAATGACATTTTAAGCCTCTGAAATAGCGCCCCGGCCTGCTAGCGGCGCTTATGGTGGCTTGGTTTGATTTTTGCCGGCTGCTTTGAAGGCTCTTCACCTTGGCCAATAAAAAAAGGCCTGAGCAATTCAGGCCTTCATGGGCATCACCTAGCCACCTCACGGCAGAGATCAAGGTGATGAAGCGTCGAAGCGCTTCTTTCTTAATCTAACTCAGCCTTCGATGTCTTCGTCAAACTCGTTGTCCAGATTTTCGTTGTCCATCACTGCAATTTCAGCATATTGAACGGCATTCAACTGGTGGCGAAAAGCTTGAAAAGCATGCTGGGCCGTGCTTTCGTTGTCACCTTCATCGTCGGAGACGGCGGCTAAACGGTGATGTTTGGCGGCAGCTTCAAAATGACGCGCCGCCATCCGGTGGTATTCAGCGGCCGACTCGAACTCTTCTTCAAAGTTCTCTTCAAACAACTCAGCGGCAGATTCGACCTGCGTGACAGGGGTATTTTCGTTAGTCATTGAATGCTCCCAAAGTTAGATAACGGAAATTTACCGTCAAATAATGATGGTCTTTTTTGATTAAAACTTGATGACAAACCGCATCACGCGTCAGGAATTTTGCCCCCTGGTCGCGCTAAAAATGCAATATTTTTATGGTTTTTCACCAGCGCGTCACAAACCTTTCATACAGTGGAAATATTTACTAAACCACAAAATAGGAGTGCATTTTGAATTCAAAAGATGAAGACTTGGTGCAGCGCATTCGACGTGACCTCGCGGACAGCTATGACGAAGAGTTGGAGTTGGAGCTGGAAGACCGCAACCTGGACGCATTAGAAGACAGCGGACTCGACGTCACTTCTGCTCAATACAAGGAAGATCGGCGCCAGTATTTTCGTGAACTATTCCGAATGCAAGCCGAGTTGGTCAAGCTGCAAGACTGGGTCGTCAATACCGGTCATAAAGTGGTGATTTTGTTTGAAGGCCGCGATGCGGCAGGCAAAGGTGGCGTGATTAAGCGCATCACCCAGCGGCTCAACCCCAGAGTGTGCCGCGTGGCCGCCTTGCCGGCGCCCAATGCCCGGGAGCAAACGCAGTGGTACTTTCAACGCTTTGTGTCTCATTTGCCTGGCGCCGGTGAAATCGTGCTATTTGACCGCAGCTGGTACAACCGCGCCGGCGTCGAGAAGGTCATGGGGTTTTGTTCAGAGGATGAGTACGAGGAATTTTTCCGGTCCGTGCCTGAGTTCGAAAAAATGCTGGTGCGCTCCGGCATCCAGTTGATCAAGTACTGGTTCTCGATCTCCGACGAAGAGCAGCACTTGCGTTTCTTGGGTCGCATTCACGACCCACTCAAGCAATGGAAACTCAGCCCCATGGATCTGGAGTCGCGCAAGCGCTGGGAAGCCTACACCAAGGCCAAAGAAGTGATGCTGGACCGCACCCACATTGCCGAGGCACCTTGGTGGGTGGTGCAGGCCGTGGACAAGAAAAAAGCACGCCTTAACTGCATTCACCACCTGCTGGACCAGATCCCGTACACGGAAATCCAGCACCAGTCCATCGATTTACCGCAACGTGAACGCCACGATGACTACTTCCGCCAACCCGTTCCCAATGAAATTGTGGTGCCTGAAGTATATTAATTAGCATGATGGGGCTGCCGGGAAATTGCGGGCTATCTTCTTCCAAGGTTCGCCTTGCATGCGTAGTGGCCGCCATGCTGCTGCCGCATAGCAGTGATGCTTCAGAGTCCCGACCCTGCGCCAAAACTATTCCTGAATTGAATCAGGTTTGGGGCGACACCGCCTTTCCATTGAAATGGCAAGAGACCAGCATGAGCGATGGCAAGCCTTTGGTGGTGACTATTCAGGAAAAAAATGGCAAGTTTCATTTGCAGTTTGTCAAAGCGATGGAGGGGCTTTGGGCTGAAAGCACAGGCTATATTTGTCCTGTTGGCAATGAGTTGGAAATTGAATTTACGGGCGATGACATTCGGCTGGGTCCTGCCGCCCACTGGCTCATTAAAGTAGCCATCGGGAATGGCGGGAAATTTTCACTTCAACGAATCGGCCCCCACCAATTACGTATAAAAACAAGCGGTTGGCAGGGCCTGTTTTCATCAAAGTGACTTGACTTTGTAACGATTCTGAAATAGTGGTGTGAGATGCTTGCTGCATGAAAGTACCCATGCAAAAACATCTGAATGGCGTCGTTGAATTTGATGGCTCAACGGGCGTTGCTGGCTAATGAATACAAAAATTGTTCGTTCAATTTTTCTCTCGGACATCCACCTGGGGACCAAGGCTTGCCAAGCCCATCACTTGCTGGATTTCCTGAAGTCTTACACCTCCGAGCATGTATTCTTGCTGGGCGATATTGTCGATTTGTGGTCGATGAGCCGTGGTGCAGTTCATTGGTCTGAAGCGCAAAACACCTTCGTGCAAAAAATGCTTAGGCGGGCACGACATGGTGAAAAAGTTATCTTTATTCCTGGAAACCACGACGAAGCACTGCGTGAATATGTCGGTGCTATTTTTGGGAATATCCTGGTCGAGCATGAGCACATCCATACCGCGGCCGATGGCAAGCGTTACCTGCTATTGCATGGCGATGAGTTTGATCAGGTCACCCGGCACCACCGTTGGATTGCCGTCTTGGGCGATAAGGCTTACGACCTGCTCGTCAGCCTCAATCACTACTTGTCGTGGCTGCGACGCACGCTGAAGCGGCCCGGCTACTGGTCTTTGGCGGGCTATGCCAAACGGAAAGTAAAAACAGCGGTCAGTTTCATTTTTAATTTTGAAGATGCCGTCATCCACCATGCCCGAGAAAAAGGCGTTGATGGTGCCATTTGCGGTCATATTCATTGGCCCATGATGAAGCTCATTGATGGCATGCAGTACCTCAATTGCGGCGACTGGGTTGATAGTTGCACGGCGATTGTTGAGCACCTGGATGGACGCATGGAGCTCATCGTCTGGAACGAGGCGGCGATGAAATCTGCGCCAGTCGTCGCACTCACCTGAGAATGAATTAATGGAAAGTCCACACAAAGGCAAGACCGGCATCAAGCGCCTGTTCAATGCCCTTAAATACTCATTGGCCGGCTTGCAAGCCGCCTTTCAAAACGAGGACGCTTTTCGCCAGGAGGTGATGTCGGCCTGCGTGCTCGTGCCGCTGGCTTTTTATCTTGAGCCCGACATGCTCAGTCGCGCGATGATGATTGCGTGCGTGTTTTTGCTGCTGATTGTTGAACTCCTCAACTCGGCCATTGAAGCGACCGTGGACCGTATTTCACTGGACGACCACCGACTCGCCAAACGCGCTAAAGACATAGGCAGCGCCGCCGTTTTCGTCACCATGCTCAACCTCGTGGTGGTCTGGGGTCTGATTTTATTGAAGTGACCTTTTGCATCAAACGACCATTTTTAGAAAAGCGATTAGGTTATGAAAATATTGATGATCTCGGATGTGTATTTTCCGCGCGTTAACGGTGTCTCCACGTCCATTGAAACCTTTCGCAGGAATCTGCGCCAACTCGGCCAC
>Ga0114974_10003175_pt1 | contig 12503 bp, 17 predicted proteins | sample S_130206_EF_Meta_FD_87318 | JGI IMG/M metagenome (GOLD analysis project Ga0114974, IMG submission 87318) | Freshwater microbial communities from Lake Simoncouche, Canada to study carbon cycling - S_130206_EF_MetaG | ecosystem: Environmental > Aquatic > Freshwater > Lake | place: Lake...
ACTGTTAACTTTGTTGGTTCAGGCGTTATAGCTAGTAATGTTGCAGGTGTGGCAACTATTACCATATCAAGTGGCGGTATCACCGGCATTGCTGTACAAGAAGAAGGATCAAACGTTGTAGCAAGTGCAAACACCATTAACTTTGTGGGTTCTACTGTTACCGCAAGTAATGTAGGTGGAGTAGCCACCGTTACTGTTAGTGCATCTGGTGACACAGTGTACGATAAAGGCAACGTAAGTGGTGCCACAACAATTAATATCAGTGACGGTACAATACAATTATGCACATTGACAGGCAATGCAGTATTTGACATAAGTTCTGTAACAGTGGGCAAAAGCCTTACACTAGTGCTTACACAAGGTGCAGGTGGTAATCGTTTTGCCACCTATGGCAACACAGTGTACTGGGCAGTGGGATATAAAACGCTGAGTACAACTGCAGGTGCAATCGACATGGTTAACTTGGTAAATTTGGGTAGTGCGTTTGCTGCCACATTGACCACAGGATATGCCACATGAACTTTGGTGGCAGCAGACTAGGGTTTTGGTTTAGATATCCGCTAGGACTACCTGATCGTGCGCTATCAAACAAAAATGTTCTAGTATTTTACGAAGACAATGGACTCTACAACGGCAACCCCGATCCAGCTACTGATCTTTGGCCTGTTATCCAAGGACGAGAAATTGCCTTGGGCATGACGCCTGAATTTATTGTTGGATACGACAATTTGCCCGCTGATCTAACAAAATACGCACACATTTGGGACATAGGGTACAACAGTCCTTATATACCCGGACCGCACAATCCCACCAGCAAACTGTTAAGTTATTTACAGGCCGGGGGAGGATTCTTTCTGCTTGGCGAAAATTCTGGGTTTATCTACAAAGACAACACCATTGAAACTTTTGTTGGTGTAGCAGGTGGTGGGACTGTCACTGTTGACGAGTCACAAGACCCTTTGCAGGTGTATACAGTAACTGTTCAACCTGAATTTTTAATAGCAAATCAGAATAATAATCTACCTTTGTCTGCACCTGGGTTGTTTGATGCAATTGGCACAGGTACACCAATGACTTCGTCAATATATTTTCCTGCCCCATTATGGTATCCTGCTGTGTGTTGGAAAACAGGCAGTTTGACCAATGCGCCCAAAGGGGCAATTGCATCAGTGCTAGACATCAATTTTATCTCCGACGGTGAATATCAAAATCTTGATTTTATTGACAATATTATCTTGACAATGAACCAGCGTTGAACCATAAATAACAACATGGATAAAGACATCTTTAAAGATCACAGCGATTATTGGCTGGTGGCCGATAACATTAAAAACATCTACATGAGTGAAGGTAGCTTGCTTAGTCTCTTAGACTTTGAGCGTGTGCTTGATGACCTGGATCTCTATGCATTCAAACACTGGGAGTTGGGTGAACTAGTAGATGGTCCGGCAATTGGCCGCTACAAGGTCACCTGTACATTTATGTGGCCTGAAAATCTCATGCCAGATCCCCGAGGTGGTCGTAGATTATTGCCGTTTGACTGCGATGTAAAATACAAAAAAACAAGAATAAAAATACCAATAAAAATTGACGAGCCAGATGATTTTATTCCGGGTACGCACAAAGCCCGTTTGATAGAACGTCCGGTATGGTTGGTGGAAATTACCATACCAAAAAGCTTGATGAGTGATATTAGAACTGGCAGTATCGAACTGGAAGGCGAAGATGTTGATCTTGAAGATTTAGACAATGCCTACGAGCAAGATCTTGATCAACAAGAATTCAAAACTGACACTGATAATCAAACAGCCGAACAACCACAACAAGGAGAACAAAATGTCGCTCCTGCTATCTGAAGCATTGAAATACAAAGACCTTGATGGCATGATGAAGCCCACTATTCACGTGGACGAATTTGCGTCAAAAATGGGTGATGACGATGACATTGTTGTGCTTAGTTTTTTTGTGCGTAGCAAAGAAGCTGCCAATGATTTGATAAGTTGGTTTGAAAAAGGCTATGATTTTGTCATGGACGCAGACTGTAGTCCTGGCGAAATCAGTCCTGGCCGATTTCTTGTGTATGTAGAACTGCGCCGCCGCAGTCGTGTTCCCGAGCACATTGAACAAATGCTGGATGATCTTGCCAGCTTGACCGAGTTTGAGCCCAAGGATTGGAGCATGGACTATGAGCGCAAGACTTATCCCTGGAGCAAAGAAACTTTTGCTGAATTAGTGCCATTGAGCCCGGCTCAATACCGTAAAGAAAAAGAAACCGACCTCAACGAGATGAGAGTGGCTGCCGGCATTCCTCCGGTGCAGATTCACAAACCCACTCGCGAACTGAGACAATTGCAGGCCGCCGCCGGCATCTGACATATATATCTGCATGCCGCAGATTAAAAGTTTTGGTTGTAGTTTCATATATGGCAGCGATTTAAACGACGCTGAGCTTGTTCGCTTGCACACAGCTCGAGCTGGCGGTTATCACAACACTGCCAGCAAACACACTTGGCCAGCCTTGTTGGCTCAACACCTTGGCCGTGATTATCAATGCTATGCTAAACCTGGCAGTGGCAACTTGCAGATATTAAACTCAGTGCTGAATCAAGTCAATCACGCTGAAGATGCATGTTTTGTAATTCGGTGGAGTTGGATTGATCGCTTTGATTACACTGATCACAACGATGACTGGAATACTTTACTGCCCGGTCAAGACACTGCTAATTCACAGATGTACTACAGATATCTACATTCTCAGTACAAAGACAAACTTACAACACTCACTTACATACTCACAGCAATCACTGTGCTCGAACAAATGCGTATTCCGTTTGTCATGACCTACATGGATGACTTGTTGCTGGAAAAAGAATGGCATTCCACTGATGCCACAGTGCAATTACAACAGCAGGTGTTACCTTATTTGACCAATTTTCAAGGCAAGACTTTTTTAAATTGGGCACGTGAACACAAATTTCCCGTGGGAGATCAGTTGCACCCGCTTGAAGAGGCACATCAAGCCGCATTTGAATGGCTCCGCGATCAACCGTTATTTGGGTAATTTTTTATAAACAAAATACAGTCGATCGTTGGCATCTTTTTTAAATGTTGTTAGACTGAGATTGTAGATTTCAGCAAATTCATTTACTACTTCAAAAGTCCAGGGAAAGATTTCCACGTAAGGACCAGTCTTGTGTGTGATACCAGGATTGGCTCGCAAGAAAAATTGACCTCCGGGTTTCAACAATGATACGCAGTGTGCAAATCTTGCTTGGATTTCATCCCTGCTGTTGAAATTAATTGATCCCAAGGCAATGATGACATCGTGTGACTCAGGCCGGACTTTGTAGTCTAGAATATCTACTTCATAATCTGCGCAGTTATTGTAAGGGTCAATGCCAATTAAGTTCTTGATACGCCCTTTAAAAGGATGATAACCACAGCCCACATCTAACACCCGTTCAGGCATGAGTTTGTTGATCTCATCTGCCAGGTCCCAGCCTGTGTGCTCGTAATCGCCAGTCCTGGGTTTCCATATTTCACTAAAGAATCTCAAGATATAGCGTTCAGAGAGATCATGTGTGATGCTGTGTAGTGTGCCCACATAGTCGCAGGGCAAACTTAACTCTGCTTCCACAGCGTCCTTGAACTTTTTATAACGTGCCGGTGTCCAGGGCAGGTCCTGCACCACAGTGTCACTGTTAATAGAAATATTTGCATACTTGGGTAAATCAAACGCAGTCTGCAAGTTTTTTTGTAAGAGGTTAAAAATTTTGGTGTTCATAGAAAAAATTTCGTAAAGGTAAATAAAATTACAAAGATGCTAGAAAATTTGCTAGTGTCTTTGTTTTCTGTTAAGTATATTTAAGGAGATAACATGCTTACATCAAAAGAATTCGTCGCCAAAATTGTGACTGATAATCAAGCTCTTTTCAAGGCCAGTCAACACAATGTGAAAGCTTACTTTGATTCAAAACCTGCTCAAGAAGAGTTGGTAGAACACTTTATTGGTCGCATGGTAAATGAACGCATGAACATGGTTGAAATCAGCCAGGCCATTGCTGACATGCCAGCAGATGCAGATCCAGTTGAGCTACAGTTGTTAACGCAACAAGCACACGACGAAGCTGTTCATTTCCGTTTGGTAAAAGAAGTTATTGAACACATTCAAGGTTCACCAGTTGATGTTGAGGCTGCAATTGCAAAAGAAGCTGCCAAGCCCACAGCAAAAGGTGCTGGCCTATTGGCCAAATACGGTGCAGAGTCCGATGCTGCCGCCCTGGCTGCTTATCAGTTGGTGGCTGAAGGTCGCGCAGAAGCTGTGTGGGATCAGATGGCTGACTGTATTGAAGACTCATTTATCTCTGGTGCATATCGCAAGATTGCCCGAGACGAAGGTTTCCACAGTAAAATTGGTGCTCGTAGCTTGGCCAAGTTAGTTGAGTCTGCAGAAGAGCAAGCCCGTGTTGAAGCATTGGTTGTTGCTATGCGTCGAGACTTGTATGACATTTCTTGCCGGAACACCACCACTGCCCAGGCTGGCAAACAACTGGTTGCACAAGCATACGGTTGGTAATTTATACGGGGAGTTAATCACTCCCCTTTTAGCACACGAGGATCAAATGAAAAAAATATTAGGCGCACTACTCACATTATTCACTTTGTCAGCATTGGCATGGCAACCAACAAAACCTGTAACTGTTGTATTTCCAAACGGACCAGGCGCAGGAAATGAAATATCATTTCGCATTGTGGCAAAAATTGTAGAGGAAAAGAATCCATCATTTAAATGGAACCCAGACTACAAGCCCGGGGCCGACGGCAATATCGGTATGAATCACTTTGATAGACTGCCAGCCGACGGACATCATGTGGCCATGCCGTCATGTCAATCAACATTTGTCACAGCAGAAATTTGGTATGCCAACAGTGTTAAATTCAACGCAATGGATTGGGAAGGCGTGGCCAATATAGGCAAAGCACCCTTGGCATTCTATGCCAGAACGTCAAGTAATATTGACACACCACAGAAATTGATAGCAGAAGTGCAAAGTGGTCAGCGCCCTATTACATTTGCAGTGGGTGGAGCGGCACACAAGCTAGCAGTTGAATACTTTGTTGCAGGAGTAAAACCTTCCAAAGACACAGTAGAAACTAGTCTATACAAAGGCCCAGCGCAGGCAATGGCCGATGTGTTGGGCCAACACATGGAGTTTGGCGTGTTTCCTATTGCAGTGGGTGCGCCATTGGTACAAGCAGGTAAACTAAAACTAATTGGCTTGGCCAGCGAAGTACCCATTGCTGGATTAGAAAAGATTCCTCTAATGAAGGACTACGTACCTGGCTTGAATGTGTATGCATGCTGGAACTTGATGTTGCCCACGGGCACGCCACAAGATGTGCAAGATTGGTATCATCGAGAGTTTGTGAGTGCAATTCGTAGCAAAGAAGCCAAAGAACAGTTTGACAAAAACTTTATCTTTATCAGCCCAGCCGAGCACACACCGCAAGGCATTCGTGCTGCCATGACAAAATTGCGCCAACAATGGCAGCCATTTGCAAGAAAGATCAAGCCTGAATGAAAATAGGTATTTCAATGGAAATGACCCGTGTGCTACGTGATACATGGCATGCGGCGCTGAATCACGAATGGTATGACTTGTTTGCTGGTCATGATGTTGTGCCATTATCATGTCATGGACAAGAACCCAACACAGATGAATTTGATTTGATTGTGTTGACCGGGGGAAATGACACAGTCAAGTTCAACACCTGGCGCAATAATGTATATCCCTTGCGTGATGAGTTTGAACATCGGTTGATACGCCAGTGCTTGATATCACGTACTCCGTTGATTGGCATCTGTAGAGGCAGTCATTTTCTTAATTTAGAACAAGGCGGCACAGTGCAACTAATGGGTACACCTTACGATAATGTACGTATACAATTGCCTGCATTTGAAGTTACATGTCATCACACTATATGCATAGATCAACTTGCACCAGGATTTGAAATACTACAGCAAGATTCCCAGGGCATAATTGAACTAGCTATACATAAAGAAAACCGCCAGCTAGGTATAGGTTGGCATCCAGAACGTGCAGTCAATGCACACACTAGAACATACATTTTAGATTTAATTAAAGACTTATGAAATACATATTTGTAGCCGGTGCTCCAGGCAGTAAATGGAGCAGTGTTGTAAAAAACATTTATTACAGTCCCGATGTTGATCGCACGGATTACACGGATGAGAGAACTTACTACCATGACGCTAGCGGTCAACGGGAACTCATGCACTTGGGTGCGTATTTTGATCCCGGCATGGAATTTGGCAAATACCTGCATAGAATGCCCATGTACACTCGAGAACAGCTGGAACAAGATTTTGATGAAGCGTTCACTGGTGAAGGAGTTCGCATTGTTAAGTCACATGTGTTTGCCAATCACATTGATTACATACGACAAACCTGGCCCGATTCGCCCATAGTGCTGGTACATCGCAGTGATGATGCTTGCCTGGGATGGTGGGTCAAATGCGGACATTTTGATATCACTTACCCTGACTACAGCGAATACTATCAGAACTTGCGAGTAATGGCCACTAAGATTCGAGAACAAAATCAAGGCATCGCTGATGCCATGTGGAATTACAAACACCGCGGATTAAAAGAAGTCACAACAAATCTTGAATTATGTGACGTATTAGGCATTAAATGGCCAGCGTCGGAGTTTAAACAAAATTACGCAAACAATGACATCAAGGTCACTGTAATATGTTAAATACAGAGACTGGCTGCCAGACTACTTTAACTCTGAAAAATCATGAACCACAATATAAAATACAACAATTACGACAATTCTGATGTACGGGCATTCGCTGATAAAGCAGCCAAAAGTTATTATCATTTTAAAAACACTGATCAAGACCTAAGATGGGACAATGTCATTGGCCTGGGTTATATAACCCCCACATGGTTGCCTCAACTTCAAGAAATCATTGACAATGCATTGCCAATGCACAAAGGCCCAAATCGGCAGGCCGCTTACATTGCCAACGCCACTGGCACTGATCCACGCACTATATCCCTAAAGGCCGACGTTGTCACCATGGATCCATTTGTTAGATTCTTGCAACAGAGAATGGGAGTGGCAACTCCGCCAACCGATGCCCTTGGCGAAGCTGAATCAAAAGGCGCTGTTGTCAAAACTGTGAAAGAATACAACAATGATCTTGCCAAGACCACCACGGAAACACCTAAAACTCATTTCTTGTATGAAATCCCACCAGTGCTACAGCAAGTCAGTGATCTTTTCGCACTTGACGACTGCATGGCTCGTATTCATGTGCAAAAGCCCGGAGAAATGTGGCCCTTGCACTTTGATGCTCTTGACACCATTGCCTTTGATGTCAGCAATGTTGAGCAAATAATGCGACTCACAGTGAGTCTCAGTGACTGGCAACCCGGGCATTTCTGGAGCGTGGGCAACTACATCTGGCAGAATTGGCGTGCTGGTGATGTCACTGTAATTGATCACATCAATGTGCCACACTGTACCGCCAACACCAGTCATGAGGCCAGGGTCACACTACAATTAACCGGGGTGGCCACCGCACAGACACATGCATTTTTAAAACAGCTGAAGGTGACTCCAGCCTATGACATCAACAAGGACTAACATGAAAAGTAGCTGGGACGAAACTAGAAAAACAAGCGCCTATCATTTTGATACTCAACGACATGATTCGCGCTGGGACGCAGTGACCGGCCTGGGGCATATTCAACCCTGTTGGGATGAAGAACTCAAAGAAATCATCAAAAACTCCAATCCTGCCACCTGGGCCACACGTGGTTACAAGGGTGAGGGCGTGGACATTCCTCCAGAGGATCTAGCTGCCGAAGAATATGATTTGACTCAGGCCGGTGCCAATCCCAAAATGACCATCACACACATGAACTGGACCATACCCCCAGTGCTACAACGCATCAGTGATAGGTTTGCTTTGCGGGACTGTATGAATCGTATACATGTACAAAAGCCCGGGGAAAGTTGGATCATGCACATTGACAAACTGCAGAAATGGTGTCCTGAAGATCCCAGTCAAGTCATGCGTATTATGATTCAACTCACTGACTGGCAACAAGGACATTTCTGGAACTTTGGTAACCATGCTTGGACACACTGGCGTGCCGGCGATGTCACCACCTTTGACTGGCTAAATGTGCCGCACAGCACTGCCAATGCTGGCAGGTTGGCGCCGCGTGTGACATTTCAGATCACCGGGGTTCGCACTGCTGAAACTGACAGTTTTTTACGTGAGTTGAAAAACACCACCAGCATGGTTGTTTAACCAACGCTGTTGTAGTTGATGATGTGCTAGTGTACTTTTGCCCCGGGTCAAAGTGTCAGGATCTTGTATAAAATCCTGTAGATATACCACGTGATCTGCCTGGGGCAACACGGCAGCAAGTTCATGATACACACGTCGGTCCTGGTAGTCCACTGCACGTTGCATCAACTGTAATAATTGACTGTCACTGGGGTCACGTCCGCCTGCATACACCCAGGCCTGCTTGTATTTGGCCAAGGCCAGCTGTGTTTCTATGTCAGTGTACAACACCACCTTTTTGCCGGGATATTTCAACCAGTCATCAATGATATTGCAGGTGAAGAATATCTTAAAGGGTCTATCACTGCACCGGCTGGCCAAGGTGTCGGCATTGATGGGCCACACTTCATTTTGCTTCCATTTTGTGTGATCTTTTATGTCCCAATTGTGTTCTACAACTTCGTCAAGTCTACGATCAAACCAGCCGGGAAAGTCAGTGACATTGAAGGCTGATACTTGATGTAGTTGTGCTAGTTCGTTGTGTAGTTCTCTGGGCAATGAGTTAAACTTGTCCAGGTAATCCTGATAGTCGGGCCAATCTGCGCCACGGCATTGCTGATAACAGGACCGAGACAATCGGAGTGCTTGTATATTTTCTTGGGTTTCTTCAGCCAGGAATCTAGCAGGATCTGTGGGGAAACTCACAGCATGCTGACCGTACAATAAAAGATAGTGCAGGAAATAAAATCCTCCGCTGGCACCTAAATAAAATATGTTTAAATCTGAATTCAGCATGAGATATTTATAGATTGGGGTTTGCACTTGATATATAATAGCGCACAAGGAGAAATCATGCCACAACGAATTTTAATCATGGGCCTGCCCGGCGCAGGTAAAACTTATCTAGCACAAGCACTTAAAAAGTATCTTGAAACCAACGGTGATTTAATGAAAATTAATCCTCAGCGTGTGCTAACTTATGAAGGTATACCCGGACCAAATTTTATGAATGTGGCGGTTGATTGGTTCAATGCTGATGAAATTCGTAAAAAGTACAACGACTGGGACTTTTCAAAAGAAGGGCGCATTCGTCAAAGTCTACGCATGTTTCAATTTGCCATGGAATGCTCAGGCGACTATGTGATCTGCGACTTTGTTGCACCCCTGGTGGAAATGCGCAACAATTTCAAAGCTGATTGGACCATCTGGGTCGACACCATTGACAAGGGTCGTTACGAAGATACCAATCGAGCATTTGTCCCACCAGACGTATACGATTTCAGAGTCACTGAACAAGATGCTGAAAAATGGGCTGAGTTCATTGGATCTCATATATTAGAAAATCGTCGACGCCCTGTATTTGATTGGCAGCAAGAAACTGTGCAAATGTTGGGTCGTTGGCAGCCCTGGCATGAGGGACATCGTGCGCTGTTTGAACGTGCTGTGGCCAAAACTGGACAGGTTGTTATACAAATACGCGACTGTCAAGGTTGGCAAGGTTCAAATCCTTTTGCTATAGAACAAGTAAAGAGCTTTATTTGTAGAGATCTTGATCCTTTGTATCAAGGGCAATATGAAATACAAGTTGTACCCAACATTGTGAACATCACCTACGGACGCGATGTAGGGTATAAAATTGAGCAGGAATCATTTGACAAAAATATAACAGACATCAGCGCCACTGAAATAAGAAAGCAGATGGGATTAAACTGACGCTAACCTATGATTAATGTTTTACCTGATCTTAAGTTGCAGTTTAAAGCCAATCAATGCTGGCAATATTCGGGTGGGGACACGCCTGAAAGGTTTCAAAAAACACGTGAAGATAAACAGCGTTTTTCTGACTATCCTTATAAAATCGAGTACAAGTACAATAGTAGAGGATTTAGAGATGCCGAGTGGCCAGACAGTCTTGACGAGCTCAAAAATGCTATTTGGTGCATTGGTGACAGTTTTACAGCCGGAATAGGGCAGGCCTTGGAAAACACATGGCCGCAGGTCCTGGCCCAGGCCACCGGGCGTAGAACAATCAATGTCAGCATGGACGGAGCAAGCAATAATTGGATATCTCGTCGCACCTGTGACATAATTAGATCAATTAACCCAAAAAATCTAGTAGTGATGTGGAGTTATATCGAACGTCGAGAAATATTTCGTGAAAAAGCACTAGAGCCGTGGTGGCAGGAAATTTACAATCAGATTCGAGATGAAAGCTGGCCTGCCAATGTCAAAATAGCTGACATAGAAAAACTTCCAGAACACATAAAATTAGAAATCACCGATCTACACGGCATACCGTTGCCATTGCGTGTAGATGATGAATTTTTAAGATATTTCCGTGATTACTCGTATGACGAGTTATTAAGGGTTCAAGACGTTGACAGCGATATTCACCAACATTTTAAAAATTGGCAAACATGTGTGGATTCGGTATGCAATTCCCCCAATGTTGTACATGCAGTTATACCAGCATTTGTCCAGGCGGAAGAATCATATTTAATTTTTTGGGAATATCTTAAATCAAAAAACAACAAACTTATTCAATTTGATCGTTTGGATTGGGCCAGGGACCAACATCATTTTGATATTTTAACTGCTCAAAATTTGGTTTCTCGGCTAGTTCCTTTGTTATAGCCCCGTGCCAAAATTCTGACTCTTGTTTGATCTGATGATCTAAATCTTCTCGTGACCATGGATTCCCAACAGTTGGATTTTTTGTTATCCACTCGTTGTAAACGTCCAAGCATTGATCTATATTTTTTATCATAAACATTTTTTCAGATAAAGTTTGTTTTTTTATCGGAGGTGTATTCATTATGATATCTAATTCTTGCATTCTTTCCAAAGCTGACATTGCAGTCTGATACGCTGTGAGATTTTTCTTATAAAAATCAATCACAGACTTGGGGAAATATTTTGTTAAATTTTGTATTACCAAGTCTTGGGACTGTGACTGTGTTTGGTTAGATTGCAACAACAATTGTTGATTGATGGTCTGATCTAACATGAGATTATTATTTTTACTGTTATCTAAATAGTGCGTAAATGCCTGGCGATTTTCTTGAGCGATATAGCCAATATCACTGGGAATATGATGACAACGATTCCAATCATTGAACTCAATGTCAAATTTTTCTTTCCAGGTGATCAATTTTTTGTTGCCAGTAAAAATAGGCAAATTTAAAATATATTTTTCAATGTTGACCACATGTTCATCATAGTAGAAAAAACTGCCAATATTAAAATAATCGCTGCTCCAGGATAGATAGCTTTTGTATCGTTCAAGTTGATGAACCATTGATTCAGGATCTAAATATATTTTGTTGGCATACATGTCACCAAATGTATTAATTTTTTCACTGTGACTGAACACGTTGAGTTTTTTAGTAATTCTAGATAAAGCTATGCTAAGTGCATGCTCAAATACATTTTTTCTCCGACTGCTTATAATAAAAAAATTATCGTCAAGATAACGGTAAAATGGTACTTGATCCTCAATTGAATCTTTGCGAGCCATGACATGATATTGAGCAAGCCTGGCAGTTTTGTAATGATCAACAGTGGATAAAGTTTCTACTATATCTTTAAGAGACTGATGGTATCCCCAATTTTTAAGCCTTCGTTTGCTGAGTATTTCTTGACCAAATTCTGGGCTATAATATTTTTCAATCCCGTTTGTTAGTTCATGTAAGTTAATGACTGGCTTATCAAACTCATGAAACTGCATGTAAATTGTTATCATTCTCTGTAAAAACGTACTGCCAACTGAGTCCGGAGTTAAAATTAAAATATTCATAAATTTACTTAGTGAGTAAATAAGTTGTCAATTTGAAATTACCATCATGCACAATCAACATCACTGTATCTAGTCTAGAATGAACAAATATCACATTAGATTCAACACCAAACACAACGGCAGCCCCTTGGTGTGGCGCATTTTTGAAAATGGTGTGGAGCATTTGGCCACAGATGTTCGCATCATTGGGGAAACATTTACAGACTGCACCCAGGAATACGGTGACACAAAATGGAATATTTCCTGCATAGGGAGATTGGTCTGGGTTGGTCAAGTTGCTGTAATTGTCACAGATAAAGACTAATTAGTACCTGCAAATGAATAAACAACGTCACTATATTGAAGCTTGTCGTTATAAGAATATTGTTTACCTAC
>Ga0114974_10003177_pt1 | contig 12498 bp, 9 predicted proteins | sample S_130206_EF_Meta_FD_87318 | JGI IMG/M metagenome (GOLD analysis project Ga0114974, IMG submission 87318) | Freshwater microbial communities from Lake Simoncouche, Canada to study carbon cycling - S_130206_EF_MetaG | ecosystem: Environmental > Aquatic > Freshwater > Lake | place: Lake...
ATTAGAGATCAGACCCTAGTTGAGTCTTTAGTGGCTGACTCAGAGCTAGTCCTACACATGGCAGCAGCGCTGGGTGTTGATAATATTTTGGAAAATCCCATTGAATCTATCTCAACAAACTTTTATGGCTCTGAGGTAGTTCTAAATGCTGCTCTTAAATATGACAAACGAATTCTTATTGCAAGTACTTCAGAAATATACGGCAAGAACACTAAGCAGCCTCTATCTGAAACTGATGACCGAGTGATCGGCACACCACAAAAAATACGCTGGAGCTACTCTGATGCTAAAGCATTAGAAGAAGCCACAGCTCATTTTCTTTTTCTTACAAAACAACTTAGAGTTACAACTATAAGGTTTTTTAATACAGTTGGGCCACGCCAAACAGGAAAGTACGGAATGGTAATTCCCCGATTTGTAAGAGCAGCAATCGAAAATAAACCATTAAAAATTTTTGGAGATGGATCCCAGACAAGAGTTTTCTGTCATGTAAGTGATTCAATAAAAGCCATTTTGGCCCTATCCGTTAATGATAAAACTATTGGAGAGGTATTTAATATTGGTGGGAGGGGTGAAATTTCGATACTAGAACTTGCGAAGTTGATAATTAAGCAGACTAATTCAAAATCCGAGATTACCTTTACAGATTATAAAGATGCTTATGCCGTTGGCTTTGAAGAAATGACAAGAAGAGTTCCTGATATTTCAAAACTCACCAAATTTACTGGTTGGCAGCCAAATTTAGATCTTAAAAAAATTATTGATAATATTTCAAAGAGTTATCACTAAAAGAATTAGGCTAACCAAAATTTATTATATTTGCAGATAGATCTCATACTTTGGTTCCAGAGACTTTCCATACCGAAAAATCAATTTTTGAGTGTGGAGTAACAATCAAAGCTGGCCAGCACTAACATTTCTTCTAGATACATAGATTATTTTGAAGATAAACCTCCAGTAGTTTGGTATTTTTCCATTTAAATAGCCTACTCTTAAAGGTAATAATTATTACTGTTTAAGCAATATGATCCCAGCACTCCTAGGCTCTAATCTACTTATATTTTTTAAAACTTCCACTTTAAGTTCAGGGTCTAGATCAGTTCGAGAGTATAAAGCAAGCCAAGCATAATAATTATTTGGTGAATATTTAACTGCATCTAAAGCTATCTTTAAACTTTTTTCTTTAAAATTATTTTTATAAAGGAGCCATGATGCTTGCGCCATTCTTGTGCCAGATTTAGGCCAAATATACGCAGAGCTATAAATTCTATCTACTGTAGAATCTTGTTTTATTGCACTTCTAAATCTCATGTCTTGAATCATAAATAATGAAGAAACAAATAGCCCAATAAGAGAGCTTACTGTGATCATAGTTATAAATTTTGAACTAAAACTAGTGTTTTCATTAATAGTTTTCTCTTTACTTGGGACAACTTTAATATCATTATCTAGCTTAACTCCAAGTATTAGCCCCATTGACACCCAACCCCATATTGCTAATCCTAAATGAATTGGTGAGATTAAACTTTGTAGAAAGTAACCTACGTAAATAATTATAAGCCCTGTCAAACTTGTATCATATCCATTTTTATTAAATATTATTTTTATAACTTTCCTAATAACAAATAAATTTAATAATATAAAAATACCTAATAATAGAAAGCCACCAAATGCAAAGTAATCAATGAAAATATTATGAGCTGAGTCTGTAACTTCTGTTGAATATACCCTAGAAAAAGTTACATCATCTCTGCTTATTCTGTACCACTCTAAATATTTGTCTAAGCCTATACCAAAAAATGGGTGACTTAATCCCATGTCTATCCCGGCTCGCCAATAATCTCCTCTCGTAGAAACTGTTGAAGAGTATAATAAAGGCTTCCATGGAGATTTCTGAAAGATATCTAGAATTGCACAAACTAAAATAGTAAATGAGGCGACTACGTATATTTGTAAATTTAAATTTTTGTAGTTATTTGATTTTAAGAAAATAAGTACTAATAATAAGCTTCCTGCCCCAAAAACTACGGGCCCTTGGGTAGATTTAGAGAAATAGAGATGAAAAATTGCGATCAATATATAACTTAAGCTACCTACCTGCTCGCTGACGGGCCGTTTCTTTTTCAATATATTTGATAGAGAAACTAGCGCAGCAATTGCAGTAAATGATGAGTACTGATTAGGATTTCCAAAAAATCCACGTGCAGAATTTGCGTAAGTCGATGTCCAATTGCTTACAAAATCTTCCCCCATTAGTTGAATAGTTCCGTAAGTCATATTTATTCCACTAACAATTAATAGCAACTTTTTAAAATTCTTTACAATCTCTAATGAGTAATAGTTTGCTGAAGAAACACAAATTACCACTAGAGATAACTGCGTAAGGAGTCCGAAATTTCGCCCAAGTGTTCCATAGAATTGTTCAATTTTGTTTGCTCCACTAAAGTAATAAACTAAAAGTAAATCTAAGATTAGTAATAAAAAAATATAGTTAGTTTTTACTCTGAAAATTAATTTAGTTGAAAATAAAAGTACTATTAACAGTGCCGAACTCGCCGTACCAAGAATGGCTATCTTTGGGGCCGTTATTGGATCAAGATTAATGAATGGCGTAAATATAAGTGTTGTTATTACGCAAGTCGATAATAGTATTTTAGAAACTAATTTTTCAGCACTTTTCATTACTCTAATATATATGAAAAAGCGCCCCCACCTAATAAATTAGGCGAGGGCGCTTTTCCTTTTAAGCTATTCCTAGATTATCTCTTAAGAATTAACTTCTGTAGCGCTTGGATCTGCTTATTAATTGATGCTATCAAAGCAACAATTGACTTCAGAACTTCAGCATTACTTACTTCGGTAGTACTTGATGCGATCTTGTATGCAACTGTTACTGCGGTTTGTCCGACAGTAGATGTTGCATTCCAGTATGGAAGATCAACAACCATGTTGTAGCTACCTGTTGTTGAACCGACAACAAAGCGGTAAGACTTGCTTCCGCCTAAGAAGGTATCAGTTGAAACAGGTGCTGTTACAGCAGTCATATTTGAACCTGATACTGCTGGTGCAAGTGTTGTTGTTCCAGAACCCAGAACTGCAGCATCATTTGTCAAGCGAGTGCTTGAGCTTGAATCTTTTGCAGTAATTGTCAAGGTTGCAATATCACCAGGAACATATGAAGCCTTATCAAGAGAGGCTGTGTATGTGTTTGGGTTTCCTGCGCATGACACTGGAATTGGATCAGAGGAGATAGATGTTCCGTTGCCTAAAGAAGTCTTTAGCTTAACGGTTGTGCTACCGCCTACTGCTGTACATGTGAATGTGATACCGCTTGGTGTTGAACCAGGTGATGCATTGTAGCGAACTGATGTTGCAGTATCTGAAGCTCGGTATGAGGTATAACCACCGTTCGTAATTGCAACAGCAGAAATAATTGACCCATAAGTAGTTGTATCTGGATCAACAGCTACACCACCAAGTACGTTTCCAGCAGAATCAGTAACAGTTACTAATCCCTTTCCTGTTGTTGAGGAAAGATCGTTAGGTCCACTTGTTTTACCAATATATGGAGTAGTAACAGAAATTTTCGCTGGTGGTCCTTGGAAAATTAATGACTTGGTAGAGCGAACTGTTCCGTCAACTGATATAGCCAAAGTACAATTAGTTGGAACTGTTGAGTCTGCAGCTGCAACGAAGAAGTCTCCGCTGTTGCCAGTCTCCGCAACTAATGCAAGTGTTCCGCTACCAGCTGTTGAGCCGACAACGCATGCACCTGATGTAATTTGAGCAATAACTGATGTAGCTGCTGACATATTTCCAGAACCTGCTGTACCAAGTGCGTCAACCAGGTCGTAGTTAACACGGATTTCATTTCCGCCACGAGCCCTATCCTCATAAAGAGCATCTGACACAGTAGAGACATCAGATCCAATTGCTTGGATACTGAAATATGACTTTCCAGCGTTAAATGTGCCAGAAGCGCCGGCTGCATAAATTGTTGCTGTAATTGTTTGCTTTAAAGTTCCAGTGGCCAATGATGCCGCAGCAGCAGAAGCATAGTTACCTGTGTACACCTTAATAACCATGTTCGTGCCTGCAGCTGTTGGTTTAAATTTTAGACCAACTACTGAATAAGTAGCACCAGCAGTTGCTTGGCTAATCGAAGTTCCATCGGCAGTAATTACAGGCCCTGCACCAGTAGAAGTCTCAGAATCAAATCCTGTGATTTTTCCACCAGAAACGGTTAGGGCGCCTGCATCTGTTGCAACATCGATAGAAAATACTCCATCAGCAGCCATTGAGACTGAGCTACTTGATAAAGCAGAAATAATACCGGTTGAATTTGAGTTCTGAGTTACATCGCCAGAAGCTGCATTAGCTACTGGAGATGACACTACCGACAGAAATCCCGCCGTAAGAGCCGACACTGCAACAAGTGCAATGCGTTGCTTAATTGTCTTTTTAGACATTTGTTTCCTTTCGTTAGTCAGAATCAGGAATTTCCCGAATCTGGCTCGAAGATCTTTCGATCCTCTAATTCCGTCTCTCATGGCACACACGTGTAATGCCGCAAGATACGGAAACCTAGTTTATTTAGTAGGCGCTGGCCCACCATCTGCTTGATCTAAAACTTGAAGCATTAAAACAGTTGTCTCTAATTGATCAACTGTAAGCTGCATATGAAGTGTTAGATCCTCATTTGAAATTTTATTTACTGTCGCTGGCTTAACAACAACAGGTGCAACAGGTTGTGCTGGAGTGGTAACTGTTGGCATATCTTGGTTGGTAGTTACTTGAGAAGATGATGTTGAGATTAAAGATGTATTTGGCTCATTACCGGTTAGTGAGTTAAGGCCAAGGAAGGCAGTTAGAACAAGGATGAATGTAAGAGCAATCTTTGATGATTTACCAGCGATCTCAGCTGCCTTCTTATATGTGGTACTTAAAAGATCTAATGCGGTTAGGCCACGCACTTCATCAATAACAAGCTCAGATAGAACCTTACGAAGAGAGGCCCGAGCGCGCGAGACTGTGTGACGAACAGCTGACTCTTTAATACCAAGCTCTTTAGCAATCTCTGCAGTTGAACGTCCTTCAACCTCCCACATAACTAGAGCAGCACGCTCTGCTGGAGATAATAAGGAAAGGGCTTGACGAATAATTGCAGCATCTTCTGCAGCAGAAATAGCTAGTGAGTGATCTCCAGATACCTGCCAGGTAGATTCAACCTCAGCGGTAGCATCATCTAGGGCAACAAGATTTGGACGCCTGTTTTCAGCACGGAATAGATCAATGCACAGGTTTTCAATTGTTCGGTGCAGATAAGAAAGTGCGTGATCATTACTTGAAAGCTCTGGGGCAGCTAGCATGAACTTAACAAGAGCTTCTTGGGTGATCTCTTCAGCCTTGGCCTTATCTTTAACAATCCGATTGGCATGGGCAATAAGCTCAGATCGGTTTTGGGTATAAAAGGATGAAAATTGGGCAACGCTCCAGGAAGCAGGAGTTGAAGACTCAACTGCCTTGGATTTCTTGGCCTTAAATGCCATTTTGTTTTGCCCCTTATATAACCGGTTTTGTAGTACAGAGCCAGCCGTCGCCGCCTCTATTCACCTCTACGTATTTTTCATATAGTTGTCGTGTATTAGTGATATTTAGGACAAATTGGACATTTTAGTATGGTAAATCATACCATGTGGTGGAGCCTAATTCTGAGATTACGAGGATTTAGAAATTAAAGCCTAACACCAATATCGAATTAAGGATTTCATATGGATCATAATTTATTGATTTAGTTTGATACTTTAAATCTTTGCTTGAAATCGATAATAATAACCTCAAATAATTACGTTTATTCAACTGGTTGCCTTATATATTCCTTTAAGTTTATATGTTGACTACTTATATTTTGTAAAAATAATCAGCAAAACCTAATATTGTAATCAAACTTGATTTGCTATAAATCTTAACGAAAAAGTGATAACCACTAAAATAAATTTATAATATAGCGGCTAATCTTCAAATTATTTTAATCTAATGCAATAATAATATCATGAAAGTACTAGTCACTGGGGCTGCAGGATTTATCGGTGGAAACTTAATGTCTCAATTACACAAACAGAAAATCGAGGCAATCGGAATAGATACATTTAGTAAATATTACTCTACTGATATGAAAAAAGCTCGACTTAAAAATCTCAAATTTTCTAAAGATTGTATTGAAGTAGACGTATGCGACATATTATCCTTAAAAGATTTATTTACCAGTTTTAGGCCTACGCATGTGGTTCATTTAGCTGGACAGGGTGGGGTACGAGCAAGTGCAATTGATCCATATCCGTATATCTACCTTAATCAATTCGGATTTATGAATGTACTGAGTGTGTCTGAGGAATTTGAAGTTGAAAAATTTATTTATGCGAGTAGTAGTAGTGTTTACGGTGAAAATACACATATACCGTTTGCTGAATCTCAGGAACTAGGTTCACCAAAAAGTTTATATGCACTTTCAAAAATATCAAATGAATTAATAGCAAGAAATCTGCCATTGAATAAAACTCAGAGGATTGGGGTGCGGTTTTTTACTGTATATGGCCCTTGGAATAGGCCGGATATGTTAATTTTCCGAATTTTAGCAAATGCAATCTTGGGATATGAATTAGAATTGACTACTAATTTAGGTTATGAAAGAGATTTTACGTTTGTTGATGATGTAAGTAGAGTGTTAATTGAAATGATAAATCAAAAAAGTTTTGTAAATGAATCAAAAATATTTAATATTGCTGGAGGTGTACCATACACATTTAGTGAATTGTTCAAAATAATCGAAGAGCTGGGTATTAATTTCAAAATAATTCAAAAAGAAATTAGTAATTTTGATGTTAAACGTACCCATGCTTCAGTAGAAGAACTAAAAAATAATAACTTTACAATTCCTAATACAACTCTCGAGGTTGGAGTTAAGAAAACTTGGGAGTGGATCCTCTCCCAAGATATTAAAGATTTAAAAAACTGGTTGAATTAGTGAATAGCCAACTTAGCTATACGGCCGTTTTATGTTCTTACAATGCTGAGCAGACGGTATGTGAGGCCTTAAAGTCAATTCTAGATCAAAGTATGATGTTTGAGGAATTAATTATTATCGATGATTGTTCAACTGACAGTACAGTGAGCCAAATTTCTAAATTCACAGTTAATAATAGCAAAATAATTTTTATCCAAAATAGCTATAATGTTGGGCAAGCAGCTAGTCGTAATATAGCTAGTAAATTTGCTACAGGCAAAGTGTTAATTTTTTTTGATGATGACGATACATCAAATAATTTAAGAGCTGAAAACCATTTGTTACTTCACGAAAAAGGCGCCGATATTACATTCGTATCCTCATTAAAAGCTTATTCAAATGGTTATAAGACAGAATTCAAAAATAATCAAGTAGAAAATTTAACACTGATTAATATTGATTGGGTCCATAAATTACTTTTAGGAAAATCTGATTCTCTCATTCAAAACTTATCGGTTCCAACATCTACTTGTTCAGTATTAAAAAGTGCTTTTGTGAGAATAGGTGGATTCGATGAAAATTTTAGACGCTTAGAGGACATTGAATTTTTTTTAAAACTTGTGTTAGCTGGTGGAACTTCTTCCTGGTCACCAAGAATCTTAGTAACCCGTAAAGCAACCTATTCAAGTGATAAGGGCGGAAATATCGATTCTACTTATGAAAAAATACTTATAGAAAAGTATTCAGAATATTTATCAAAAAAATTATATAATTTGGCAATTAGTAAAAATAGAATCAGAAATGCGTATTTCACTAAATCTAGATTTGAGTTTTTGATTTATATTTGTCGACCTAACACCTTGGCATTAGCTATATCCAACCCAATTTATATTATTGTTGGACTAAAGCGTCTCCTCCATGATTTAAGAAAAGGGAAATCGTGAAAGTTCTTATTCTGTCTAGGGCATACGCAAATATGGCTGGAGGTGTCGAAAAAATGAGTATAGATTTAGCGCGCGGGCTTAAGTCTAGAGGTCATGATGTATGCATTGTTTCACTCGACAAAACTAGCTCTGTTCCTTTCTTCACAATGCCAAAATCTATTACTTGGATCAAAATAGGGATAGGAGACCCAAGTAAGAAAGCTAATACTAAAGTTCGACTTCTCCGTGCTCTTTTATTGCGTAAATATATCAAGCAGAATAGATTTGAAGTAGGGATTGGTTTCCAAGTTGGTTCGTTTGCACTGCTTAAATTTGCAACAATCGGTCTGCCTTTTCGAGCGATTGCGGCTGAACGAAATTCGCCTACTTTATATAGTTATGTAAAAAATGGAAAGCGAAGAAAATTTTTTAATAATATTATTTTACTTTTTGCTTGCAAAATTACCGTTCAATTTGAGAGTTTTAGAAAATTGTATCCTAAATATTTACATAGAAAAATACTAGTAACTCCTAATTATGTTGCACAAAGTAACTCACCCCGGATATTTTCTAGTCGTAATGATTTTCGGATTTTATTTATCGGTAGGCTAGCTTATCAAAAAAATGTTGGGCTGCTTATTCGGACATTAGAAATACTGCCAAAAAATTTTAAAGTAACTATAGTTGGAGATGGTGAAGATTTAATCAATCTAAAATTACTAGCGAAAAAATATCCAAGCCGTGTGCATTTTTTACCGCCTAGAAGAAAATTAAATAGTGTATATTTAAAATCAGATTTATTTTGCTTACCTTCACTTTGGGAAGGTTTTCCTAATGTATTAGCTGAGGCATTGTCATTTGGCCTTCCAGTAGTAGGGTTCTATGATTGTTCTGGAGTGAAAGAATTAATAATAGAAAATGTAAATGGAGTAATCGCAAATGGAAATAGTGATGTTAAATCTCTAGCAGACGCAATATATAAAGCTTCTTTGGTGAAATTTTCACCTAAAAAAATAAGGAGCACTGTTTCAAAATATAATTATCAGACATTTATTGATGAGTGGGAAAAATGCTTGCTTTAGTTAAATATTAATTAAAACTTATTGTGAGCCCGCTCGGGCTCGAACCGAGGACCCAAAGATTAAAAGTCTTTTGCTCTACCAACTGAGCTACGGGCTCTAATTGCATTAGTTTATATGAAAATACCATATCTGAACACCATCTGCACGTCATCTGAGCACAAATTTAGTGTTATACAATTATATCTATTAGAAACATGTAAATTAAGGATTTACTTTGTCTATGAAGCGTATTTTATTCGTTACTAACTCTCTATCAGGTGGTGGGGCAGAACGATCAATCAATACACTTGTAAATGAATTATATAGTAATGGGTTCGATGTAGGTGTTATTGCTATTAATTCCTCAAATCCAGATGCAATTCATTTAAACTGTAACTTATTTGAATTAAATAGACCACATAAAAGTGGATTATTTAAAACTATACTCGCTTGGCTAAAATTTCAATTACTCATACTAAAAATACGACCAGATGTTTTGGTATTGAATTGTGAACTACCAGAATTATTTGGTGCACTTACAATTTTTGTAAAAAAAATAATTTGTGTCGAGCATACAGGCTATGAAAATGTTTGGAAGAATCGAAGGAAAATTGGATTGCTTATTCGGCTTTTGCTTATTTTACGTAGAGTGCAATGGGTAAAAGTATCGGACCATATTCAAATATGGCCAAAAAATAAAAGGTCATTAACCGTTATAAAGAATCCACTTTTTGTAGTAGAAAGATCTATCACATTATTTTCTGGTAAAGTAAAAAGATTAGTTTTTATCGGAAGGCTTACGGATCAGAAGGATCCATTATTGGTAGTTGGACTTGCCGATAGTTGTAAATTACCATTGTTAATGATAGGTAGTGGTGAGTTATCCACACGAATATTGATAAAAAGTAGTGAATTGAAAGTAGATATAACGCTTCTCGAGTTCTTACCAAATCCATGGTCATTAATTAAGAATGGTGACTTGCTCATTGTTCCATCAAAATATGAAGGTGATGGATTAGTTGTATTAGAAGCTCTAAAGCAACAAATACCAATACTTGTTTCAGAAATAGAAGCGTTTAAAGTTTTTAATTTACCTAAAATAAATTATTCGTTATTTCTGAGTGATTTTCAAGATAAAATACATGCAAATGCAAATTTTTTGGAGAGCTTCGTAGTCCATCGTTCACATATAGATTCAATAATTGAGGAAAGGCAAGTTCAAAAAATAGCGAATCAATGGGCTAGATTACTTGATTTCGAGTATTAAATTTTAGCTTAATGATTCTAGTGAATGATTGTTTCTATAAAAATTGTAGAAGACCAAAATAACCAAGTTATTAATCAAATAAATTAATTTAATTTTGGGGATTATCATTAATTGTTAGTTATATTTAGTTTTGTTTTATTAAGTGATTAATTTCTTAGATATTTCGCGTGTAGTGGTGTATAATTCAACAAATGCGAATCTTAGCTTAGGAAAGAATAAATGAGTACGAATAATAAAATTCCTCTCGTAATTATAGAAGTTCCGAATGGTGGCAGATCTGCTACATTAATTGAACAATTAAAATATAGCTCTTTATTTGATGTAATTATTTTCAAAGCAATTATGTATTCAGATAAACAAAAAATTTTATATGCACCTAATATTAATAAACAAAAACTTGTTTATGGTCGATACTTATCCTTTGGAGAAATCGGTTCTACTATTTCGCATGACTTAGTTTATAAAGAACTTATTAAATTTAAATCAGCATGTATTATTCTAGAAGATGATGCGAGAATTCCTAATATTAAAAATTTTGAAACGCAAGTAACTCAATTTTTAAGTAAATACTCAAAAAAATCGTCAATTCTTTCGTTTTTACCCTGGAATCATAAAAATCTTGTTTTAGATAAATTGGTCTCGAACCATAGATTTTTTAAATTATTCGGACGTACACCGTTAAGTGTTGCCAACCTAATAACCGAAAAAGCTTTAGTGGAATTATCTGTTTCTAATGAAGACTACACATATTTACCAGACTGGCCACCTATAAAAAGTAAATTCTACACTTCGATTGTGGGTACTGTTCTTCATGGTGATAGTAAAACTTTTTCGGTAATTGATATAGTGGGTAGAAGTTTAACTAGAAAATATTTTTTTAAATTTACATTTTTCCCTTACTTGTCATCTCCTCATAGTTTTTCTGGAATTAGTGAGTATATAAGAACTTGCATAAGTCCTTCTTATAAGTGGCGAATTGATAATTTAAGAATTAAATTTTATTCCTTTTTAATGAATTATAATTTATTAAAAAAATAGTGATATAAACCTAAAATCGTTACTGGGTACTAGGCTGATAACAAAATTTATATCAAATTTAGTTTAATCATAAGCTTTGCTTGCTTTGTATAATCTGTCATTAATTGCGACTGAAATACCACCTCCGATAGGGGGTATGACAAAAATATTTTGTATTTTTTTACTATCTGCCAATCTCAGCGCTTTATACAGTTCATGGGCATAATCTTCGTTGTTATCCGGCTTGGCCAGCCTAATTACACCAAAAGGAGTAGGAAATGAGGCTAGGGCGATAAGACCATCTCCTGGCTTAGGTACTCCAGAAAGATGCACTCTTGCAACAGGTGAATAATGTGAATCAAGTACACCAGGTGATTTTATTTGATTATTTACGTCTTTCGATTTTACGTCGATATTTAGATCCAATAATTCATTTATCATTGCCACGGTGACAGCACCTGGTCTCAAAATTGTTGGAACGGGTTGTAGACAATTTATGATAGTTGATTCGACTCCAACTAACGATGAACCTCCATTTAATACTACATCGCCTATTTTCAATTTACTGTACAGCTCTGTCCTAACATCTTCTGCGCAAGTTGGTGAAACCTTGCCAAATCTATTCGCACTTGGGGCAGCGACACCATAACCACCTTGAGATTCAAACTCCTCAAGTAATTCTAAAGCTGCTGCATGTGCTGGTACTCTAATACCAACATTATCTTGACCGCCAGTAATAAAATCTTTTGCTAAATCTGATCTTGGTAAAATTAATGTCATAGGGCCTGGCCAAAAACTTTTTGCAAGTTTTATTGCATAATCAGAAATGTTTACTGCCCACATATCCAAGCTTTTAATCGAAGAGATGTGGACAATTAGTGGGTGATTTTTTGGCCTACCCTTAACCTCAAAGACTCTTGCAATAGCACTTTCATTAGTAGCATCAGCCCCGAGACCATATACAGTCTCTGTTGGGAATGCTACAAGATTTCCACGTATCAATGATGTAGCTGCATCTTTCAAAGTAGCTGGTGAGCAATCAATGAATTTAGCCATGGTAGTTAATTGTTGCACTAACCCGCTGTAGTAGGTACTAGGCTCATTTTGTGTATTGGTTTTGCCCTAGTTAATTCTACCGATACTATTCACTGCACTGTCCCCATCGTCTAGTGGCCTAGGACGTCGCCCTTTCACGGCGTTAACACGGGTTCAAATCCCGTTGGGGAC
>Ga0114974_10003178_pt1 | contig 12493 bp, 4 predicted proteins | sample S_130206_EF_Meta_FD_87318 | JGI IMG/M metagenome (GOLD analysis project Ga0114974, IMG submission 87318) | Freshwater microbial communities from Lake Simoncouche, Canada to study carbon cycling - S_130206_EF_MetaG | ecosystem: Environmental > Aquatic > Freshwater > Lake | place: Lake...
CCACTGCGCCCGAGATCGCCACGCTCACGCCCGGCGAGATCGCGCGCGTGCTCGCGTGGCAGCACCGGCTCCTCGACTTCACCGCGACTCCCCTCGGCGACGTTGTGGCCGCCTTCAACCGCCGCAACGCCACGCAGCTCGTGCTCGCCGATCCGGGGCTCGCCGCCCTCCGCGTGAACGCCTCACTCCGGTCCGACAACGTCATCGGCTTCGTGAAGCTGCTTGAAACCGGCTTCGGCGTGCGCGCCGAGCGTCGCGGAGAAAACGAAATTCTGCTCAGCCGCCCGCCCTGACGCCTCCGCTTTGCCCCTTTGCTCCCCCACATCCCAAACCCCGCCCGCCCCACCCGCCGCTCGCCGCGCACCCGTTTCGCCGCCGCGTGGCTGGGCTGGCTGCTGCCGCTCACCTTGGCCTTCGCCGGTCCCGACAATTCCGCCCGCGCGTTTCGCGTCCCCTCCGGCCCCGCGAGCGAAACGCTCAAGCAGTTCGCCGAGCAGGCGCAGCGCGAAATCCTCGTGCCCAGCGATGCGGTGGCCGATGTGCGCACCCAGCGCGTTTTCGGCGACTACCCGCCGCGCGAGGCGCTCGACCGCCTGCTAGCGGGCACCCGCCTGCGCGCCCTCGAAGCGGCCGATACCGGTGGCTTCGTCATCGCGCCCGCCCCATCCGCACCCACCCTCGCCGCCGACGCACACTCTTCCTCCAACCCCATGAAAACAAAATCCACCCTCGCCGCGCTCGCCGGCTGGTTTGCGCTCGGCGCCTTCACTGCAGTTCCGGCCCAGACTCCGGCCGCCCACTCAACCAACGGCACGCCCACCGGCGCCGTCGAGGGCCGCGTGAAAAACGCTGTCACCGGCGCCTATCTGAACAACGCCCGCGTGTCCGTGGCGGGCACCGCGCTGCTGGCGTTTACCGACGAGTCCGGCTCGTTCCGACTGGCCGGCGTGGCGGCAGGTACGGCAACCCTCGAGGTGTTCTACACCGGGCTAGATTCCCAGGCCGTGGCCGTGGTGGTCGCGGCCGGACTGAAGGTCGAGCGCAACGTCGAGCTCACGAGCGTCGCGCGTTATGGCGACGCTGAGAAGGTCGTGAAACTGGGCGCCTACACGGTCGCCTCGTCGCGCGAGACCGATATCGAGGCCATCGCAATCAACGAGCAGCGGTTTGCCCCCAACCTCAAGAACGTCATCTCAACCGAGACGCTGGGCGATCCGCTCGGCGGGAGTATGGGCGATTTTCTGCGGTTCCTGCCCGGCGTGTCCGCGGCCTACGGCGCACTGGAGACCGAGGGCGTCCTGATCCGCGGTTTTCCCAGCAACCTCTCGGTCGTCTCATTCGATGGCCAGCAGCTCGCGGGCGCGAGTGCCGCGGGCGAGCGCGATTTCAGTCCGTCGCGCATCGGCGTAAACAGCATCTCCCGCGTCGAGGTGACCAAGGTCCCCTTGCCCTCGACCCCGGCCGACACGATGTCGGGCTCGATCAACATGGTCAGCAAGAGCGCGTTTGAGCGCAGCACCGCGGAGTTCAAATACCGCGCCGGCCTCTCGTCCAACCAGCAGCGTTTCTCGCTCAGGAAAACCCCAGCCCCGAGCAACGAACAGACCTACAAATTTTATCCGGATCTCAGTTTCGACTACACGCTGCCGATCAACCAGCGACTTGGCATCGTGATCACGGGCCTGCACTCGATCACGTCGTTCGAGACCGACACGTGGTATACGGACTACCGCGCCACCGCCACGGGGCTGGCCAGCGTCACACCCGCCAATCCCTACCTGTGGCGCAACCGTAACGTCGAAGTGTCGCGCTCATACGAACGCGACTCGATCTCCGCCAAGGTGGACTGGCGCCCCTCGGCGCACGCCGTGCTTTCCTTCGGCGCGATGGCGACGTTCTACGACGCGCTGAACTGGAACTCCCAGTTCAACCCCACGGCGGGCAACGTCGCCACCTCGAGCATCGCGGGCGGCACCGCGCTGTCGTTCACCCCCGATCGCGTCGTCGGCGCCACCGGCCGCGGCACGGTGCCGATGGCCTACAGTTTCTCCAAGAGCGGCGGCCTCACGCAGTCCGCCAATCTCCGCTACCGGCTCGACGACGGCGTCTGGCGGATCCAATCGGCGTTCAGCCGCTCGAATTCTACAGCCACGCGCCGCGATGTGGACGCGGGTTTCTTCAACGGCGTCACCGTCGGCCTGCGGAATCCTGTGCGCGTGACCTACACGGGAATCAGCGATGGCCAGATCGGGGATTTCCAGGTCTTCGACAACGCCAACCAACCGGTCGACGCCTTCGATCTCAACAACTACACGATCACGTCAGCCAGCAACGCGCCCAAGACCGACATCCGCGCGACCATCACGACCGGCGATCTCGATGTGCGCCGGCAATTGCGCTGGTTAGCCTTTCCGGCCGCTATCCAGGTCGGCGGCCTGCACCGCATCCAAACCAACGACGACCGCCGCGTGAACGGCCGCACCTACAATTACAACGGCGTCAACGGCTCGCTCTCCGCCGCACCCTACCTGTCCGACGTTTACTTTGGCGAGGTGAAGCTCGCCTCCTACCCGGACAAACCCTCCGTGCCGTGGGTCTCGCCGCACAGGGTGTGGTCGGCGCTGCAGGCCAACCCAGCGCTCTTCACGCAGACCGTCGCCCAGCAGCGCACCACGGCGAGCAATAACATTCTGAACTCAAAATACATCGAGGAAACCGTGTCGGCCGCCTACGTGCAGGCCGAGGCTCGGCTCTTTGCGAACCGGCTCAACGTCGTGACCGGCGTGCGCTTCGAGAAAACCACGGACGAGGGCGTCGGCCCGCTGCAGGATCCCAATGCGGTCTTCATCCGCAACGCCAACGGTGCCTTCGCCCGCACCCCAGCCGGCGCCCGTATCCGGAAACCGGAGTCGGGCGCAGCAGGCTCCCTCGACGAAGTTTCGCTGATCTACAAGGAGCGCGCCTCGCGGGCCGAACGCGCCTACCAAGGCTCTTACCCGAGCCTGCACCTCACGTTCAACGCCACCGAGACGGTCCTCCTGCGCGCCGCCTACGCGAAGACTTACGGTCGGCCGAACTTCAGTAACATCATCCCCAATACCACCGTAAACCAGGACGACGACCTGAACCAGAATTCCGAAAACACGCTCGGCCGGATCACGCTCAGCAACATCGGCCTGAAGCCGTGGACCGCCGACAACTACGACGTGTCGGTCGAATACTACACCCGCCACGGCGGCGTGGTGAGCGGAGGCCTGTTCCTGAAAGATGTGAAGGATTTCTTCGGCGCCTTCGTGAAGGACGCGACTGCGGAAGACTTGGAGGCGCTCGGCCTCGATCCGCGCTACCTGGGCTGGCGCGTGACAACGCAGTTCAACTCGGGCTCGGCGCGCGTCCGCGGCGCGGAATTCAACCTCCGCCACTCGCTCACGCCTTTCGGTGCGTGGGGTCAGAACGTCATCCTGTTCGCCAACGCCACGAAACTGAAGCTCGACGGGCACGATCTCGCCGACTTCACGGGCTTCCTACCGGAGTCCGTGAACTGGGGCTTCACCGTGAGCGTGAAGCGCGCGACGCTGCTCACCAAGTGGAACTACCGCGGCGAGCAGAAGGCCGTCGCCTTTCCCGACATGGGGCCGGATGCGTTTCGTTTTCCCCAGCCGCGCGTCCAGCTCGACGTGAGCCTCGACTACCGACTGGGCAAGCGGACCTCGTTCTATTTCAACCTGCGCAACGCCACGAACGAGGTGCAGAACGAATTCGCCTACGGATCCCAAACACCCAGCTACGCCCGCGAATTCTACCACGGAAAATTCGGCCGCGCGTTCACCGTCGGGCTCAAGGGGTCATTCTGAGGATGCGAGCGCCACGCCTCCGATTCTTCGGCCCCTCCGGCCGCAGTTTACTCCTCGTCGGAGCACGTGGGTTCGCACACGCTGCGCCCGCTCCCGCCACGCTCGACTTCGGCCGCGACATCCTGCCGATCCTTTCAAATAACCGCTTCCTCTGTCACGGCCCGGAGGATTCCCATCGGAAAGGACAACTCCGCCTCGACACTTACGCCGGCGTGCTCGGGGCCGGGAAGAGCGGCGCCACCGCCGGGGTCCCCGGAAAAAGTAATCAGAGCGATCGGGATCTCCGCATCTCGTCCCCGGACGACGAGGACGTCATGCCGCCGCGCGACGCAAAGGAGAAACTCACCCCGCCGCAGATCGCCCTCCTGCCGAAACCAGCCCCACCGTCGACGCACACTCTTCCCCGAACTCCATGAAGATAAAATCTACCCTCGCCGCGATCGCCGGCTGGTTTGCGCTCGCGCTCGCACCCGTCACCGCCACCCGCGCCGCCGACAGCACGCTGCCCACCGGCACGGTCGAGGGGCGCGTGCTCAACGCCACGAGCGGCGCGCATCTCAACAACGCGCGCGTGACCGTGCCCGGCACGACGCTCGAAGCGTTCACGGGTGAGAGCGGAGACTTCCGCCTCGCGCCGGTGCCCGCTGGAGAAGCTAAAATCGTCGTGACCTTCACCGGCCTACAGGCGCAGGCGGCGACGGTCACGGTCGCCTCGGGCTCGGTGGTGAAACGTGATTTCAATCTCACCCGCACCGGCTCACCGGCCGAGCCCCGGCCGGACGGTTTCACCCAGCTCGATCCCTTCCTCGTCGCGACGAATCGCGAGATGAACGCCGCCGACATCGCGAGCCAGGAACAGCGCTACGCGCCCAACATCAAGAACGTCGTCGCCGCCGATGCGTTTGGCGATGCGGGCGAGGGCAACCTCGGCGAGTTCATCAAGTTCATCCCCGGCGTGACCGTGAATTACTCCGGCTTCGATGCGCGCACGATCTCCGTGCGCGGCCTGCCTTCGTATACGACGCCGGTGATGGTCGACGGCAACCGCATGTCGAGCGCCGCCTCTTCCGGAGTGACGCGCGATGTCGAGGTGGGCGGCCTGATCATGAACAACATCTCTCGCGTCGAAGTCTCGAAGACGCCGACGCCCGATTCGCCCGCCGACTCGATGGGCGGCACGGTGAATGTCATCAGCAAGGGCGCGTTCGATCGCAGCAAGCCGCAGTTCAGTTACCGACTGAATGCCGTCATGAACAGCCTGTGGCTCACGTTCAAGGAATTGCCGGGCGGACAGCCCGAGACGAATGGACGACGCATTCTGCCGGGCGGCGATTTCTCCTACGTTGCACCGTTCTCGAAGACGTTTGGCATCACGATCAACGGGTTTTACACAGAGCGCTACAGCGGCACGCAGGCCTCTCAGCCCACCTGGCGGCCGGTCAACGGCGCCTCGGCGTTCGGCACAGTCACCAATCCGTTTCTCAGCGGACACAGCTACCAAGACAGCCCAACCTTTTGGCGGCGCCAATCACTGGGCACCTCCCTCGATTGGAAGATCGGCCGGAAGGGCATGCTCACGGTGGGCGGCCAGATCACGACGACGGATGTCTGGCAAAACATCGAACAGTTCACCACCTCGCTTACCGGCACGAGCAACGTGCGCCCGCAGGGCTACGATTATTCGTATGCGCTCAGCGCGCCCGGTGCGGCGTCGGCGGTCATCACCACGAACGCCCGTCGCAAAACCGATCGCAACGTGCACACCAGCCTCGCCTACCGCTACGATGGTTCCGTCTGGAAATTCGACGCCGGCGGTTCGTATTCGCACGCCCAAAACGGCTACCGCGACATCGATTTCGGTTTTTTCAGCGCCGCGCTGCTGCGGACGCGCAACCTCACCCTGCGGTATAGCGACATCAATGCGGGCGGCATCCAGGGGCCTCTGAAGATCTCAGCCACGAACACCGCAGGCGCGCCCTTCAACCTCTACTCGATCGACGGTTACTCGCTCCAGACCTCCAGCAGCGGCGCGCAGTCGAGCGCCGATACCGTCATGACCGCGCGTGCCAATGTCCGTCGCGACTTCCTTCTCAATATTCCGTTCACACTGCGCACCGGCTTCAACGTGCGGCAGCAAGATCGCGACATCCGTACCAACGGCGGCGCGTGGACCTTTGTCGGCCCGGACCGGGTCGCCAACACCGCCGATGACCTCGCCTCCCGCTACGACGTGCTCGACACGAACTACTCCGGCGCCAACGCGCCGTTTCACCAGCCGCCCACCCCTCGCGCCAGCCCTTACAAGCTGTGGCAGCTCTATCAGGCCCATCCGGAATACTTCACCTTCGACCAGGTCGCGAAGGTCACCTCCATGGCGACGGGTTCGCGCAAGCTGATCGAGCGCGTCTCCGCGGGCTACCTCCGCGCTGACACGCGCCTGTTCCGGAGCCGACTCCTGCTCGTCGGCGGCGTCCGTTATGAATTCACCGCGGACGAAGGTTACGGCCTGAAGAACGACGTGCGCGCCACCTACCAGCAGGACGCCAGCGGCAATCTCCTCCGAAACTCGGCCGGCGCTCCCCTCCGCATCCCCGGCGACGCGCTCACGATCGCCCGCACCCAATACGTCGATCGCGGCTCCCATGCCGTCCGCGACTACGGCAACGTTTACCCGAGCTTTAACTCGACCTGGCAGATCACGGAAAATTTCCAGGCGCGCGCCGCTTATGCCAAAACCATCAGCCGGCCTAATCTGAACGAAATCATCCCCAGCATGACCGTCACCGATCCGACCGCCACGACGGACAATCGCACGATCACCGTCACCAACACCGGCCTCAAGCCGTGGAACGCGGATAATTTCGATCTCTCGCTCGAGTATTATTTTTCGAAAGGCGGTCGCGCGACGTTTGGCGCCTTCAAGAAGAACATTCACGATTTCTTCGGTGCGACGCGCACGCGCGCCACCGTGGAGCAACTCGCCGAATTCGGGCTCAACGACGACTACCTCGACTACACCATCGTCACGAAAAACAATGTCGGCGACGCGCGCGTCACGGGCATCGATTTCGAATTCCAGCAGCCGCTCACATTTCTGCCGAACTGGGCGCGCGGTGTCATCGCGCAGTTTAACCTCACGGAGTCACGGCTGGGCGGCGGATCGACGGTCGATTTCACCGGTTTCACTCGCGAAACAATCAACTGGGGCTTCAGCCTCAATCGTCCGCGCTACAACGTGAAGTTGAACTGGAACTATCGCGGGATCCAACGCTTGGGGGCCGTCACCGGCGCAGGCATTCCGGAGGGTACCTACACGTACAACGCGCCCTTCCTAACCCTGAACGTGAACGCGGAATATCGCATCACGCGCCGCCTCGGCGCCTACGTCACCATCCGCAACATTGGCAACACCGGCCAGGTCGTGGAGATCTACAGCAAGGAAACGCCAAAATACGCGCGCGTGGACAACTACCAGAATCTCGGCTCCCAGATTTCGCTGGGTATCAAGGGCGAGTTTTGACCTCGCGTGAAAAGCTCCCACACTCCGGGCCTTTCCCTCTAATGTTCGACCGCCACCCCGCTCTCTTCCGCATCGTCACCCGCACGGGCCTGCTGATGGCGTGCGCCGCGACGTGGGCGGCGCGCGGGGCGGAGACCGCCAAAATTGACTTCGGCCGCGACATCCTGCCGATCCTCTCGAATAACTGCTTCCACTGTCACGGCCCGGAGGACGGCGAGCGGAAAGGCAAACTGCGGCTCGACACCCACGCGGGTGCGCTCGGCACCGGCAAGAGCGGTGCGACCACCGTCGTGCCCGGCAAAACCGCCGACAGTGAGCTCATCCAGCGCATCATCTCGCAGGACGACGACGAGGTGATGCCGCCGCGCGCCGCGAAAGAGAAACTCTCGGCGAAACAAATCGAGTTACTCACGCGCTGGGTCGAGCAGGGCGCGCCTTGGGGGAAATTCTGGGCCTTCGAAGCGCCCGCCAAGCCCTCGATCCCCAAAATCGAAAACCCCGCAGCGGAAATCCAAAATCCCGTCGACGCCTTCGTTCTCGCTCGCCTCGAAAAAGAAAAGCTCGCCGCCTCACCCGCCGCCGACCGCCGCACCCTCATCCGCCGTCTCAGCCTCGACCTCACCGGCCTCCCGCCCGACCTCGCCACCGTCGACGCCTTCGTCCGCGACACCCGCCCCGACGCCTACGAGCGCCTCGTTGACACGCTCCTCGCCTCGCCGCACTTCGGCGAGCGCTGGGGTCGCCACTGGCTCGACCTCGCCCGCTTCGCCGACAGCGCCGGCTACCTCAACGACACCCTCCGCCCCTACGCCTACCTCTACCGCGATTGGGTGATCGACGCCGTGAACCGCGACGTGCCTTTCGACCGTTTCACCGTCGAACAACTCGCCGGCGATCTCCTCCCCGACGCCACGCTCGAGCAAAAAATAGCGACCGGCTTCCACCGCAATTCCCTCAAAAACGACGAGGCCGGCGCCGACCTCGAGCTCGACCGCACCAAAGCCGCCGTCGATCGCACCGCCACCACCGGCGCCGTCTGGCTCGGCCTTACCGTCGGCTGCGCCGAGTGCCACACGCACAAATACGACCCGCTCTCCCACCGCGAATTCTACCAGCTCTACTCGTTCTTCAACGCCACCGCCGAGCGCGAGATCTCCGCGCCGCGCCCCGCCGAACTCGCCGAGTTCAACCGTAAGCAGGCCGCTTGGGAAAAAGAACGCGACCGCCTCGCAGCCCCGCTACGCGACCACGTCGCCACGCTCGTCGGCCCGCCGAGCGCCGCATGGGAAGCCGCGCTCGCTCGCCCCGTCGAACGCTGGACCCTGCTCGCGCCCGAGGAGATCACGACGATCACCGAGGACGAAGAACGCATGGGCCCGCCCAACGCCGACGGCTCTTTCACCACCGGCGCCCGCGACTCCGTCCGCACGCGCTACGTCGTGAAAGCCCCCATCGCAGCCCGCGGTATCACCGGCCTCCGCCTCGAAGCCCTCGCCGACCTCGGCGGCAAAGTCGGCCGCGCCCGCACCGGCGATTTTCACCTCGCCGAATTTTCCGCCATGCTGAAGACGCCCGACGGCGCACAGCACAAACTTGAGTTCGCCCACGCCCGCGCCGACTTCGAAACCAAGTCCGCGCCCGCGAAGGGCACCCTCGACGGCGACAACACCACCGGCTGGAGCATCACCGGCAAGACCGATGCCGCGCACGTCATCGTCTTCGAATTAAAATCACCCCAAGATTTTCCCGTCGGCTCGCAGCTCTACGTCGAACTCGAGCACCGTATCACCGGCGTCATGACGCGCTTCCGCCTAGCGACGACCGCCGGTGCGCTGCCGCTCACGCCCGATCTGCTGCCCGACGAACTCGTCGCGATCCTCGATCAACCCGCCGAGCGCCGCACGCCCGAACAAGCCCTCGTCGTCGCGCGCCACGTCGCGCGTTTCTCCGACGCGACGGGCCAGAAGCTCTTCGCGCCACTCGCCGCACATTACTCCAAGCAGCCCGAATACCCCAAGACGGCTGCGCCGATTCTCGTCACGCATGAGCGTAAGACGCGCATCCACCTCCGCGGCGAATATCAGAGACCGGGCGACGAAGTGGAGCCGGGTACACCTGCAGTCCTGCCGCCCTTGCGCCCGCGCGGCGCCCGACCCGACCGCCTCGATCTCGCGCGCTGGCTCGTCGATCCCGCCAACCCGCTCACAGCCCGCGTGACGGTCAACCACGTCTGGCAGCACCTCTTCAGCCGCGGCCTCGTCGCCACCGTCGACAACTTCGGCGTCCTCGGCGAACCGCCGTCGCACCCTGAACTTCTCGATTATCTCGCCACCGAGTTCGTGCAGCTCGGCTGGAGTCGGAAAAAACTCATCCGCCTGATCGTCACCTCCGCCACCTACCGGCAGTCCTCGGTTCTCCGCCAGGATTTGGCCGAGCGCGATCCGCAGAACGTCCTGCTCGCTCGCCAGAGCCGACAGCGCCTCGAGGCCGAAATCGTCCGCGATGTTTTCCTCGCCAGCAGCGGACTGCTCAACCCTCGCATCGGCGGCCCCAGCATCTACCCAGCGCTGCCGCCCTTCGTCCTCGCCTTCGGCCGCAATAAATCGTGGCCCGAGACAAAGGGTCCGGAAAAATATCGCCGCGGCCTCTATATCCACCTTCGCCGCAACGTCCCTTACCCCATGCTCGCCACCTTCGACGCGTCCGATGCCAGCGTCGCCTGCCTACATCGCGAGCGCTCTAATTCCCCTCTGCAGGCCCTCACGCTCCTCAATGATCCCGTCTTCGTCGAGTGCCACGAACGCCTCGGCGAGCAACTCGCCGCGCAACCGGCCGACACCACCGTCGAAGCGCGCCTGCGCCACGCCTTCGAACGCTGCCTCAGCCGGCCGCCCGCCGCCGCCGAGCTCGCCGCGATGCAGCGCCATTTCGACCACCAGCTCCTCCTCGCACAGGGCGACCGCAGACTCGCCTTCGTCGCCGCCGCGCGCCTGATCATGAACCTCGACGAATTCATCACTCGCGAGTGACCGCCGCATCCCTTTCCTCCTCTCCGCCCACTCCGATGCACGCCTCTGTTCCCTTTTCTTCCCGCCGCTCGTTTCTCATGCAGGCCTGCGGCGGCGTCGGCGGCGTCGCCCTCTCGCACCTCCTCGGCCAGGACGGCCTGCTCGCCGCCCCGTCCTCCGCCGTGACCGGCCCGCCCGGCCGCACACACCACCAGCCGCGCGCGAAAAACATCATCTACATTTACCTCGAGGGCGGCCCAAGCCAGATGGATCTCTACGATCCGAAGCCGATGCTGAACCAGCTCGACGGGCAGGCGCTGCCCGAATCGATGTTGAAGAACATGCGCTTCGCCTTCCTCGCAAAGGAGTCCGCGCGTATCATGGGTACGCCGCGCACCTTCGAGAAATACGGCCAGTGTGGTATGGAGCTCTCCGATCTTCTCCCGCACATCGGCTCCATCGCGGACGACATCTGTCTCGTGCGCTCGATGCACACGGATCAGTTCAACCACGTGCCAGGCCAGCTCCTCATGAACACCGGATCGGCCATCTCCGGCCGGCCGAGCATGGGTTCGTGGCTCTCCTACGGTCTCGGCAGTGGTTCGAAAAACCTGCCCGAGTTTGTCGTCCTCATCTGCGTCGGCCGCGGCGTGCCCGGCGGCTCTGCGAGCTGGGCCAGCGGTTTCCTCCCGTCGAAATACTCCGGCGTCATGTTCCGCAACGAGGGCGCGCCCGTCCTCAATCTCGACAATCCCACCGGCTTCACCGCCGCCATGCAGGAGCGCAACATCCGCGGCGTCGCCGAACTCAACGCCCTGCGTCACGCCGCAGTGCGCGACCCCGAGATCGACAGCCGCATCGCCGCCTACGAACTCGCCTTCCGCATGCAGAGCGCCGCGCCCGAGCTGATGGATCTCTCCGGCGAAACGCAGTCCACGCTGGACATGTATGGCGTCGACCGCACCGAGCCGAAGATCGAGGGCGGCAACCAGCTCGGCGGCACCGGCCTCTTCGGCACGTTCGCGCGCAATTGTCTCATGGCGCGCCGCCTCGTCGAGCGCGGCACCCGCGTCGTCCAAGTCATCCACGCGTCCTGGGATCACCACAGCAGAATCAACACCGACCTCCCGCACAACTGCCTCATGGCGGACCAGCCCATCGCTGCGCTCGTGAAAGATCTCAAGCAACGCGGTATGCTCGACGACACGCTCATTGTCTGCGGCTCCGAATTCGGCCGCACCGCACTCGGTGAAAATCGACCGGGGCAACGTGCCGTCACTGGCCGCGATCATCACCCGAACGCTTTCAGCCTCTGGCTCGCGGGCGGCGGCATCAAAGGCGGACAAGTCGTCGGCGAGACCGACGACATCGCGTGGAACGTCACCAAAGATCCCATCCACGTGCACGACCTGCACGCGACGATTCTGCACCAGTTCGGCTTCGACCACACGAAGCTCACCTATCGCTTCCAAGGCCGCGACTACCGCCTCACCGACGTCCACGGGCACGTCGTAAAAAAACTTCTCGCCTGACGCGCGCGATAAAACCGCGCCCCTCCTCCTCGCATCCGACCCACCGGTCGCCATCGACGAACTCAAACCCGGCGACATCAGCCGCAGGAACCTCACGAGCGAGCCAAAAGGCCACCGGCCCACTGCACCGCGCTCTGAATCACCGACGCCACCGGAAACGCCGCAGATAACGCGCCGAGCGAAACGAGATCTACCGGCGTGAAGCAGGCCAATCCTGCCAAGCGGACATAGAATCCTCTCGTCTTGGCGTGGTCGTCGCTCGACTTGGCGTGCTGAACGCAGTTTGCGCGCGGCCGTCGGCCGTTGAAGCCTGCCGAAATCGGCCGCCGCTTCCGCTAGATTCAAGACTCCCACCGAGCGGGCCAATCGCTTGCTCCGCGCTTCCGTTACGTCCAGCTTTAACCATTCTTCGACCTGCGCATGAATCGAACTCCCCTGCTGTCCGCGCTCCTCTTAACTTTCGCACCGCTCGCCGCCGCCGCATCGCCGGACGCCGACGCGCTTTTCGTCCGTCGCGTGTTGCCACTCTTGCAGGAGAAGTGCCTCGCCTGCCACGGTCACGATGAAGCCAAGATCAAG
>Ga0114974_10003179_pt1 | contig 12489 bp, 15 predicted proteins | sample S_130206_EF_Meta_FD_87318 | JGI IMG/M metagenome (GOLD analysis project Ga0114974, IMG submission 87318) | Freshwater microbial communities from Lake Simoncouche, Canada to study carbon cycling - S_130206_EF_MetaG | ecosystem: Environmental > Aquatic > Freshwater > Lake | place: Lake...
AGTTATGCAGTTAAAGGACACTCCAGAACTTCGCATGCTACACGAAAAATTGTTGCCTGCAGCTAGAGCAGTTTTTATGAACGATTCTTTAATCCCTAACTGGCAATACCTAGATATCTACTCCGGTACTCAACCAACACAAACTCCTAAGAAGTTTACTGATGATGCTGACTACGTAATAAGCCTTGTCGCATATCAACACCTGGGGTGGGAAACTACCGTTGGTGGGGAACCCTTTGAGTTGGTAGAAAATGAAGGGCTATTCTTTAGCGCTGACCAGGCATTTGTACGTTCAGAGTTCCCAGACCCATTTAATAACGTACTGGCTAACGCTTTCTTTTTCTTCATTCAGCCTTAAAATATAAAGATGCGTGGAGACCAAGTACAAGGCAGATTCACTATCGCCTCTGAAAAAGAGTCTATTAAGTTAGGCGTAACCAAAGACATGGTGCGTACCGTTGGTATGACCGTAGACTGGTGGGCCTGGGATTCTGTAGCTAGTCAAGTAGACCCTATTTATGATGTTGGCTCTTCCACTGTAGGAAGACGTTGGAAAAAACAAAGCACAATCCCTGTCATATCTGCCAAACTTGAGCAAGGCGTAATGATGCGCAATGACCGAGGCCTATACACTGTAGATCAGCTACGCCTAACTTTTAACATTGATGTTATTAGGGGTGACGTATCTAAGAAAAGAAATTCATACTTCGGGGATACCACAACCGATGAGGACTATTTTAGTAATGACCCAGATAGATTTTTAAGAGATCGAATAGTATTTAGAAGTACTGTTTGGTCTCCAGCTAAATTCTTACCTAGAGGTTTAATGGGAAATGACTACACATTCATTACTATGGACCTAAACCAAGTAAACCCAGAAGAGTTGGTCAACGACCCACAATTCTTAGCATACTCAAATTACAACCCATTTAACAACGGAGGCTAACCATGGCAATAGTACATTTAAATAAACAAGTAGCTAATACAGCTACTTTGCTTACTACTTTACTTTCAAGTACAAAATATACAGCTGTATCTGTGCAGAATAACGATTCTGCGTCTATTTTTGTAGGCGACGCTACAGTAACTGTTTCAGGTGCTAATAAAGGCCATGTGGTAGCTGCAGGAGCAACCTACCAAGTATGGCTTTATGGTGGAGACTCTCTATACGCAATCTCGTCTGCCGGCACCGCTGCAAACGCTGTATCTATCCTATATTCACAGGTAGCATAACTTATGGCTAGAACAATTAAAGTAAGCGGTGCTAAGCACACCATTAAAAAAAATAAAAAGGGAGACGTAATTGTTGACCATGAGGCTAAGGCCAAAGCTGGAAAGTACGATAAGATCAACCTCACCAAAAAAGCTGGGGCTAAGACAATTAAAGCGGGAGAACGAGCAACCCGTGCTTGGCACAGAAAGAATCCTCACGAAGGGGGTAAGTAATGGCTAAGAACCCATGCTGGGACGGATACGTTCAGGTAGGTATGAAGACTCAAAACGGTAAGAAGGTGCCAAACTGTGTGCCAGAAGGTAAGGGAAAAGACAAAGTTGCTAAACCTAAGAAAGGTAAAAAATAATGTGTAAATCATGTGGATGTGGATGCTCAAAGCCAGGCTGTAAAGGTGCTTGCAAGAAAACTGCTAAGAAAGCTGCAAAGAAAATGTCACCAAAACAAAAGAAGCTTGATATGGATAAAGACGGCAAGCTAGAGGGATCTGACTTCGCTGCTCTTCGTGCAAAGAAGAAGAAGTAATGTGCGCTACCTGTGGCTGTGGTAAGCCAAAGGACAAGCACGGCATGAAAACCGTACAAGCAGCAAACAAGAAATTTGCTAAAAAGACTGCTCCTGCAAAAGGCAAGAAATCTTCTATGGTACGAAAGAAGGGCATGTAAATGTGCGTTGAATGTTGCGCTGCCTGGGTAGAGCCAGCAGACCTTACTTGTACCCAATGTGACTGCCGTGATAAGAAAGAAGACTAATGTCTAAGTACACCAAATTATCAGACAAAAAACAGGATGCTAAAACCACTAAAGGTCTTGACAAAGAACAAAAGGCCAAGTTTGAAAAGATGGACAAGAAGCACCGTAAGCCTAAGTCTCAAGAAGACGACCGCGCTATGGATGTTAAGAACGTTAAGAAGATTAAGTCTATGGAAAAACGCCACGAAGCCAAGGAAGGCAAGAAGGGCGAAAAAGCCGAAGACAAGCGGGAAAAGAAGTCTAAAAAGAAGTAAATGATTAGCCCCCGAAAGGGGGCTTTTTCATTTACTCTTGTTCTTGACGCCGGAGTAATCCGGAACCCTGCAGCTTTACCCCGCATCTTCTTTTGGAGGATTCTGATGATTTACTTACTTGACCGTTTGGCACGCGAAGAGAGCGATGCTGACCGAGAGCAATTCGTACGCGGTGTACTTGGCTTAGACAAATTTCATGCTGGCTCGATGGTAGCCGGATGGATTGCAGGAAGTCTAACTGCTAAAGTAATCGCGGGTCGTAAGTGAGACTGTCAGAACTTATACTTAACTCCGTATCTGGGGCAGAAGCACAGGATTCTTTTATCACTACTCAGCGCCTTAAAACTTGGTGCCGTATGAACAAATGGCCTGAGACTGTAGTAAGCCAGATCTCTGTTGTCCACAAAGACGGTGAGTACAAGATCTACTACCCACCACACCTTTCAGCTCAAGTAAATTTTCTAGAATACGGGGATCAAGATACCCCTCCATCTGCTGTGCTTAGAAACTTTCTAACTAACTTTATAGATCAAGATAGCTTTGCTACAGGCATGTCTTGGAGCTTAAAAGAACAGGGGCTAATCTAATGCCTATTATTCTTAATGAAGACAAAGCTCTAAAGACAGCTATGCAAGGCATTACAGTTTCTGATAGTGGAAATGCTGTACGCCCCGTAGGGGTCTGGTATGGACAGCCTGACATGGAAATTAGAGATCAGGTATACCCATATATCACTCTTGACTTCATTGGTTACTCTGAAGACTTTGAAAGAGCTCATCGTGGAATGGTAAGCATGCGTTACTACCCAGAAGGTGTTGACACTGGAACAGTAGGTTCAGACGGTGCCGGAGCAAAACAGTATGTAACTGAATTCCCTATTCCAGTAAATCTTGACTATCAAATTACAACCTATGCACGTCAGCCTAGGCATGATCGTGCAATCATGGCAGCAATGCTATCTGGCCATCGCATACCTTTGCGCTTTGGTCGCCTTATTGTTCCAGAAGACAACACTCTTCGGCGTGTTGAATTTTTGGGAATGTCAAAAAAAGACACTACTGATCAAAACGGTAAAAGATTATTTTCTAATGTGTACAACATACGCATTAGCGCTGAAGTCTTGCCTACTGCTATTGCTCAGAAGTACCCAGTACAAACACCTCCTCTAATATCGTTCACTAGCCAAGACGTCCCGTTTGAAACATTCGACATATAAATAGGCACCCCGAGAAAACAAATCAACCCTAAGGAGTAAAGAATGGCAAGTTATAGCAGACCAGGAGTCTTCATCAATGAAGTACCTCTGCCTCAATTAGTTGCGCTAGCAGACAACGGACAGGCTCGTGGAGCGTTCCTCGGTGCATTTGCACAAGGACCTACAGCAGAACCAGTTCTAATTCAAAGCTGGTACGACTTTGGAAAAACTTTTGGAAGCCTCTCAGATAGCTACCCAGCTACCTGGTCGATCTATTCGTTTTTTGCAAATGGCGGACGTAGTGCTTACATTAAGCGCGTAGTAGGTGCAGGTGCTACAGCAGCATCAGTAACCCTTCGTGACCGTGCAGGTACCCCACTAAGTACACTTCGAGTAACAGCAAAGAGTGCTGGTGCTTGGGGTAACGCATTAACAGCAGAAGTTACAGCTTCTTCTACAACTACATTTAATCTGATTATTTCAGATGCAAATGGAATCTTAGAACAGTTTACTGATCTAAGCATGTCCACAACAAACAGCCGTTACGCAGTAGCTTACGTAAACTCAGCATCATATTACGTAACTCTTACTAACCTAACATCAGGTACAGCAGCTCCAGCTAACATGCCAGAAGTTGCTGGAATCAAAACATTTGCTTCAGGAGCAGACGGATCGGCACCTACACGTGCTAACTACCAAACTGCCCTAGCAACTTTTGACGCAATCACTAACCCAATGCTTATGATTAACGCAGACGCATCTTATGCTTTTGCATCAGGTGGGGAAACAGGTGCTCGTGCAAATAAGGTTCTTTTGGACAACGACATAACCGCTTATGCAGAAGCTCGCGGAGATGTATTTGCTCTAATTGATCCACCAGCAGGAAGTACAGCCGCAGAGGCACTTACTTACGCAATCGATGGTTGCGGAGCAGTAGATGGCGGAAACGCAGCAATCTACTTCCCATGGGTAGTAATACCAGATCTACTAAAGTCAGCTCCTGGAGCAACTCGCGTAGTTGGACCAGCAGCAATTGCAGCAGGTAAGTATCTAGAAACAGATGCTGCTCGAGGCGTATTCAAGACCCCAGCAGGTTTTGGTACAAAAATTGGAAGTGCAGTTGCTCTAGAACGCACCTTAACAAATGCAGAGCTAGACTCACTTAACGTAGCTTCTAAGCCAGTAAACGCTATTCGTAACATTCCTGGTGCAGGAATTGTAATTATGGGTGGTCGCACACTTAATAACTCAACTGGAGAACGCTATATCAACGTACGTCGTTCATTGATTTTCTTGAAGAAAGAAATTACTGATCGCAGTAACTTTGCAGTGTTTGAGAATAACAGCGAAGTTCTTTGGACTCAACTCCGTAACACAATAGGCACGTTTCTTCGTGAATATTGGTCACAGGGTGGTCTAAGGGGTACAACCCCAGAGCAAGCATTTTACGTAAGATGCGATGCTTCAAATAACACCGCAACAGATATTCTAAATGGTCGAGTAAACATCGAAATTGGTGTTGCTGTTGAGTACCCTGCAGAATTCATTGTGATCAGCATTGGGCAGATCACCGGAAGCGCTTCGGCGTAGTAAGGAAAAGGATAAATAATCATGGCATCAACAAAAACCGCGTTTACTAACGTGTTAAGTACACTAACAACCGATCCAGCTCGTAACTTTCGGTTCCTTGTGGACTTCCTACCAATCTCAAATACGCCTGCATACAACTTCGATACTACAATGGGGTTTACTTCAGTATCAGGCCTAACTGTATCTACTGAAGCAATTCAGTATCGTGAGGGTGGTTATAACACTACTGTTCACCAATTACCTGGACAAAGTTCATTTAGTCCAATCACACTTAGCAAAGGCGTATTTATGAAGGACTCTTCACAAATTGCCTGGATGAAGCGTCTGTTTTCAATAACTAGTGCTGGTGCTAAGGGAGGCGTTGGAGCAGATTTCCGATGCAACTTAGATATCCGTGTTCTTAGTCATCCAAACCCTGGCGGAACAGCAGGAAACGAAGCAAACGCAACACTTGCGGCTGCATCGCTTAACTCAATTACGCCACACGTAGCTGTACGCTTTAAGGTATACAATGCGTGGATTACAAACCTTTCATACAGCAACCTAGATGCTGGTGGAAATAGCTTAATGGTAGAAGAAATGACCCTTGTTCATGAGGGTTGGGAAGCTACCTATGCATCTGATCTAACAACCGCTGGTTCAGCCAAAGAGCCATCAGCGTAAACTAAGAAAAGGAATATAACATGTCTACAATTATTAACGCCGCAGAAAATCCGGCAATGGCAAACAAACTGTTAGAGGATGTAAACAACCTTGTTAATCAGCCAGTGATGGGATCTATACCAGAAGTGGTACTCCCATCACTGCCTGAAACAGCGGTTAAACTTCCAGCGGGTCTTATTGATCCGTTTGCAGCAACTATTCATAGAACAGCTGAAGTCAGAGAACTTACAGGCGCGGATGAAGAAGCAATTGTAAAAATATCTGACCCCGGCAAGGCTTTACTAGCTATTTTGGAGCGTGCAACAGTTTCCATTGGAGACGAGCCAGCTACTAAAGATATGTTAGGAACTTTACTTGCGGGAGACAGAGAAGCTCTTCTGCTAGCAATTAGAAAAGCAACTTTTGGCTCAGTGGTAGAGGTATCTACTGTATGTGACAAATGCCCTGAAGTTCAAGTTTTTAAAATTGATCTAGATACCGATGTTGAAACCAAAGAACTAGAAGACCCCCTTAATGATCGTAAATTTACAGTAGAACTTAAAGCAGGACTTGCAAAAGTAAACCTACCTAACGGAACTGTTCAAACAAAACTCATTAATGCTACAGAAAAAAACTCTGCGGAATTAGACACTTTGTTGTTAGCTTCTTGCGTAGTTGAAATTGCTGATCAACCGGTCTTAGATTCCAGTCGCATTAGAAATTTGGGTATCAATGATCGTAGAACCCTGCTAGAAGAGATTGCAAAGCGTAATCCTGGACCACAACTAAGCGAAATTAAAAAGGCTTGCAAAAACTGCGGCCAGGAGGTAAGCCTGCCACTAACACTGGCAGAATTGTTTCGTCAATGAAACTACTTATCAAGACGTAATTGATGCCTATGACCTTTTAGCTCAGTACTTTCCGGGTTGGTCGTTACAGGAGTTGAGAAGTCTTACAGTACGAGAACGACTAGTGTTTTTATCTAAAGCAATAACAAGACCTAAGGCGGTGAAATAGCTTGGCAGAGGCAAGAGGAAACTTAGGCACCGGTGGAGACGAAGCTTTCACCGGTCAAAAGAGTGTCGAAAAGTTAACTGAGACCGGTAATAAAGGTCTTACTAATATGCTCAAGACTGTAATGGGCATAGAAAAATCTTACGAAAAAATACAAAAGCACGCAGAAAAAACTGCTGAAGCCCAAGCAGCCGCTAATGGAAAACCTACCAGTACTATGGGTAGTAGCCTTGCTCAGTTACCTGACCGTGGAAACAACGGTATGTCAACCGCTTCAAGGCTTGGTTTAGGAGTAGCTGCAATTGGTGCAGGTGCTATGGGCATCATGCCGAACACCATGACCGCAGTAACACAAAGACTTAGCGCTGAAGGCGTAGCCATGTATAGCTCTGGCCGCATGGGTGCTAGAGGAGTAATTAACTCCGCAAACTCTATGGTCGGGCGTGGAAACGCAACTAGCGCTATGGGACCGACTATGGCTATGGGACAAGTCCTGTCTCAAGGTGGTTACGGTGCGCAATCAGTAAGCACACAGAGAATTATGAGCCAGCTTGGTGGCATGAGTGCCGTCAGTGGTATGAGCAACGAACAAGCAGCGGGATCTTACGCCAGTCAAAACGGCATGAACATGTTGCGTCTAGGAATTAGACTTCGTGATAGAGACGGAAACCTTAGACCGCCTAACGAAATTATTAACGAGCTGTACTCAAAAATATACAGAGGAAAAACACCTAAAAATCCTGAGGTAATGTTTAGTCCAAACAGCATTGAGTATCAGACAATTATGAATATTGCTGGTGGAGACGAAGGCCTATTTAATTTATACGCCAGCGGACTTATGGCAAGATTTAAAAACAACAAGCCTCTTACTGCAAAACAAATGAGCAGTGCTAAAGGCATGCTTGGAACTATGGGCGTTAAAGGTGGCGTTCAAGAGAGTAACTTTAAGTTTCAAAGTTCACAAAATCGTCTTTTAGAGGGAACAGAAAAAGGATTAGTTGGTGGATACCAAGGAGCCCTTGGAGCAGCCTCTGCAGTTAATGATGGTTTCTCTGCTATGGCGGAGACCCTGCCCGGCGTTGTAAACGGCTTAGCGGCTCTTAAAGGCGTGTTACAGACCCTTCCACAAGCAGGTGGCGCAGGAGCAACAATGTCAGGTGCTGCCGGTGCTCTTTCAAATATGCTTATGATGAAGATGGCACTTGGTGGAGGCGGAAAATTAATTGCCCCTACTTTAGGAGCAGCGGGCGCAGCGGGCGTAGCAGGTGGCTCTGGAGCTGCTGGAGCGGCAGCAGGAGCGGCAGGCACCGCAAGTAAATTTGCTAAGTTTGGTGCTATGGGTAAAGCAGTACCTATTTTAGGAGCAGCGCTCTCTGCATACGGCGGATATCAAACTGCAAAAGTTAAAAAAGGATTTGATTTTAAATCTTTGTTGACCAGTGCTGCACTTGGCGGTGGAGGCGGTGCGTTAGTAGGCGGTCTTCCTGGAGCGTTATTAGGCGCATTAGTTGGTGGAGGATCAAACGCAGTAGGTCAACTTATGGGAGGCCAAGGTGGTGGAGATAGCTCTGGACCATCTTCAAGTTCTCCTGGAACAACACCTATGGCAATAAATCCTGCTCCTAATCGTCAGTATGTTTCTTCTGAATACGGCGCTAGACAAGATCCAAACAATCCTAAAGAAAGGCACCACCACGGAGGCATTGACTACGCCATGCCAGTTGGTAGTCCCGTACTTGCCGCAGCTGATGGAGTAGTAGATCAAGTAACTACTCAACCAAAAAGCGATAGAAGCTACGGACATTATGTAGTTATTAAACACGATGGTTTTCTTACTTACTACGCTCATTTAAGTAAGTCCATAGTTAAAGTTGGTCAAGAAGTAAAGCAAGGACAGCTTATTGCTTATTCTGGTGGTGCAAAGGGAGCTTGGGGTTCTGGAAGCTCTACTGGTCCACACTTACATTTTGAAGTAAGAATGAGTAAAGGAAGCAAACAAACTGTAAACCCTACAAGTATTTTTGGAAAAATTAAATCAAAAATTACTAGTATGTTAACGGGTAAAGACGCAAATGAAATACAAGAAAGTGATCTCTCACAGTTTGTGTTGGGCGGTAGTGATTCTAAAAGCAAAGGATTTGCTGGAGGACAACTACTAGAAATGATCCAACGAGGAGGTCCACTTAGTTATGGAGATATATCTAAAGGTGGCGCTTTAGATTGGGCAAAAGAACACGGAGAATCCTCAAGCGTCTTAGACGGACTTATGGGAGACTCTAAAATGACCGCAGCTAGTGGGGACACAAGCGGAATGGCATTTGGATCTAGAGAAGGTTTATTAAAAGCTTTGCACTCTCAAGGCTTTAGAGGTAAGTCCTTACAGACAGCTTTTGCTGTTGCTTTAGCTGAATCTGGTGGACGTGCTGGAGCGCGAGGGGACGTTGACATACAAAACAAAACCTACGGCCCAAGCTTAGGTTTATTTCAAATTAGAAGTTATAAAGACCCTAAGAAATGGGGAGACGCTGGGCAGTGGAGAGATGGTAAGCGTTTAACTGATCCATCATTTAACGTTAAAGCAGCTTGGAACATTTCTAACCAAGGTCAGAATTGGAAAGCTTGGTCTGCGTACAAGAATGGCTCTTTCTCACAGTTCTTAGATGACGCTGAAACAGCCTCTAAAAAAGCAGGAATACCCGCTTACGAATACGGAACTGATCGAACTAAAGAAGGTTTGGCTTACCTGCACCCAGATGAAATGGTTCTTAACAAAGGACAAGCAGACTTACTTAGAAATAATAGATCTAATGGCTCTGGTGGCGCAACAATTAACGTTCAAATGGCAGTAACTATTGCTAAAGCTGGGGATCAAGAAGTTCTTGTACTGCTAGATAAGTTTAAGAAAGCAATTGCTAACGATAAAGACATTGCAGCGATAGGGGCTTACTAATGGCGGTTAAGTACTGGGCCGAAATTGTTCGTGAAACTCCTGCTGCCAAAAATCTTTGCGGAGAGCAAGTTTACTATGCTGTACGCGTATTTAAAGGCGATACCACAGACGCATCAATTGAATACCAACTGGAGTCTTTTAACCGAATAGAGCTATCTGGCTCAGACTCTCGTAGAGCTGTAGTAACTACTAAAGACGTTAAGGATTTTGTAGAGGGCGCCGTAATAAAAGAAAGCGATCCTTTTAGAAAACCTTTAGATAGAGATTACTTTAGGGTAGGATTTACTTCAAGTAAGCCTGGTACTTACACGCCTCAATTTACCATTAAAGTTTACGAACCATTTCAGTCTATTATTCCTGGGTTGTCTAATGCTTCAACAAGTCAATTAAGAGCTAGCACTGAACAAGCAGACATAAATAACGGCGCTACTATAATAAATATAATTGCCCCTAGACAAAATACTACTTTTAACTGGGGTCAAACTGGCTACAATCCAACAAAATGGCAAACAGTACCTATCCCTAGCATTGGTTTTACAAAAGCACCTGTTGCTCCAGATAGACCCTCTGCATTAGCAGAAGCTACTACAGTTGACGGTTGGACGTGGGATGAGTGTAACGGAAAACGTTGGGTAGCTGCATTTGCAACCTACCGCTATGTCCTAACTAAGGCACCTTATACTGTTGGGCCAGCTGCTGCAACAGGAAGCAGTGCAAATGTAAGCGGCAACTATTCAAAACAAGTTAAGTACACCGTTAGGGCTCTTTCTGCTACAGATATTAAAACTTACCCAAACGCTACCTTTGCAGAACATAAAGAGGCTGGACGTATAAAGGTTATTTGGACTGCATTTGGTTGGGATTGGGCGTCAACAGGAAAAGCTTTTATTGACCCAACAACTACTAAACCAGCAATTCAAGCTCAATCATACAAAAATGAAGCAATTGCTACTCGTAAAAAGTTTTCTACTACAGTTTGTGGTAGCACTGGCGGCAATAATACTACTACCCCTCCTCCTGCGTCTACCATTGCTCCCGCCCCACCATCTGTAGTAAGAGCTCAAAACTTTAATCCATACCCACATAGATCTACTAGAACGTTTAGTCCTATGGTGGATCGAGAAGATATTGAATATGAGCAAGCAAATAAAAACGATCAATTAGCTTCTTTTTACGTAGATCCAGAAATAGTTAACTTACCAGATAAAAAACAAGCGTTATTACCTGGAGGTAATGCTGCTCAATTAGACAAACTTTGGGGATTTAGATTTTTGTTTAATCCGCAGTACTTAAGCTTTAATTTAAGTTCAAACAATAAAGTTGACTGGACTCGTCCTAATGAGAACGACGCTGCATTAGTAACGTCAGGTATTGGCGGAAGTATTACCGTAAATATTCTTTTAGATAGGGTTGCTGACATGTCTACTATGAAACAGTGGAAGAAAAACGGCGGGGGTCCTATGAAACAAGGAGAATACCCAGTTTCAATGGACGCTGAACAATGCGCAGGTATTTTACACCGAGGTACAGAGTACGATCTTGAATACTTGTTTAGAGTAATAAACGGAAACCCTCAAAAAGTAATTTTAATGGGGGAATCTCCAGAAGATGGCTTAGAGATGTATAGTGCAAACATGGGCTACATGACTCAACTACCTTTTATATTTAAAATTTCTGAGAGGCAACGCTATAAAGTAATTATGCAAAGCCTTAACATAGAGCACAGCATGTTTACTAGAGATATGATACCTATTAGAACCGTAGTTCAAATAGGTCTTGAACGTCTTCCAGACCTTGTCAGCGGAGACTTTGAAAAGTTTGAAACTGCTGAATTCTTTAATAAAGTCAGTACTATTACTAAGCTTAACAATGCGCCTGACTGGACTGTTACAGGAATGGCTGGGAGGGATAGAAACTAATGGCCGTATATAGAGACTCTCGCTACGACGATGGGGATGCCCAGCAAATAAAAAACAAAACCACCGGGGCTTACGCCTGGACGGTATATCGAGCATTCCCAGAATCTAGAGTAATTACCTACATTGACTACACCTGGGTAGATGGAGATAGGTTGGACTACTTAGCCGCAGTCTATTTAAGAGACTCTACTTTGTGGTGGCAGATATTAGATATAAACCCTAGTCTTCCAGATGCTTTAGAAATAGCACCTGGAACTATTATTAGAGTTCCTAGGATATAACATGGCTGTAGCGCTATCTAAAAATAATTTAGTTAAGACTCCTATAGAGCGTTTTCCTACCCGAGCCGTAAAATTTCCTTTAAGCCCTTCGTTCGGGTTAATTTTTATGACGGCTACATTAAATCAAGAATTTAATTCTCACGACACTTTGACTATAAAATACGCTGGAAAGATAGAAGATACCTTAAATTTTATTAGCTCAGGAGACCCCGTTACGTTTGAGTACTCTGGGGCAGGGTTTAAAAAAACATGGGTGGGTTACGTACACAAAGTAATACCCTCTACCGTAGCTGAAAACACTACTACCATTATTTGTATTTCTCCAACATACCTTTTAAAAACAACTAGACAAAAAATTTACAAAAAAGTAACCGCGGATCAAGTTGTTCAAAAAGTATGTAAACAGTACGGGTTAAAAGCCGTTACTCAACGTCACCCTAGAGTATTTGCTAGTATCGCTCAAGCTGGACAAAGTGACTGGCAACTATTAAGAAGATTAGCTAAGCAAACTGGTTTTGGCTTAAAGGTTACGGGTACCACTGTCTACTTTATGTCAAAAGATAAGTTGAGTTCGGCTAGTGCCACAAAAGCACCTTACTTTTTTAAAGAAAAGGCAGCCCCTACTGTTCGTACTATTACCTCTATGGGAACTATATTAGAG
>Ga0114974_10003180_pt1 | contig 12485 bp, 8 predicted proteins | sample S_130206_EF_Meta_FD_87318 | JGI IMG/M metagenome (GOLD analysis project Ga0114974, IMG submission 87318) | Freshwater microbial communities from Lake Simoncouche, Canada to study carbon cycling - S_130206_EF_MetaG | ecosystem: Environmental > Aquatic > Freshwater > Lake | place: Lake...
CCGTGAACCATTGCAATGCTTGCTCCGGTTTACCCTCAAGCAGCGCCAACTGGCCCTTTCCGTTATACGCGTAATCGAGCAAGTCTGATTTTGGAAATGAAGTCATCAATTCCACGTAAAAATCGGCTGCCCGTTTGTTCTCCTTGCGCTCTAAAAGCCTGTCGCCGCTTTGAGCAAGCAACGCCGCGCCCAGAGCTTTTGGCGGCGCTTTGTCGCATATGGCGTCCAGGGCTGCTGCTGCGGCTTCCGGTTTCCTGCGCATCCGGGCGAGCTCGGCCTGTGCGTATAGAACGCGAGCCGCTACGAGGGGGGTGTCTTGGAATGTTTTTTTGTCCAAATATTTGGAAAGACTTTCCTCGGGGTTGTAAGGAAGGCCTCCCTCAGTCTGCGGCGGGTTGGAGGTGGATCGCGGGGCCTTGAGGCATAATTGCGCCAATTGAGAGAGCAATTGTTCGACCGCATCCTGAGTGCGGTCATTGATAAAGCCGGAAATTTTTTCAATCAGGAACCCTTTGGCTTCCTCTGTTTCACCAGCCTTGTGCATGGCTTTAGCGACCCAGTACATCGCTAGGACGTTTGAGGGATGCTTCGGTTTGGCGGCGAGAAATTCGCGGAACATTTCCGCCGCTTCCTCGGATCGGCCTAATTTCTGGAGCTGTTTGTTCGCTTCAAACAGAGCATAATGGACCACTTCGTCGCTGGAACCTCTGTTGCTAGCTTTTCGGTAAATGGGAATGGCTTCCGCATGACGATTTAGCGCGCTTAAAGCGTCTCCATGTAGAGCGAGAACGTCACCGGAAATCGGATGGTCCCCATACAATGCCTCCCACAAGGCGCAGAGGCGCACAACCTCGTCAGATTTACGCGCCGCCTGGTAACAGGCGGCAATTCGGTAGGCTGCGTCCGGCGCAAACTGGCCGTCGGCATGTTGCTTTGAATAAGACTCAAATTTCTGGAGGGCAAGTGCGTATTCCCCGTTGAAAAAGTGAGCAAGGGCGATGCGGTACCCTGCCTCCTCATAAAACTCGCCGCTCGCGTAGGAGGCAATGTAGGTTTGGTATCCAGCGATTGCTTCTTTGTAGGATCCTTTGCTGAAGTGCGTGTTTGCCAAAAGAAAGAGGGCGGTCGGGACTTGCGGGCTTTTAGGGGATTGCTTGAGTAATTGTTCAAGAGCCGCCGAGGCAGGTTCCAATTGCTCCATTTGAAGTTGCTGGGTTCCAAGAAGGAGCAGAGCGGTATCGCTGCTTGTTGTCTTTGGATACTCAGCCAGAAGTTCTTTGAGAACGCGGACCGATTTGTTTGGGTCGCCAGCACGTGCGTAAAGAGACCCAAGATTCAGGAGGGTTTCTTCGCGGCCAGTTTTGTCCGGAGCAAGGAGGATTGATTCAAAGAGGAGAATGGCCTCTTCGAGTCGGCCAGATTCTTGGTAAGCCGATGCTTGGCGAGCCCTGAGGGCAAAAAGAACGTCTGGCGCCCCGGTGGTCTGCTCTAACGTTTGCTTAGCCGTGTCGTATTGAATTCTTAAGCGGTTGTTGGCGCTTGTGAGTTCAACGGTGCGAGCGGGATCAAGTTTGGCAGAGGCAACGTTCGCCTCCATTCTGCGAACGAGGCTCTGCATGCGCTGCTGTTGAAGCAACACAGTGTCTTCTTTACGTCGAACCATTGAATAGGCCAGAAGTGCCTGTTTTAGTTCCAATGCGTGCAGAAATGCATCGCCGATTTCAAAGGCCAGAGCATTTAACTGGAGAGGATTTTCAACAAGATTCAGCAGACGACCTTGGAGTTGTTCCAGAATTTTCAGAGCATTTGTGCGTTCGCCTCGCTCTGCCTCGACCGAACTGAGAAGAAGGGCGGCCTGAACTGATTCAGGAGTTTTGAGACCGCCCGCAATCAATGACTGAAGCGTTTTTGCCGCCTCCGAAGCCTGCCCCATCTCCTTCTGGAGAGCGCCCTTCGCGAGTTGTGCCTGTTCCTTGGATGAGCCACCCTTTTGGATCACAAGTTCGAAGGTGGCTGCTGCTTTGTCTTTTTCGCCCAACAAAGTATGGCATTGCGCAATTCCAAGAAGTGCGTCGACGGCCTTGGACCCGCCCGGATAAAGTTTGATGTACGTTTCAAACGCAGCCTTGGCCTTTGCCGTCGCCTTTGTATTAAAATGCGCGGCGGCAAGAGAGAAATGGACGCTTTCCATTCCCGGACCGCCAGCGCCGAGTGTCAGCATCTCTTCCAGATTGACGATGGCGGTCTGAAAATCACCGGCGGCGAACGCGTTCATCGCCTTCGTATAGACTTCGGCCGCCGGAGATCCGCCCGGGGTCGATTGGGCGTGTAGTAGGGTGGAAAGCAGCGTTGAAAACACAACCGCTCCGCCCAGGATGCGCCGCATCAAGGGGGGACGAGTAAACGTCTGTTTTTGGCAAGGAGAGGGAGGAATGCCCATCGGTTTGATTCAATTCAGCGTTCGCTCCGGAGAAGCCGTGAATAAGAAGTTGGCGGCTGTGGTAGAAGGACAGAATTAGCCGTTCCCTCGCAAATCATAAGGAGCCTTTTTTTAATTCTTCCACCGCGAAGTCCGCGGCTCTGGCGGTTAAAGCCATGTAAGTGAGTGACGGGTTGACGCATGAGCCGGATGTCATCGCGGCTCCGTCAGTCATAAAAACATTGCGAACGGAATGGATTTGGTTGTGGGCGTTTAAGACCGATGTCTTTGGGTCGCGGCCCATGCGGGCTGTTCCCATTTCGTGAATGGCCATTCCGGGATAAGAGCCGTTGTCATAGATTTTCACGTTTTTGAGGCCGGAGGCCTCTAGCATCTCTTTGGCATCGTTTGCCATATCGAGCCGCATCTTTTTCTCGTTTTCCTTAAGCTCCGCATCAAAAAGAACCACGGGCATCCCCCATTTATCTGGGGAGGTTCTATCCAAGGTCATTTTGTTTTCAAAGTAGGGCAGCATTTCACCGAACCCGGTGAGTCCCATTGTCCAATCCCCCGGATGAGTGAGCGTTTCTTTGAAGTCAGCGCCAAAAGCGAGTTCAGCGACGTTTCTCTGCCAGCCTTGGCGGCTTGCCGAACCCTGATATCCGAAGCCGCGGGCGTAATCCCTGCGTTCGCTGCCCAAATTACGGTAGCGCGGGATGTAAATCCCGTTCGCCCTTCGGCCGTAATAATACTTGTCTAGATCGCCCTCCCAGGTGCCGTTTGCGCCGATGCGAAAATGGTGGTCCATGAGGTTTCGGCCGAGCTGTCCCGAATCGTTTCCAAGACCGTTTGGAAAACGGGCGGAAACCGAGTTCATGAGCAGCGTTGTGGAGCTGATGGTACTCGCACAAACAAAAACCACCTTTGCGTTATACTCGCGGTCTTGCAATGTCACGGCGTCCCTGACCCGAACGCCTGTCGCCCGTTGAGTGGCGTCGTCGTAAAGAATATGGGTCGCAACCGAGTCGGGGCGCAGCGTTAGACGGCCCGTTTTTGAAGCGGCCGGAAGTGTTGATGATTGAGAGCTAAAGTAAGCACCGAAGGGGCAGCCGAGATTGCATTTGTTTCTGTATTGGCAGCGGGAACGACCTACACCCAGTTGTTCTTTGGCAGCTTCCGAAAGATTGGCCACGCGACCTATGGTTAAATGGCGTCCTGGGAAGTGTTTTTCGAGTCGTTGTTTGACCTCTTTTTCGACATGAAACATGTCCATTGGAGGCAGAAATTCTCCATCGGGGAGCTGTGGGAGGCCGAGTTTCTCTCCGGAAATGCCCGCGAATTTTTCGACGTACGAGTACCACGGGGCGATGTCTGCGTAGCGAATCGGCCAGTCGACGGCGATGCCTTCCTTGAGGTTGGCTTCAAAATCAAAATCGCTCAGTCGGTAGGATTGTCTTCCCCACATGATCGACTTTCCTCCGACAATATTTGGACGGAACCAGTCGAATCGTTTCTCCTCCTTGTAGAGGGAATCAGTATCGGTCATCCAATACTTTTCCGTCATTTCGTTGTAGGGATAATCTCTTGAGAGCTTTGGGTGGGTCTCGATCTGACTCGTGGTGAGGCGCCCCGCGTATTGCATCTCCCAAGGCGCCTTCATTGCATTTTCGTAGCCTGTGATGTGTTCCAGAGAGCGCCCACGTTCCAGCAGGAGGACGCGCAATCCTTTTTCGGTGAGTTCTTTCGCTGCCCATCCTCCGGAGATTCCAGAGCCGATGACGATGGCATCGAAAGTCATGTCTTTCACCGCGTTAATGTTGAGATTTGCCATCGGGATGGAAATGGGTCGTGTTGCTTTGTGCTGCGAGGTTAAAGAGCCCAGGTCTTTTGTCCGGGCTCCATCGGTACGGATCCGATAAATTTGCCTGGAATCGGGAGGTAGGCGAGCGCCTTGCTTGCACCGATTTCTGAAGTGAAATAACCGGTCACCGTAAGCTGCTTTAGTTTTAGAAAAAACGGTTTGTCACGCACTGTGCAGCGTGTGAGCAATTCCGTGCGTTGCTTCGTATTTAATTGCAGAAAGGGAAGGCCGAATGTTTGCACCCCATCTGCTTTGACTTGGGCAAGACTGTGATAAAACTGTTTTTGTTCCTCGGGTTTATGGCAGTCACGAAGAACACGAATGATGAATTTCTCCACCCCTGCCGCTTTCGCCCCCGGGGTCTCAGTGTTTGGAATAATCAGATCCGCGAGTTCAGCAAGGAGCAGCTCTTGATCCGATGTTGTCGCAGAGCTTGCCCCGGCGAGAAGGGATGGCTGCTGCGCCAAGACCGCGAGCTCTCGCGAGAAGAATGCCCCGAGCGATAGGGCGCCGAGTTGAATGGCTTTCCGTCGTTTCATGAAGAGTGTGGAGGGCGGTTTTGTACTTCGAGGATGGATTCGCGGCAAGGGTGCCTGTGGATCAGGTAGAGGGATTTCTAGCGGGCCGACGGCTGCAAAGTCCGGGCGGATAGCGTGCAGGAGAAAAGCTGCGCGCCCCGCGCTGGCAGGTCCAGAAATAGACCGTTCTCCACAAGATCCACTCCATCCCTTGTCCATGTCTCACAACCGATTCTGTCTGCCAAAATACACGTTTTTTCCGAAAGGCCAGGGATGCTCAATGACACGCGGCACTGCGATTGATGCGAAGCCATGTTCACCACGACCAGGTCGAAATGGGCTTCGGAATCGGGATCTAGCCAGAGTACGACTGTGAAAAAGAGGGAAGTGGGATTGCCCTCCCATGCGGCCGTAGGAGAGAGTAATCGTCCTTCGCCGTGGCCAACTGCACTTTTGGCGAAGGCCTCAAGCAGAGGGGCGTACATCGTTTGAATTGAAGAGTCGACTGGTTCGTCGGCTCTGCGTGCCAATTGTACGCGGGCGAAGCGGCGGACCCCTTCGAGTTGGCCGTCGTGCAGAAATCTCATTCCCGGAAGGCCTAGGGATAGAACGACTGCCGCGCGGTGCAACTCCAACGAGACTTCCGTTGAAATGCGGGGTTCATCGTGGTTCTCGAGAAAATGCGCACGGTGGGCGTTGTGCACTCCCAATCCTAGCAGGTGTGGCTGGATGTTTTGCGGTTGGTCGTGGACCACAAAATCGTAGAGGTTTTTATCGTAAGCGTAGTCGAAGCCGAGCTCACACAGCCGGCCTTCCAGACCCCAGTAGGCTTCCGCGAGGAATAGAAAATCTGGGCGTTCCTGTTTCACCCTGTTGATGGCGGCTTGCCAGAACTCACCTAGAACCCTCGGTTCTTCGAGCGGAACGTGCGCCCAAGTGCGTTCAAAAATATCTGAGAGCAGAAGCATGGCCATATCGCACCGGACCCCATCGCATTTTTGGGTGAGAGAGAGAACCAGTGCCGTCATGGCCTCCCTCGTCTCTGGGCGGCGGTATTCCAGTTGGACGGTGTCTGTCCAGCCCGGGAAATAGGGATCCTTACCGTGGGCAATAAACCACGGCGCTGTGGTTGTTGGGGAGGGGAATGAATCGGCAAAGGAGGAAGGTCCGCCGACAAAACGTTTAGGGTGGTTCGTAACCCATGGGTGGTCTAATCCCAAATGATTGGGGACGAAATCAAGGATCAGTTTGATCCCAAAGGTGGACAGTTTTGCCCGGAGCGCTGCAAGGCCCTCGTCCCCTCCAAGCGATTGAGCCACCTGAAGTGCTTCGACAGCGTAGGGAGACCCAAGCACGTCCGCTTCAGTCCAGTCTGGCAGAGCTTCATTGTAAGCGTTTCGGAGGTCGTTATGCGTTTGTGCCTGTCTCCGAGATTTGCTTCCGGTTGGCCATACGCCCATCAACCAAAGGTGTGTGACCCCGATCTTTTGCAGGGCCTCAAGTTCAACCTCCGGTACCTGCTGCAGGCTGAGTGTGGAGGCGTATTTCAGCGAAAGCCGGGCCAACCATTGGCGCGCATTGACTTCGTACAGGAGTGGATGAGTCATAGACGGAGGGACCAATGCGCCAAGAAGGTGCGATGGATGTTAGAAGGGAAGCGGAATGGGATGGGGCGGATACCGAGTGGAGGTATCCGCCCGCGCGTTGGAGACTATTGCCGGCTTTACTCTTCAGGGAGAGGTTGTCCCATGGTCTCTGGCGCGAAAGGCAGAGTCACAAGCGCCACGAGGAAGATACAGCACATGGTCATCGCGGCGTAACGCAGGGGTAACGACGGGTCGACGGCCTTATAGGCTCCGAAAACGTCTATGGTCAGTTTGGCGGAGAAGAAGCTGCCAGCCGCTGCAGCGAAGCGGCCGAAATTGTAACAGAAGGAAGTGCCCGTGCTGCGAAGACGGCTGGGGAACAATTCCGGCAGATAGATGGCGAAGCCTGCGAAAACACTGAGCTGTGCCATGCCCATGAGTGGCATCATCCAGTAGGCGTCCATGGGTGAGTTCATCTTCCAATACACAAGGAAGGTGACCACGAGGGCCGCAGAAAAGCCGAAGCCAAAGGCGAGTTTTCTTCCAAGGGTGGCAATCTTTGTGAACAGAGTCATGCCGAGAGCCGCACCGACCATCTGGAGTAAATAGGCCTTGGTAATCGCGGCATCGACGTTTGCCTTGACCATATCGGGAGCGACCGTGTTTTCAAAATAAGTTTTGAAAACAACCTTCTGCAAATCCACTGCGTATTCACCAATGGCCCAAAGACCGACCACTCCGGTTCCTGCGATGATCGCACCCACCACAAGATTTTTACGCCAGCGTTTCTGGGCGAGAAGGCTTATGTAGGGGCCAAGGATGCCACCAGTGGGCAATCCACCCTGCTCTTTCAAACGAAGCCAAGGCTCGGGCTCTTTAAGTTTTCCGCGGGTGAAAATGATGAGCAGCGCAGGAAACGCCCCGATCAAAAACATCCAGCGCCAGCCTGTCCCTGCAACCAGCGTTCCGTCTTTTTCGAGGGCATCGATGCCCATTTTTGCAAAGCCGGCGGCGATATTTCCGACGGTTGAAAGGATTTGCAGTAAACCGAGGGATTGAGCCCTCGCTTCGCTCGGTACGGTTTCAGCAATGAGTGCCACGGCAAGTCCGAAGACCCCACCGACGCCGAGGCCAGTCAAAAAGCGGAAGATGGTGAAGTCGAGCTGGGTCTGGCTGAAATAGCTCAGACCGGTGAATGCGGAATAGATAAGGATGGTGAGGGTGAGCATCCTCGCGCGTCCATAACGGTCGCCTAAGGCGCCGAAAATCATGCCACCCACTCCCCAGCCAATGAGAAAGCAAGCTGTGACAATTTTTCCAAACCCCTGAACCTGCGTGTCCGTTGGGGGCAGATTCATCAGGTTGGAGAGGGCCGGAATGCGAGCCAGCGAAAAAAGGCGCTGGTCCAGGCAGTCAAAGAACCAAGCGGCCGAGGCCACGCAGACGACGAACCAATGGTAGGGAGTCAGATGACTCCACCAAGACCGAGAGATGGGTTTTTGCATTTAGATTGGGGTTGGGGGGGGACGAATGAGTGTGCTGGCCTGAGCGGCACACGAGGATGACAATTGATTTATAGAGACTGGAGTGGGAGAGACGAGGCTAATGTAGAGGCTAAGAATTCTGCCAGATTGGACTGACGCCCCGCCGTTGGGTTGAATTATCCCCCAAAATCGGCGGGCTTTCCCTAGGGAAATTGCTCCGGAAATTACCGTATGCCGATTTTTCTGAAGCTTTCTGAAAATTGCTTTTTGAACTCAGTTTCGCCCCGGTTTGCCAGAAGGATGCTAATAAGGTTGATCCCCGTGACTTCGGAACGAGCCTGATTGGGCAGGGATAAACGCGCAGGATAAGAAACCGTTCCGTCGGCATTTCGGTGGACTTCTGGATTTCTGTAGAACGAAGTCCAAGCATCCCGAGCCTCGCGAATTTGATCCAGATACTGCAGAAAAGGCGTCCCATGGCCATCGCCGTCAAGATGGCAAAAAAAGTAAACGAGCAGGCAGGAAGAAAAATAAAGACGCGCCTGATCCCGGTTCCCATTGTCTCCCCGAGCATGCCATACCTGCGCGGGCAAAGAAAGGAGTTCAGTCAAGGAGCCTGTGTCCAGAAGGGAACTATGCGTAAGGTTCTGATAGTTTTTGACGTATTCTCTAATGCCCCTCTCGTGGGCGTTGCACGCGAAGGCGCCGTTGTGGAAGGGAATCATGGAAGTGTATTCCGCAGTGCCCTCGATCATCCAGATGGGTAAAAAAGGAAGAAATTCATCCATCATTTGGTGGGTCACTTCGTGCACAATGGTTTCGTTGTTATAAACGGGGTTCTTGAACCAAGTTTTGGCGCGCAGTTCCAAACCCAGGCTTTCAAACGGGATTTTAAAAATTTTCGAACTACGGAAGTAGGCTCCGCTTGAGTTTTTGGGCCCGCCATCCTGAATATAGCTCGCGCGGTTCGCGTAAAGTTTGGCCCGGTAGTAGCCAAAATCAGGGGGTGGCTGAGGCTGGATGCCCCAGGGCAAAACTTGAGTCAGGGTGCGCGTGGCCTCAAAGGTGCGGGCAACTTCTTTCATGACCGAGCCCGCTAATTTCTCCGGCGCGGCAAATTCAAAGCTTTTTGAACGGTACAAATACCCCTTGAAGGCATCCGTTTCTGGAACCTGTTGCACGTTGAGTGCAGACTCCTCGGGAATCGCTTTTTCTGGCCAAACTCTTTTTTGCGGGGAAACCAGCGGTGGCAGTTTACTCTGAGTGTTTTCTAGTCGCAGGGATGCGGGCGGAGCGCCGGTCCATTTGCTTTGCACGAAAGACTGATCCTCCGCGCAGAGCGTTTTAAGCGCCAAAACAATGGGTTTTCCGTTCGGCGGACGTAGCGCAACGCGCGTGCCGTCGGTATTGACGTAGGTGGCTTGGAAAAGGCGCCCATCCGTAGTGGTCCATGTGCGGACAGGGCCTTCGGTGCTGGTGCTTTCCTTCTGGCCTTGGGCGTTAAGATTTGCGGCAGGCGTCAGAGAATAAAAGACGCAGGACAGGACGAGGAGTAAAGTGCGAATTTTTTTGAGCATCAGCAGATTTGATGTTTTGCGTGGGGGCGTTGCGTCGTCAGGCCTGATGAACGGTGTTTTCCAACAACCATGAAAAATGCAGAGCCAACAAGCAAAACGTGCTAATTTTGAAGCTCCAGGCGTGGCTCAAGGAATAGTTTTGGCCGGAGTGAAAATTTATTTTCTTAAGTTTAAACCTCTGGGTTTCTTGAAACCTTACGGAATAGGGGTTAGGCACAATACGCAAAGCTGGGAAAGGCAGCACTTCTTAGCCTGCGATTTCGCGCCCGCTCCGCGCCCTAAATTTTTTTTCATGAAAAACACCTCGTACGAATTCCTCAAAACCCTGCTTGAAACCCCATCTCCCTCCGGCTTTGAAACCCGCGGACAGAAAGTGTGGGTCGACTATGTCAGCCAGTTTGCTGATTCAGTGGAGACAGATGCCTACGGGAACGCCTTCGCCACACTCAATCCAGGAGGCGATCCTACCATTCTTTTTAGCGGTCATGTGGATGAACTGGGATTGATGGTTTCTTTCATTTCGGAGGAAGGATTTCTTTATTTTAAGGGAATTGGCGGCGTGGACAGGACCTTGATTCGGGGCCAGCGGGTGACCGTGCATGGCACGAAGGGCGCGGTGCCGGGTGTCACGGGGTTGCTGGCGATTCATCTACAGGAGCCCGATGACCGGAACAAAGTTCCTGAGATTCATTCGATGTACATTGATCTCGGCGTTTGCTCCCGAAAGGAAGCGGAAAAACTCGTGAGAGTAGGCGATCCAGTGACTTATTCTGCCGGTTTCCAGGAACTGGCCGGTGGAAAATTCGCGGCAAGGGGCTGCGACAACCGCATCGGTGCTTGGGCGGCTGCCGAGGGATTGCGGTTGGCTTCACTCCATAAAAAGGCACTCAAGTCCTGCATCGTCGCGGTTTCAACCATCCAGGAGGAAAACGGCGCCTATGGCGCTTCTATGGCCGGGTATAGAGTGCACCCTGATGTCGCGCTTGTAGTGGACGTCACTCATGCGACAGACATCCCAAACTGCTCAAAGCCAAAACATGGCGATGTCGCGATGGGGAAGGGGCCCGTCCTAAGCCTGGGAAGTGTAAACCATCCAGTGGTCAACGCCCGCCTGCGCGAAGTCGGCAAAAAGGCGGGTATCGCCCTTCAATCGGAAGCCAATCCGCGCTGTAGCGGCACCGACGCCGATGAAATATTCAAACAAAAGGGAGGCATTCCCACGGTCTCTCTTGGCGTCCCCAACCGCTATATGCACTCGCCTGTGGAGATGATTCAGTACTCCGACCTTGAGCAAACGGCCGAACTGCTGGCCGCCTTCGCGAGGAGTGCCAAGGCGGGCGAGCGCTACGGGGTCAATCTCCAGTAAGACGCACGGGCGCAGGCGAACTACATCGCGCTTCTTTTTGGAGCTTGGATGATTACTTTTTGGGTTAGGTCTAAGTCGCCTTCTTTGTAACTTTCAGTCTGCAGCGCCGTTAGATACGCCTCAATGAGGCTTATCGCTTCAGTTCTGGACATCGCGTCGGCAGCGTTCACCAGTTGAAGACGTTCATTGTATTCGCGGAAATCGAGGCGGATTTTCCCGACATTGAGCAACTGGGTGACAACACCCAGAGTATGCGCGCTTGAGCAGCCTAGCTTGAAAAGATAATCGTCAATCTTCTCAGAGAGAAAGAGTACGGAATGGGTGACGTCACCCGCGGTTCCTGGGAGTGTGCTCGTCCTTGTCTGCTTGATTCTAATTTCAGCGATTTGCTTGAGAGGCATACCTCATCTATTTCCATATTCCGCCGATGGAGGCAAGGTGGAAGTGGTAACTGGGCATCATCTAAAAATGCGCATCCTGATGGCTTGGTTATGGTCGCTTCGTGTTATGCGTTATGGCACGCACAAAGACATCGACTCCTGTTTTGGGTCCATCTGTTGAGTGATTCAGCAATTTTATGAATTGCGTATTTCCTGTTCCAGAGATCGAATGGGCGGAATGAAGATTCTTTTAATATGCCTAAGTTTATGGGTCTCTTTGGGCAGCGCCTTTGCCGGGGACATTCAGGTTTCCATGGAGCGCAAAAGAACAGGACTGCGCGGCGAACAGGCCCAGGCGGGATTAAATAGCGGCACTCAGAAATGGATTGGGGAGATCAAGGTGGAGAGCGGCGCCGCTCAGCCGACCCCCGAGCTGCAGGTGCGTTACGTTGTGTACGTCAAGCGGCAGAAGATAGGCCAGAAGCCAGGCGAGGACAAAATCGAGGAAGTCAGTGGAGAGTCCGTCGTGCCTTCGTTGAAGAGACGCACGCCCTTTGTTTTAGATACGTCCGAAGTGGAGCTTCGTCAGCAGGCACTCGCGCCAAACTATTATCTGGAAAAAGGAGGCCAGACTAAGGCAATCGACACCATTACTGGCATCTGGGTCAAAGTTTTCAAGGCAGGAACCGAGGTTGGTGAATACGTGAACCCTTCGTACATCAAAGAAAAATTCAAATGGAAGTAACTGTAAATAAAACTTTTAAGCAAAGTGTCGCACAAGAGTAGGATGGAGACTGGAACTTCCGGTTGTTGTCTGCCTCATTGAGAAAAAAAACCAAGGGATAAAGGGGGCTTTCTCCTTCGCCGAACTTGTTGCGGGCGACAGCGGCAGCGTCTATCGTCCTGCCGCTTTGCCCATGAATCCACGCAACACTGTCCCCTGCGCTACCTGCGGCACCCCTGCGGATTTTTTCGAAAAACCTCTGGGCCCCTTTTGCTCGGTCCGCTGCCAGATGGTGGATCTCGGGCGCTGGTTTTCAGAAGACTACCGTATTAGCGAGCCGCTCACGGCGGACCACTTTTCGGAATACGAGGCGTGGGAGGGAAAGGCTCTGGATCAGCCTGATTGAGGCATGCCAAGGCTCCGCGGCATTCCGGGCAACGCGAAACAAAGAGGGGATAAGTACGTGAAAAATCCGATCTGCTGAGAAAGCCGAGAGGTTTGCTGCACCCCGAATTTTGCATCGAGTCTCTAGAAAGAGCGGCGTAATCTCGTTCAATGTCCCCTGGCACG
>Ga0114974_10003183_pt1 | contig 12483 bp, 11 predicted proteins | sample S_130206_EF_Meta_FD_87318 | JGI IMG/M metagenome (GOLD analysis project Ga0114974, IMG submission 87318) | Freshwater microbial communities from Lake Simoncouche, Canada to study carbon cycling - S_130206_EF_MetaG | ecosystem: Environmental > Aquatic > Freshwater > Lake | place: Lake...
ATTTTGATTTACCATTATCAACTTAACTTTTCACGTTAGTTGAATATTGAATACACTTCTCTTTTCAGGTGGTGTAAAACAAGTAATTAATCAAAACCACATTTCAAAGATACAATTATATTTATATAAAATTTTGATTTTCAATTGTTTAACTTTAATTTAACGCATTGATTATAAGTAGTTTAAACCAAAAAAAAGGAGGACGTTTATAGTCCTCCTTAATGCAAATTCTGATTTACCATTATCAACTTTTATCTTACGATATCGCTGACTATTGAACATCCGTCTCTTTGGAAGATGCGAAGTGCGCAAGTAATTAATCAAAACCACATAGTAAAGATACAATTATATTTCAATAAGATATTGATTTTCAATTGTTTAACTAATGTTTAACACGTTGGCTATAATTATTTAAAACAAAAAAGGAGGACATTTATAGTCCTCCCTAATGTAGATTCTGATTTACCATTATCAACTTAACTTTTCAAATTAGCTGAATATTGAATAGGCGTCACTTTTCAGTTGGCATAAAACAAGTAATTAATCAAAACCACATATCAAAGATACAATTTTATTTAAACAAAATACTGATTTTCAATTGTTTAACTTGTAATTAACTATTGCTTTTTTTACCATATAAGTAATGATACACCGAATAACTTTTTTCGCCAAAGACTTAACGGATTAAACTGATTTCCTCTGATTTCTCAAATAACCTAATAACCCTTTCTCCCGAATAACCAAATCAACAAATAACCAATTAACCACTTTTTTAAAACCTTTGTCACTTTACTATTTCTTTGTTACTTTTGTGGTGAAAAATAATATATTCTCGTTGCTAAAATCCCACAAATAACCGCATTACCAAATTAACAAATAAACCTTAATGAAAATAGTTTTCGCCTCTAATAATCAAAACAAAATTATTGAAATACAAAGCATGCTACCTGATTCTATTCAGATTTTGAGTTTAGAAAGTATTGGTTGTTTTGAAGAAATTCCGGAAACTTCTGATACAATTGAAGGCAATGCCATTTTGAAAGCCAACTATGTTACTCAGAATTATGGTTTTGATTGTTTTGCTGACGATACAGGATTGGAAGTCGAAGCATTGAATGGTGAACCTGGCGTTTATTCCGCTCGATATGCTGGAGAACAACGTAATGCAGATGAAAACATGGATAAATTACTTACTGAATTAACTGATAAAACCAATAGAAGCGCTCAATTTAAAACCGTAATAGCTCTGAATTTAAATGGGAAACAACATCTATTTACAGGAATTGCTTCAGGTGAAATAATAAAAAACAAAATAGGAACAGGAGGTTTTGGATACGATCCTATATTCAAACCCACTGGGTATGAAGAAACTTTTGCCCAAATAACATTAGACGTTAAAAATGAAATTAGCCACCGTGGAAAAGCCACAAAAAAGCTTTTAGAATTTCTTCAAAATATTTAATTTTTGCAGATTTATTATAAAATGAAGGTGTATTTATTAACATTTTTTTCAAACAAAAATAAAAATAATAAAAATATAAAATATAAAAACCTGATTATCAATTATTAATAAATCGTCAATTCTAATAAAACCATTAGTTATTAACAAATATTAGCCGTACTTTTGCAAAATATTTAAAATACTATATGAATAAATTTGAACAATTAGGATTGAGTGAATCGTTACTGAAGGCGATTTTAGATCTAGGATTTGAGAATCCGACCGAAGTACAGGAGAAAGCGATTCCCCTATTATTGGAAAAAGACACAGATTTAGTTGCGTTGGCTCAGACAGGGACAGGGAAAACGGCAGCTTTTGGTTTTCCAGTTATTCAGAAAATTGATGCCAACAATAGAAATACACAAGCATTGATTTTATCTCCAACACGCGAATTGTGTTTGCAGATTACCAACGAAATTAAAAACTACTCTAAATACGAAAAAGGTATTAATGTGGTAGCAGTTTACGGTGGAGCTAGCATTACAGAACAAGCGAGAGACATTAAAAGAGGAGCACAAATTATTGTGGCTACTCCAGGAAGAATGCAAGACATGATTAACAGAGGTTTGGTAAACATTTCTCAAATTAATTACTGTATTCTTGACGAAGCAGACGAAATGTTGAACATGGGATTCTACGAAGATATCGTAAACATCCTTTCAACTACTCCAGATGACAAAAGTACTTGGTTGTTTTCAGCAACAATGCCTGCCGAAGTTGCACGTATTGGAAAACAATTTATGACCGACCCAATAGAAATTACTGTTGGTACTAAAAATTCAGGTTCTGCTACCGTTTCACACGAATTTTACCTTGTAAATGCACGTGATCGTTACGAAGCTTTGAAACGTTTAGCCGATTGTAACCCAGACATTTTCTCAGTAGTTTTTTGTAGAACAAAACGTGATACACAAGCTGTTGCTGAAAAATTAATCGAAGACGGTTATAGCGCCGCTGCATTGCATGGAGATTTATCTCAAGCGCAACGCGATGGTGTAATGAAATCTTTTAGAGGAAGACAAATCCAAATGCTTGTTGCTACTGATGTTGCAGCTCGTGGAATTGACGTTGATAACATTACACACGTTGTAAATTATCAATTACCTGATGAAATTGAAACGTACAATCACCGTTCAGGACGTACAGGAAGAGCTGGGAAACTAGGAACTTCTATCGTTATTGTTACAAAAAGTGAATTGCGTAAAATTTCTTCTATCGAAAGAATCATCAAACAAAAATTTGAAGAAAAAACAATTCCTTCTGGAATCGAAATTTGCGAAATTCAATTGTTGCACTTAGCAAACAAAATTAAAGACACGGAAGTTGATCACGAAATTGACAACTATCTTCCAGCAATTAACAATGTTCTTGAAGGTTTGACGAAAGAAGAATTAATCAAGAAAATGGTTTCTGTTGAATTCAACCGTTTCATCGCTTATTACAAGAAAAATAGAGATATTTCTAATCAATCTTCAGGTTCTGAAAGACGTGACCGTGATGATAGAGATGGTGCTCCAAGAGAAAATAACAACAATGGCGCTGTGCGTTATTTCGTTAATATTGGATCTAGAGACAATTTTGATTGGATGTCTTTGAAAGATTACTTGAAAGAAACTTTAGACCTTGGTCGTGATGATGTTTTCAAAGTTGATGTAAAAGAAGGTTTCTCTTTCTTTAACACAGATCCTGAACATTCAGATAAAGTAATGGAAATATTGAATAACGTTCAATTAGAAGGACGTAGAATCAATGTTGAAATTTCTAAAAATGATGGTGGCGGAAGACGTGATCACAACGGAAGAAGTTCTGGTGGTGGTTTTGGTGGTGGAAGAAGTTCTGCTCCAAGAAGAGAAGGAAGTTTCGCACCAAGAAGAGAAAGTTCTGGCGGATTTAGAAGCGACAGAAATTCTGCTCCACGCGAAGGCGGTTTTGGAGGAAGAAGCTCAGCTCCTAGAGAAGGTGGTTTTGGAGGAAGAAGTGCTGCTCCAAGAACGGGTGGTTTTTCATCTGACAGAGGTCCAAGAACTGAAGGTTCAACTGAAAGAGCTCCAAGAAGATCGGAAGGTTTTAGTGATGCTCCAAGAGAAAGAAGACCAAGAAAAAGCTAACACTATTTGTTAATTTTCTTATAATTATACTAAGAAACTACAAAATATCTTACATGTTTTATTACTTTTAAAGTTTTAAACCCTGACATGAGATATTTTGTAGTTTTCTTTTTATTTATACTTGCCAGTACAACTGTTTTTTCGCAAGAAACAACAGTAACTCAAAAAGTTTCTGGTACAATTGTCAATGACAACAACAAACTCCCGTTGTCAAACGTAAATATTATCAATATAAACAAAGTAAGAGGAACTGTGTCAGATTCCAAAGGAAACTTTGAAATTGAAGTGGGTGTTTCCGATACTTTACACCTTTCCCTAATTGGATTTAAATCCATAAAAATCAGAGTTACAAACGACTGGGTAAAAAATAAAACCACTAAAATTCAAATGACTGAAAGTGCCATTGCTCTTGAAGAAGTTGTGGTTCGCCCTTATGATTTAACGGGTTACCTTGAAATTGATTCCAAATTAATTCCTTCAAAAGAAAATTATAGATATAGTATTTCTGGATTAGAACAAGGCTATGAAGCAGGCGAATATTCCCCAGGTGCTTTCAGTAAAGTAATGGGATCAATCTTTAATCCTGCCGACATGCTATATAACTTCTTTGGAAATAAACCTAAAGAATTAAAACGATTGAAGAGTTTGAAAAAAGACGATACTGTTCGAAATTTATTGGCTTCTAAATTTGACAGAGAAACCATTTCAGTACTTCTTGGTATTGACAAAAAAGAAATCCCTGAAATTTTAGAACGTTGCAATTACTCTGAATCTTTTGTGAGAACCGCAAACGATTTACAAATTATGGATGCCATTAGCGAATGTTATGAAGAATATAAAATTCTGAAAAAGAGATAAATATTCAATTATTAAAACCGCATTTTGTACTTTTGAGCTTTCTACTGTAAATAAATGAATATCAAAAACAACATTCTTTCTACTACAAATTTAAGCATTGGATATTCTGATAAAAAGAATTTGAATTCTATTGCTTCAAATATTAATTTATCTCTAGAAAAAGGCAAATTAATTGCTTTAATAGGCGCCAATGGCATAGGGAAATCAACACTTTTACGAACACTAACCGGAATTCAAATCCCAATTACAGGCGACGTATTTTTGAATGGAAAAAGCATTTCTGAATTTGATTCGCTTTCATTGGCACAAAACCTGAGCATTGTTTTAACCGAAAAATTACCTCCGAGCAATTTAACCGTTTTTGAAATTATTGCCTTAGGAAGACAACCTTACACGAATTGGATTGGAACCTTAAGCGATTTTGATATTGAGAAAATCAAGGTTGCGATGGAACTCACACAAATTACATATTTGGCAGATAAAAAGCATTACGAAATTAGCGATGGACAACTCCAAAATGTATTGGTAGCAAGGGCTTTGGCACAAGACACGCCTTTGATAATTTTGGATGAACCAACAACGCATTTGGATTTATTACACAAAGTAGCGCTTTTTAAACTCTTGAAAAAATTAGCACTTGAAACCCAAAAATGCATCCTTTTTTCAACGCATGATATTGATATGGCAATACAAATTAGCGATGAAATGATTATTATGACTCCCGAAACCGTGGTTCAAGACCAACCTTGTAATTTTATTATGAAAGGTAATTTTGATACTTTATTCAAAGACGACCACATTGCTTTTGATAGCGAAAAGGGAAAGTTTGTTATTCGTTAATATCGAATTTCACTGAATCAACTATCAAATTTCTAACTGTCTTTTTGCTTCGCCAATGGCAAATGCTACTGAATTCGCAAGATTATAACTTCGCACCAAAGGGGAAATTGGAATCGACAAATGATTCTGAAATTGATTTAATACCATTTCACTCAAACCAACACTTTCTTTTCCGAAAACCAACCAATCTCCGTCTTGAAAGCTCTCTTTTAAATAGGATTTTTCGGCGTGCGAACTGAATAAAAACACCCGAGAAACATCTGGAATTTGGGCAATCCATTCTTCGGTATTTTGATATTCCTTCCAATCCAAATGCATCCAATAATCCAAACCAGAGCGTTTCAAATTTTTATCTGTAATTTGAAATCCAAACGGGTGAATGAGATGCAATCTGTTTCCTGTTCCAACACACAATCTGCCAATATTTCCTGTATTATTTGGAATTTCTGGCTCTACTAAAACGATGTTCAACATAGTTAATTTGTTTATTCGGTAATTTGTTTATTCACTTAATTGAAATCAGAAACTTCAATAACTTCGCCAGCTTTTAATTCGTTCAAATGTACGTTTCCTATTCGGATGCGTACCAATCGCAAAGTAGGAAATCCAACAGCCGCAGTCATTTTTCTAACTTGACGAAATTTCCCTTCATTGACCGTTATCGAAGCCCAAGAAGTTGGTCCGTGGCGTTCATCCCGAATTTTTTTCCCGCGTTCCCCAAAATTAGGAATTTCAGAAACTAAAAAGGCTTTACAAGGTTTAGTCGTATATTTTGTTCCTTCAAAACCAATTTCAACACCATTTTGCAATTTTTCGATAGCGTCAAGAGTTATAATTCCATCCACTTGAACGTAGTATTCTTTGTCCACTTTTTTGCTACGAATTTGTTCGCTTACTTTTCCATCTGTGGTCAACAATAATAAACCTTCAGAATCTTCATCCAAGCGCCCAATGGCCATCGTCCCTTCAGGGAAATTATACAATTCACCCAAAAGTTTTTTCTTCCTTTTTAATTCGTAAATAAATTGACTCAAGAAACCATACGGTTTATGAAGAATGAAATGTTGGTGCATAACTTGATTATAATATGGTGTAAAAATACATTTTTCAAATTATCTTTATTTAAAATTTTAAATAGAATAGTATTGTTTATTTTTACATTCATAAAAATCACACACCATGTCACAAGCCCTTTTCGTATTAGCAGCTTTCGTTATCGCACTTATCATTGGAATCTTTATTGGAAAACTTCTTTTTTCTGCCAATGCCAAATCGGAACGAGCCGCTTTAGAAGAGAAAAATAACGGATTGAATTTTCAAATTGAAGAATTGAAATCGCAATTAGTAGTTTTAAATTCAGAAAAGGAAACCATTAGAACAGAAAAAGAAGCGATTAATATTCAACTTTCCAAAAAGGAAAATGATTTTGAAAATCTTTGGGAACGAAATAAAGAACAAAAAGATGAAGTTGAAAAATTACAAGAAAAATTCACCAAGGAATTTGAAAATTTGGCCAATAAAATACTAGAAGAAAAATCTACAAAGTTCACGGAACAAAACAAAGAAAACATGAAGAATATCTTGTCACCATTGCAAGAAAAAATTCAATTGTTTGAGAAAAAAGTGGATGACACCCATAAAGAAAGTATCGATTATCACGCCGCTTTACGCCAACAAATTATAGGCTTAAGCGAAATGAACGCGCAAATGAGTAAGGAAACTTTGAATTTGACAAAAGCATTAAAAGGCGATAGCAAAATGCAAGGAAATTGGGGCGAATTGGTTTTGGAGCGCGTTTTGGAAAAATCAGGATTAGAAAAAGACCGTGAATATTATGTGCAACAAAGCCATACTGCTGTTGACGGAAATAGAGTTTTTCCCGATGTTGTAATTAATCTTCCTGACGGAAAAAAGATGATTGTAGATTCAAAAGTATCCTTAACGGCGTATGAAAAATACATCAATGAAGAAGATGATTCTTTGAAAATTGGCTATTTAAAAGAACATGTAAGTTCCATAAAACGCCACGTTGAACAATTGGGCGAAAAAAATTACCACGATTTATACGAAATAGAAAGTCCTGATTTCGTCTTGCTATTTATACCTATAGAACCTGCATTTGCAATGGCGCTCAACGAAGATACTACCTTATACAATAAGGCGTTCGAGAAGAATATTGTCATTGTGACGCCATCAACTTTATTAGCGACATTACGAACGATTGATAGCATGTGGGCGAATCAAAAGCAACAAGAAAATGCGATGGAAATTGCGCGACAAGCAGGTGCTTTATATGATAAATTTCAAGGTTTTGTTGATGATTTAATCAAAATTGGAAAGAAAATTGACGAAAGCAAAACCGAATATGGTGCTGCAATGAACAAACTTGTTGAAGGAAAAGGAAACCTAATTACGAGTGTTGAAAAATTAAAAAAAATGGGTGCCAAAGCCAAAAAAGCGCTTCCAGAAAGCATTTTAAAACGAGCAGACAATGAAGATTTTGAATTACTAAACTAGATTAAGTATCGTATAAATCAAAATAATTTTTACCGCAGTTTCGTAGAATTTTTTCTAATATATTTAGGAATTTGCGAATCTGCGGTTTTTTTATAACATAATTTGTAAAAGCTGTAGCTTAAATTAATCATTAAACTATTTAACAAGCCCAATCTATGGTTCAAAACGAGCCGTGAATTGGGCTTTTTATATATTATAAATATTAACATATAATTTTGTTTAACAAATATTGTATATCGTTAAACATTTTATACCTTTATACTCTCAAAAGATAACATTATTATGGCAACTAAAAAATCGGCACTTACTAAAGAAAAAATTGTTTCAATGTACATGGACTATACATTGGAACACAACGAAAAGCCAAAATCAGTATACAAATTCACAAAATTAAATAACATTGAAGAAACCGAATTCTATACCTTTTTTGGTACAATCGAAAGTGTAGAAAAAGAAATTTTCAAAATGTTTTTCGATAAAACTGTAGAATTACTTCAAAAAGACAATGACTATGAATCCTATGACACGAAAAGCAAACTTCTTGGATTCCACTTCACCTTTTTTGAACTTTTAACAGCAAATAGAAGTTATGTTGTAATGACATTGAATGAGCATAGTAACGCCTTAAAAAACTTAGCGCAATTGTCAAGCCTTAGAATGTTATACAAAAAATTCGTTTCAGAAATAATCACAGATGACTTTAGAACACAACAAGAACGTATGCAAAATTTTCAAGAAAAAGCTTTTCAAGAAACTTCTTGGTTCCAATTATTATTGACAATAAAATTCTGGTTGGATGATTCATCGGCTAGTTTTGAAAAAACAGATATCTATATCGAAAAATCAATCAAAGCAACTTTTGAATTAATGAACATCACTCCTATTGATAGTTTGATCGATTTTAGGAAATTTATTTTCAAAGAAAAAATACAAAAAAAATAATGAAAACCATAGATTATATACCTACTTCTAAAATTCAAAGAGCTACAAAATTAGTACAAACAGGTGCTAAAGTTGGAGTAAATTATTTGAAATATTATGGAGAAAAAATGGTTAATCCTGAAATGAATCGGGACAAACTGAATGAAGACAATGCAGAAGACATTTATGATGGACTGAAAAGTTTGAAAGGAAGTGCGCTAAAAGTTGCACAAATGTTGAGCATGGATAAGAGTTTTCTACCGCAAGCGTATGTCGAAAAATTTTCCCTATCTCAATTTTCTGTACCGCCACTTTCGGCTCCCTTAGTATTGAAAACATTCAAAAATAATTTCGGGAAATCACCTTATGAAATTTTTGATGAGTTCAATGCCCATTCTGTAAATGCGGCTAGCATCGGACAAGTTCACAAAGCAGTTAAAGACGGTAAAAACTTGGCTGTAAAAATTCAATATCCTGGAGTTGCCAATAGTATTTCTTCCGATTTAGCATTGGTTAAACCCATTGCGATTAGAATGTTTAACCTTCAAGGAAAAGATTCCGATAAATATTTCAAGGAAGTTGAGGACAAACTAATTGAGGAAACCAACTATTTATTGGAATTAAAACAAAGCCAAGAAGTGGTAAAAGCGTGTGGAAAAATTGAAAATTTAGTTTTTCCCGAATATTATCCTGCATTTTCCTCCGAGAGAATCATCACTATGGATTGGATGACTGGGATACACCTTTCTGAATTTACTGCCATCAATACCAATAGAGAAGTGGCTAATAAAATTGGTCAGGCCTTATGGGACTTTTATATGTATCAGATTCATATTTTGAAAAAAGTACATGCTGATCCTCATCCTGGAAATTTCTTAGTTAATGAACAAAACCAACTTATTGCATTAGATTTTGGTTGTATGAAACAAATACCAAATGACTTTTATATTCCTTATTTTGAGTTAATTGATAAAAAAGTAATCAATAATCCTAAAATATTTAGCGATAAACTATTTGATTTAGAAATCCTGAGAAGCGACGATAGTAAAGAGGAAATTATTTATTTTACAGACATGTTCTACGACTTATTGTCATTGTTTACGCAACCTTTTCAAGAAGAAAATTTTGATTTTTCGGACCCTGAATTCTTTGGAAACATTGCCAAATTAGGCGAACGATTTTCAAAAGATACCAATCTTAGAAAAATGAATGGAAATCGAGGATCCAAACATTTCATCTATATGAACCGAACTTTCTTTGGATTGTATAATTTGATGTTTGATTTAAAGGCTACAATCGTGGTCAATCAATATCAAAAATACAATTAATTGAAGAAGGAAAATTTCCCTACAAAAGTGTGTTTGGTTTGTGACAGGCCTTTTAGTTGGCGAAAAAAATGGGAGAAGGTTTGGGATGAAGTTAAATATTGTAGTGAAAAGTGCAGACGAAATAAAATTAAAAACAAATAATTGAGCGATAATAGAAAACATATTAATGTGGTTTGGTTCAAAAGGGACCTTCGTTTGCAAGATAACGAGGCTGTTTTTAATGCCTTAAAATCAAACAAGCCTACATTATTTCTTTATGTTTTTGAGCCTTCATTGGAAAATGACGGTCATTATAGCCAACGGCATTGGGATTTTATCAAACAATCCTTAGTTGATATTAATCGGCAATTAGTAACATGCAATACAAAAGTTTTAAGCGTAGCAACTGAAACTATCAATGCTTTCAATATCATTCAAGAGTTTTACAAGATTGACACTGTTTATTCTCATCAAGAAACTGGTTTGAAAATAACGTATGAAAGAGATAAAACTTTCAAAAGATTTTGTAAAAATTCTATGATTCATTGGGAAGAAAATATCAATAATGGCATTTTCAGAGGTTTAGAAAATAGACAAAACTGGGTTTCAAAATGGGAAAAATACATGAATTCTAAACAATTTATGTTCCATCCAAAAGCTGAAAATATATTTTTTTCTGTTGAAGCCATTGAAGAATTGGAATCGAATATGACCGTTGCAAATTTAGAAACCGATTTGAACTCTGCATTTCAAAAAGGAGGAACAACCACTGGTCTAAAATACATGAAAACTTTCTTTGATGAGCGCTATCATAATTATAGTTATAACATATCAAAACCTACATTGGCAAGAAAAAGTTGTAGTAGGTTATCGCCATATATAGCTTGGGGAAATTTATCAACAAGACAAATTTTGCAAAAAGCAGCAGATTTTGTATTGACTGTAAAAGACAAAAAACAAATAGATTCCTTTACTTCTAGATTAACTTGGCAAGCCCATTTTATTCAGAAATTTGAAATGGAAGAAATAATGGAATTTGAAAGTGTCAATAAAGGTTTTCATCAACTAAAGAAAAAAAACAACGAAAACCATATAAAAGCCTGGCAAACAGGGCAAACAGGCTTTCCATTAGTAGATGCCTGTATGCGCTGTTTAAACGAAACTGGTTACTTGAATTTCAGGATGAGAGCGATGGTAGTCTCCTTTTTTACGCACAATTTGTGGCAACCATGGCAAGAAGCAACACAACATTTATCTCAAATGTTTTTAGATTTTGAACCCGGAATTCATTTCCCGCAATTGCAAATGCAAGCAGGTGAAACTGGTGTAAATATGTTGCGAATTTACAATCCAATAAAAAACAGTTTGGAACATGACCCAGAAGGTGAATTTATAAAACGTTGGGTGCCTGAATTAGAAAATTTGCCTTTGCAATTTATTCATGAGCCTTTTAAAATGACGTATTTAGATCAAAAATTCAACAATTTCGAAATTGGAATAAATTATCCCAAACCAATAATTAATTTAGAAAGAACACGGAAATTTGCTAGTGATTTTTTATGGGAAATGAGAAAAAATCCATTGGTAAAAGAAGAAAGTTTTAGAATATTGAAATTACACACCATGAGTGGTGCCAACGATAACGAATCATAAATAGCAAAATATGACAAAGGAATTAACAGAATTAGAAATCGACAGAGTTATTGAAATGGCGTGGGAAGATCGAACCACATTTGATGCTATTTTATTACAATTTGGACTAAAAGAGCAAGAAGTCATTGATTTAATGCGAAAAGAAATGAAAGCGTCAAGCTTTAGAATGTGGCGCGCTCGAGTTCAAGGTCGGAAAACAAAACACGAAAAACTAAGAGATTTTCGAGAAGGAAGATTCAAATGTACGATGCAAAGACAAATAAATAATAACAAAATATCCAAAAGATAAATTACATTAATAAATGAAAAACATAGTAATTATAGGCGGTAGCAAAGGTATTGGAAATGCAATTGTATCCCAAATGGTTGAAAATAATTTAGTTTACAATATCAGTAGAAGCGCTCCAACTATTTCAAATCCTAATTTAAAACATTTTGAATTGAACGTTTTAGAAGACGAACTACCAGAGATTGAAAACATAGATGTTTTGATTTATTGCCCTGGTTCAATCAACTTAAAACCAATTATGAGCTTGAGTATCGATGATTTCAGAAATGATTTTGAAATCAATGTTATTGGAGCAGTAAAAGCAATTCAAAAATATTTACCCGTTTTGAAAAAAGGAAATAACCCTTCAATAGTTTTGTTTAGCACTGTTGCTGCAAAACTAGGAATGCCGTTTCATGCAAGTATCGCAACCGCAAAATCAGGTGTTGAGGGATTGGTAAAATCGTTGGGTGCAGAATTAGCACCAACAGTTCGAGTAAATGCAATTGC
>Ga0114974_10003186_pt1 | contig 12477 bp, 26 predicted proteins | sample S_130206_EF_Meta_FD_87318 | JGI IMG/M metagenome (GOLD analysis project Ga0114974, IMG submission 87318) | Freshwater microbial communities from Lake Simoncouche, Canada to study carbon cycling - S_130206_EF_MetaG | ecosystem: Environmental > Aquatic > Freshwater > Lake | place: Lake...
CGTTCGATCGGCGGATAGATTAAAGCTAAGTCTTCGATGCTTAATTTAGAGATTGCTTCAGCGATTAATTCTTTAGAAGATTTTACTTCTACTACTTCAATTTGATTTGATTTTTTAGACATTTTTTATTTATTTAAGTTGTTATTTATTTACATTTATATTATCGATTATACTTCGTATTCTTACTGTAGATTAATTTTATTTAGTTACTGTAAGATCAATTATTATTTGTTGCGTACTTATATCAAATGTATATTTGATTTTATTATTATTTAAGTAATTTAGTAAGTTGGTTCTAGTTTGTTCGTTCATAGTATTTATTATTTGTTAGTTACATTTATATTATCATTTACTAGTCGTATTAAGACTGTAGAACTTTATATTTATGAAAATTTCTAGTTAATATTTTATCTACTTCTTCAAGATCTTTTTTATCTATCAATAATTTATTATTAAAGATTTGAAATTTAAAGTTTAATTTGTTAGAATTTATTAATTGATTATTAATAATTGATTTGAAATTTTGATTGATTTTTAAAGTCATTTTATTTAATTTTATTATTTATATTAATTTCTTTATTCATATATATTATCAAATTGACTTCGTATTATTACTGTAAATGCTATACGCGGTGCGTTGCTCGCAAGCTCGCATGCTCCGCCCTGCCAATTCCGCCTTGCAGAGTAAAAAGATCCCTGTTACAGGATCTATCAGTGGCTTAGCCTATTTAGAGGACTCGATCAGCGACCAGTACTTATGGCCTTGTCTTGTATCTGACCAGACAACAAACTCTGAGATCTTCGCATCGTCAGCAACGCAGTAGTCAACCCAGTCGCTTCCTCTTAGTAGTCTAGCCTCTTCGATTATTAATAATCTTTCTTCTCTTTGTAATTCACTTATTCTCATATTGTACTTATTATTTGTTACATATATATTATCATATCTAGGTCGTATTGGTCTTGTAAGGATGCTATACGCGTATGCTATACGCAACGCTTCGCTCCGCTCCGCTTGTGCTCGCTCATCAGACTACAGCGTGTTGAGGTTACGTCATCGCATCACAACGCATCTGATCATAACAAACACACGTCAACATATCATAACACATACACGATAAACGGACACGCCATACATACACGATATGCCAACCATAAAATGCCAATCCAGAATCCTGATCGTAATCCCATACGTAAACCGTTACACGTAAACCCACACACGATCGGGGGACCCGGTAAATGAAAATCGATTTCCCTTTTCGGATAGGGGACCCGGTAAACGTATATAGCCCCTAACTTATATATTCATCACGATGTTTTTTTTACCCCTCTAAAAAATTTTTTTAATATTTTTTTTTTGTGAATAGTGTGACAATAGGTAGTTATATTAAATAAGTAGTAGGCTAATGTCGCATTGTAAATAATGGGTGTTGTACGTGATTGTATAAACTATACTAAAACGATTAGCTATGGCTTTTAAATTACAGCATCAGACTCCTTTAAAACAGATGTCAAAAGATACAGACATGTATGGGAATCCTATTATTGCTAATCTAACAAATAACTCAGGATTGAATAGAAGTTACTATGAGCCTAGAACTAATGTTATGAATATTGGTTCAGATGCTGCCTCCGGTGTTAATAAGAATAAAGTTATAGCTCATGAGAATTTTCACGCTAAACAGAATAAAGAAGGTAGAAGTAATTATGATATTGCTCATCATACAGATAATGAACAATGGATGCAAATGCAAAAGCGTCCCAGCGTAGTTGCTAGTGGACCTGAATGGAATAAGTTTCATGATAGAAAATCAAGGGAGGTTGGCCAAGACTTAGATAGAGTTGGAAATAAAATACCGGAGACGCGGTTCTTTAGAGGAGCGGCGGGTGATTTAATGTTCAATAAGATAGTTGAGGGAGAACAATATAATAATCCATATTCTTTAGAAGGAGAGGCTAGTTATTACGAAAATACTGGTGAAGACTTTTCTCCTATGAAACAAAAGAAATCTCCATTAAAAAAACAAAAGTTATCACCTGCTGCTGCAAAAGCAAAAGCTGCTAGGGATTTAGCTTATGCAAAAACACCGGATAGGAGAGCAAAGAAAGCGGATGATCAAAGAAGGCATCGTCATGACCCTAGTGGCAAAGGTAAAGATTGGGACCATGAAGATGGTAGATGGGAAGATCCACACCAGAACAGGGGCAACGATGGTAATGGCACTAAATCAGAGAGAGGTAAGAATTATAAAATAAATAAAAAATCATAATATGGCATTTAAACTAAGAAGCCAATCTCCGATGAAACAAGAACGACCAAGTGTTATAGGTAAAGCCTATGCAAAGGCAAGTGGTTATTTAAGTGATGTGGAAGAAAATATTAATACAAGCCTAGGTAACCCGTTAGATAAAGCCGGTATTTTAGCTGATGAATATACTAAGAAAAATAAAGGCAATTGGAAGAGCGCAGATAAGTTAAGACATGGTGCTGCGGGTATGTATACTAAGGAAGCTATATCCAAGAAATTAGGTGGCGGAGCATTAGGGAATATAGGCGGTGTAATAGGTAGTAATGCTTTAGGCATTGGGCATGAATTAAGTTCGTTTAATAAGGATCATGGATATATGGCAGGTGCTACTGAGGGGTTAAAAGATATTGCAAATAATTTTATAGGCAGTATGTCAAATAAGAATACAATAGCTAGTAACATGAAGAAGTATGGAAACTCTGGAATGAGTGAAGCTACTTCAAAAGAAAGAGCAACTAAAATTAAAAAATAAATAAAAAATCATAATATGGCAATAGTATATAGTTATCCACAAGCAACAGCGCAATTAACAGATCTGATATTAGGTACTAGAATTACTGAAGATGGTTCTTCAACAAGATCTTTTTCTGTTGCGGATATAGTTACCTTAGCGGGTGGTAATGTAGGTAGTGGTGGATATGTTCCTTATATTGGAGCTAACGCGAATGTTCAATTAGGTAACCATGCTTTAAGCTTAACTAATGGTGCTAATATTAATACATTGTATCCAGATGAAATAACTATGGTTGATGGCTCTAATTATTTTAGTCTTACTACATCCTCAATTTCTTTCGCAAATAATCTTTCCGAAACATTTTCTACTTTAGGTAGTGACGGGGTTTTGGCGTTAAAATCAAATTTATTGGGTGCGGTGGGGTATTTAAAAACATCGGCATTAACTGCTAATGTAACATTACAATATCCAAACAAAACAACCGGTAGTTATACTATAGCTACTACCGCGGATTTGGTTCCCTATAAGGCATTTACGTTTTTAGCAACACAAACAGGTACTACGTTTACAAATAGTAATATTACTTCTATTGCAAATGCACTTGGAACTTATACTGGTAGTTATGTTGCTGTAGGTACTTATAGAATTACATTTGTAACGGCATTAGCAACAAATGCTTTATCTTTACAAACTAATATAATTTATAAAACCGTTGGTGGTTCTTCTTACTTGCTGGTAATTACAAAACCATCGGCAAATATTATTGAAATAAAAACATACGATGCAACTAGTGGATCGCTTGTAAACGGAGTATTATCAAACTATATAGAACTAAGAAGTTACAATTAATATTATGGCACACAAATGTACATGCGGGACTTCACCTGATTCCCCTTTAAACAAACAGCCGAAAGGTATAGGTCCACAAGGATTAGGTACTAGAACAAATAATGGATATACTATTGGGAAAGCTAATAGTCCGGCTAAAAAATTAAAAGATCTTAGTGGTGATGGTAAAGTTACCCAGAAAGATGTTTTGATTGGTAGAGGGGTTATAGATACGCCAATGAAACAAAAATCACCGTTAAAACTTAAGGACGCTTGCTATAATAAAGTAAAGGCATCGTATAAAGTATTCCCATCTGCTTATGCTAGTGGTGCTATTGCTAAATGTAGAAAGAATAAATAATGGTACGTAAGACTGCAGAAGGAGCATCGTTAAAAAGATGGTTCAAAGAAAAGTGGACAGATGAAAAAGGTAATGCGTGTGGATCTACAAAAAATAAAGGAGTTAAAGCATGCAGACCTTCTGTAAGAGTAAATAGAGATTCGCCAAAGCCTTGGAAAGAAATGTCTAACACAGAGAAAAGTAAAGTTGTCAATGCTAAAAAGCAAGTTGGCATGGGCAATAGAAGATCAAGCAAAAGTAATATTTCTTAATTTAAAAGTATATGGCACAAAAAAGTGTAGGTGGAACAAAAGATAATTCTCCATTAAAAAAAACAGCAGCATGGACACGCAAAGAAGGGAAAGACCCAAAAGGGGGATTAAATTCAAAAGGCGTTGCAAGTTATAGAAAAGAACACCCAGGTAGTAAATTGCAAACGGCAGTTACTAAAAAACCATCGGAATTGAAAGCAGGTAGTAAAGACGCTAAACGTAGAAAATCTTTCTGCGCTAGAATGTCTGGTATGCCGGGACCTTTGAAAAAACCAAATGGTGAACCAACTAGAAAGAAATTAGCTTTAGATAAATGGAATTGTTAATAATAAAATAATTTAATTATGGCAAAAGGAATGGGATTTAAAGCTGCGGCAAAAAATATTGCAGCTAAACAAGGAGTATCATTAAAGAGTGCCGGTGCTATTTTAGCATCGGGGGCAAGAAAAGCTTCTACAGCAGCAAAAGCAAAGAACCCAAATCTTAAAAAAGTAAAAGGTAAATAATGGCTATAATATATAGTTATGCATTAGATACAGAGATACTCGGCACCGACATATTAGTCGGATCATGTACCGTACTCGTAGGTGGTCAATCAAGAAACCAAACTAAAAGTTTTAGTGTATCTGGATTGAATACTTATATGAGTATAAATAATCCATTGCTAACTACAAAAGGAGATTTATACACACGTAGTACTGTCAATGCAAGATTAGGTGTTGGAACTAATGGTCAACTTTTATCTGCCGATAGTACTCAAACTACAGGATTAAAATGGATAAACGCACCAGCAACATCTCCATTAACAACTAAAGGAGATATATATACTTTTAGCACTACTAATGCAAAATTAAGCGTCGGAACTAGTGGACAAATACTTTCTGCGGATCCTACTCAGGCAACCGGACTAAGATGGATAAATAATTCGGGGGGTGGTGGTTCTGGCACAGTAACATCTGTTGCTGCATTAACTATAGGTACGTCAGGTACAAATATAACCTCTACAGTTGTAAACCCGACAACGACGCCCGTAATAACATTAAATATACCAGATGCATCTTCAACAGCAAGAGGAGTTATAACTACAGGATCACAAGATATAAATGGTACTAAAAATTTCTTAACTGATATTATAGTTAACGGTGTTAATATAGGAGCAGGTCCTGGTAATAATGCTTCAAATGTAAGAATTGGCCAAGGCGCAGGGGCAAATTTAGGAAACGTTTTTGGAAGTGGATATGATAATATATTAGTTGGAGCTTATGCGGGTGTTGCGCAAACAGGAAATGGTTCTACAATTATTGGGGGTAAAGTAAATCCTGCAAATAAAGACTTTAATCAAGACAATACTCTTAGTATAGGTAAACTATCAGAAGTTCCTTTTCCTGCAGATAGTGCATTACCTCATATTTGGGCTCCTGAGTTTTCTACAATTGATTATAATACTAATAGTATTGTCTTAATAGTTTCTCAATTATGTTATTCAGCATTATTTATTGATTATGTTATTTCTTATAATGATGTTTCATTAAGAGCAGGAACTATAAAAGCTGTTTGGAATAAAGATGGAATTATAAAATGGACAGAAGAAACAACCGATAGTATAAAAGATATGTCAGGTTGTAATTTTGAGATAGTTTATGATAATATTGATAGAACAATGAATTTACGTTTATCTAACCCATCTGTTACTGATAAATTATATTGTAATTTTACAAGTAGATTATTAACAAAACCTAAATTATATTAATTATGCCAGGACCACCAAAAAAATGGGTTGCAACCCCTGATAAGACAAATCACACTACAAAAGGTTATACAAGTAAAGTTATATTTAACTACCAATCAATTGATGGGGTTCCTATTGGTAATCATAATGAAATTTTAAGTGGCTTAAGGGTGGAGGATACCAATTATAAAGGAGATAATACATTGCCTCCTTATTACTTTTCCTATGCGGATGGAAGAATGTTTAGAATTACTATGTATTTTTTAAAAGATTTAGATGGTAATTCTGTAATCGTAGAACAAATTATGTATGATAACGATAATGACCAAAGATTTATTATAGCTACCCCTACAATTACCCCACCCACTGTAAACGCAGGTGATATTACATTGGTAAAATATGAATGTGATGTTTCAGTTTATTTAGCAAACATAGGGCTTTATGCTCAAGGTATTGGTAATTTAACTTATGCAAATAGTACAGATGGTTCAAATGTAATAATGGATTCAATTATAGCTCCTGGCGCATATTTAAGTGGAGTAGATTATACTTATTTAATACAGCTAACAAATGAGTGTGGTGGTGATATTTTGGTGTTAAGTTTAATAATAGAAGAAATAAGTTAATATGAGTAAAGAACAATTAGATATTTTATTAAATAAATGGATCAGTAGAAAATTGATGGTATTTATTGTAGCATGTGCTGGATTATTCACTGGATACTTAGGTTCCTCAGATTGGATTATAATATCTACGGCATATATAGGAATTCAAGGATTTACGGACATTATTAATAAATTAAAAAGATAATGGATAATTGCAGTCTTCGTGTTTACTCATTAAACATATTAACCATCATGGTAAGTCTTACAAATATAGAATCAGAATTAAAAATATTATTATTATTAATATCAATAATATATACCTCAATGAAAATATACGATTGGGTATTAATTAAAACAAAAAGAAAAAATGCAGATAACAGTAAAGAGACTTTACAAGACTGATACTTCTACAATAGGTGAATTATTAATAGATGGAGTATTTGAATGTTTTACATTGGAAGACGCTGAAAGGAAAGTAAAAATTAAAGCGGAAACAGCAATACCAAAAGGTAGTTATAAAGTTATAATCAATGAGTCTAATAGATTTAAAAGATTATTACCTTTATTATTAAATGTTCCTGATTTTGAAGGAGTACGTATCCATAGTGGGAATTCCAATCATGATACGGAAGGTTGTATATTAGTTGGACAAACTATGAATAAAAACTATATAGGGCAATCAAGAAAAGCATTCGATAAATTGTTTAAAAAAATGCAGGCAGCTAAGGATATAACACTAACTATACTATCATAATGAAAAGAATTATATTATTACTTTTAATTGTATTAACTTCTTGCGCAAGTAGACAGGTTCAGCTAAGCAAAATAGATATAAAGAAAGACAGCGTTGTTGAAGCAAAAGTTTTAGTTACAACTATAGAAAATAAAGAAAAAACGGATTCTACAAACATAGTTACAACTATAGATAATAATGAAATAATTATTACACCAATAGACACATGTAAAGAAATTATTGTGGATGGCAAAAGTTATAAAAACGTAGTTTTAAAGATAAAAAAAAGTAAAACTAATACTTCATATACAAATAATAAAACGGAGTCTAATATTAAACAAAAAGACTCAATAGGTACGTCCAAGACCACGTTAAAAGAAACAACAGTTGGTAAAACAAAAGCAATAGATAAAAAAGCAAACTACTGGTATTTATTTTATTGGGTAATATTAATTTTAATCTTATATTTATTATGGCGAAACAGACTACGACTATTCAGCGTACTGTAAAAAGTATATCAAGACCAGGGGTTCATGGCAAAAGTAAAACCTCAAGTTTAAAATCTTCTAAGTTATATAAAAAAAGTTATAAAGGACAAGGAAGGTAAAAATAGTTAAAATCAAGTAATATATACAATATATCAAGTTTAATCAAATCAAATAAAAATGTCAGACGCAATCGTTAAGAATCTAAGCTTCGGAAAAGAAGCTAGTGATAAAGTATTTGCAGGTATAGAAAAATTAACAAAAGCTGTTAGTTCTACCCTGGGCGCAAGTGGTAAATGTGTTCTTTTAGAAGATTCTTCTGGAAGACCAATTATTACAAAAGACGGAGTCACAGTAGCGGACTCAATAATCTTGTTAGATCCAATTGAAAACATGGGTGCTACATTATTAAAAGAAGCTGCTAGAAAAACTGTAAGAGAAGCCGGTGATGGAACTACTACCGCAACTGTATTAGCTCATGCTATTTTAAGCGAAGCTTATAAGTCTAAAGAAACTAATACTAGAAAAATAAAAGAAGGTATTGAAACCATGTGTGAGAAAGTGGTGGAATATCTTGAAAAACATAAGATTGAAGTAAAAGGAGATATGATTGACCAAGTAGCAACAATCTCAACCAACAACGATCCAGTATTAGGAAAATTAGTTGGTGACGCTTTTAGATCAGTTGGTAATACCGGTGTTGTCATGATGGAAACATCATCAGAAGCAGAATCAAGTTTTGAATTAGTGGAAGGTGTACAATGCAATATGGGCTTAACTAATTCCCACTTCATAACAAACCAAAAAAATAAAACAGCGGAGTTAGATAATCCATTAGTGTTACTAGTAGAAACTCCAATAGAAAATATCAGACAGATTCAATCTGTATTAGAATATACTATAAAGAATAACAAATCCTTATTGATTGTAGCGGATATGGAACAAATTCCATTATCTACTTTAGCGATGAATAAGTTAAAAGGCAATTTAAAAATAAATGTAATCAATGCTCCTACTTTTGGTATAAACAGAAAAGAGATATTTGATGATTTAGCTTTATTAACTGGTGCGTCAATAGTAAACGAAGATTTAGGTGATGATCTAGATTTAATACAACCGGAAATGTTAGGGTCATGCATTAAGTGTATAACAAATCATGAAGAAACAATATTACAAGTAGGCGAATCATCTGAAGAAGTTTTAGATATTATAAATGATATTAAAAATTCTTTATTAGATAATAACAATGCTGCAACTGTAATAAAACTAGAAAAACGATTAGCCCGACTAACCGCTAAGATTGCTGTTGTAAAAGTCGGCGCAAATTCAGAAATAGAATTAAAAGAAAAAGCAGATAGAATAGAAGACGCAATATGCGCAACTAAAGCTGCTATTAAAGAAGGTATTGTTTCAGGAGGTGGAATAGCTTTATTAAATGCTTCTCATAATATTGATTCTTTTAGTGAAGGACAATATATATTGTTAGATGCGATTAAAGCCCCTTTTAAAACAATATTAGATAACGCAGGCCTTGACTATGCGCCTATTGAAACCATATCTAAGGTTGGTTTTGGATTAAATGTAATGACCGGTAAAACTGTTAATATGGTAGAAGCTGGTATAATTGATCCTTTATTAGTTACAAAGAGTGCATTAAGAAATGCGGTATCAGTAGCTACAACCATTTTATCAACTGATTGTATAATTAATAACTTAAGAGTATAATGAAAGCAATTGGTAAAAGATTAATTATAGAGAAGATAAAAGAAGGGACCACTCAAACAAAAGGTGGTTTGATGCTGGCGGAAAGTCAAAGAGAAGACATTAGATATATACGAGCTAAAGTGCTTCATGTAGGAGACGAAGTTGTGGGTGTTAAAACCAATGATGAAATCTTTTATGATAGACATGCTGGTCATAAGATAGATATAGATAAAGATACATATTACATTATTCGATTAGACGACGTTGTAGTCGTATTATAATGAGACTAGAGCCAAATGATATTAAAGAACTTGGTATATTAAAGCATTATAGAATAATAAGACGTTGGGCTTGTAGAAATAATAATCTAACTGACGCTGATCTAGAATTACTTATATACTTTGATTGCATGGAGTTCTTTACAAAACAAGATTATAAGATAGGTACATACGCATATAGTTGGGACAATAAACGCTGGAACAATTTATTAAAAGAAGGGTGGATAGTAGTGTGGAGGAATAGAAACCATACAACCCAAAAATATAATATATATAAAGTTTCATTTAAGTGTAAGCAACTAATAAGTAGAATGTATCGTATAATGCTTGGGAAAGAAGATATACCAACAAGTCATAGAAATGTTATAATGGCGGGTAGGTCTTATATGGATACTGTTGCAATAGCGGCTATAGAGAATGTAAATAAAGATAAAACAAGAAATAATTATGGGGATATATAATAATGTAATGCCAGCAATGGATGGACAATTACCGGCGGATGTAAATAGTCCAGGTGTAATTGGTTCAATAACGCCAAGACCACAAACGCCAATTAATCCAAAAGCTTTTTCAAATCAAGCAACTATTGGTAATATGTTTGGGCAAGCTGTACAGGGAACTTTTAATAGACAAGTAGGTTCTACTCCATTTATGCAAACAGCAACTGAAGGTAGAATGACTAGTCAAGGTTATATTCCAGGTATAGATCCAACGGATGGATCAACACAACCCACTATTAACGCAGTAACAACTGCGCAAACAGGAATGCCTATTGCACCACCTGTTGGAGTAAGACAACCAATTTCACCATATTACGATCTTTCAACACAATAATTATGAACATAAACGCAAAAAAACATCCGATAACGGAATTTGATAAGGAAGCCAAAATGACAGGCGTAGGGGCGAATGCATTATGGAATGGTCCTCTTGATACAACTGCATATCCAAAAGGTAAAGGAGATAGTGCTGGTATAACCGGAATCAAATTAAGATTTGATACACCAACTTCTTCTTATATGCCAATTACACAACGTGCTAAAGGTAGATTTTAAGATATGAACTTAAAGTTAATAAAAAATAATACTAGCTCTCCATTTCGTCTTCAAAGAAGTATTGTATCTCAAGAAGAAGGGGCTTATGCAAATGGGGGATACAATCCAAATGCGGTATATAATAACGATGCCGCAAATGCTGCGGTTGAAGGATTAGGGACTATGATTGGTGCTGCATTAACTGCAAGAGGGAAAGACAAAAAAGACGTTAAAAAAGAAGACGCTAAAGCTAAACCTTCTAAAAAATCGGAAATATTAACAGATGACAAAAATATTAATATAAAAGATATGTTAATGTCAAATTACTCAGAATATTCTCCGGAGGCAATTGCTCCAGAAAAAATGAGAAAACGTAATAAAATTGAGAATACAAAAAAAATATTTTCAAACTTTAAATTTTAATAATAACAATAAATAACAAATAACTAAAAAAATTAAAAATGGCAAAATTTATTAATATTCCAACGACTGTTACAGGTCAACCAAATCTTCTTTTTAACGCAGACAATGTAACTGCAATTATTCCACCAGCTACTGATATCATACCATTAGCAGCTGGATCAAGTAGTGGGACTACTATTACAGTTACTAGTACTACCGGATTATTAGCAGGTATGACAGTTCTTGTTACTGCTGGAACGGGTGCTTTTGCAGCTTTTACAACTGTTGTTTCTGTTAACGTTAATGGTACAACTTTTGTAGTTTCCGCTACCCCTACAACTACTCTTTCTGGAGCAACTATATCTGCTGCTTTACCTTATTGTACTGTGTCTACTCACAATAGAATATTTAGACTTACTTTTACAGGAGCTACGCCTACATTGCAAAATACAAACGCTATATCTGGAGCTGCTCAAATTGAAAAAGCATTATTAGGAACTTATAGCGGTCCAACGCAATTTAATGTTACTTTTAATGTTGGATCCGTTAATGCAATTACAGTAGTATAATAATATAACATAAACAAATAAAAATAAAAAAAATGACACAATTATTAACAATACCTACTGTTGCAGCTACAGCTGGACTTCCTGGTATCACTTTTAACGTAGATTTAATTACATCAGTTGTTTACACTGGAACAACAACTTTTGTAATATATGTAAATAATAGAACATATACTTTCACTACAACAACGGCTGGAGCAGCAGGAGCAGTGGCAAGTATCAATACCGCGTTAGTAGCTGGTGGTAAACCATTACAAGGATTTGTTACTTTACCCGCAGGAGTTACAATCCCAACAATGCCAGTATTAGCATAATAATTAATCAAAATTCCCTATAGATAAATTTTTATAGGGAATTTAATATATCTAAAACAAAAAAATGAAAAAGACAGCAAAAAAAATCGTAGAAAAAGGAAGTTACGAAAAAGGCAAGGTAGAGAAATATGCTTCTAAAGCAGACATGATGAAACATGAAAAAAAGGAGACTAAACCTTTTGAGAAAAAAGAAAGTAAAAAACCTATGCCTCCAACTAAGCAAATGGCAAAATACGGAGCGACTACTAAAACAACAAAAAGTTCTATGTCTCCAACTAAGCAAATGACTAAATCTGGACCAACTCCTAAAACAACTATGGCTTCAAAAGGATCCGCTGCTAAAATGAAAAAATGCTAATATGGCATTTTCAATGAGAGGAGCCCCGTATAATACGGATCAAACACCAATATATAGTGTAGACATGGA
>Ga0114974_10003188_pt1 | contig 12475 bp, 11 predicted proteins | sample S_130206_EF_Meta_FD_87318 | JGI IMG/M metagenome (GOLD analysis project Ga0114974, IMG submission 87318) | Freshwater microbial communities from Lake Simoncouche, Canada to study carbon cycling - S_130206_EF_MetaG | ecosystem: Environmental > Aquatic > Freshwater > Lake | place: Lake...
CCGATCACCGAGAAAATATAGTCGGTATGCGCCTCGGGCAGCGCCAGCTTGCGGGTGCCAAGCCACAGTCCGCTGCCGGTCCAGCCGCCCGCCAGCAAGGTGCGCTCGGCGAGGTCTACCTGGTCGAAAGCGGTGCCGCCGCCGAGAAAGGCATCGATACGGTGGCGGGCATTGTCATAGAACATATAGGCCGCAACCAGTGCCGCAACCATGGCGCTGCCGGCAAACAGGATGCGCTTCATCTCAAGGCCGGACAAAAGCATGAGTGCGAACCACACAGCCGAAAACAGCAAGGTCGAGCCGAAATCCGGCTGGGCCATCAGCAGCAGGGCGACCAGCGCCATAAGACCCATGGCCAGCCGCAGCACAGGCAGGTTCGGATCACGCACCCGCCACGACAGTATCCAGGCGAGACCAATGGCAAAGGCGGGCTTGAGGAATTCGCTCGGCTGCAGCGAAATCCCGAGATTGAGCCAGCGCCGCGCGCCGTTGACCTGAGTGCCCACCACCGGAACCAGCATCAGCGCCGCCAGCATGGCAAAACCCAGCACAATACCGGCGCGCCGCGCCATGTCGCGCGGCAGCATGGAAGCACCGAACATCGCGATCAGGCCGAAGAACTGCCAGCGCAGTTGCAGGTAGAAGAAATGCAGATCGTCGACCTTTTGCGCCGCTGTCGAAAGCCGCCGCGCGCTGGCCGGAGAGGCCGCGAGCACGGCGACTGCTCCGATTGCCATCAGGGTCAGGACCAAAGCCAGCAGCACGCGATCGATCTCGCGCCACCAGATCGCAATCTCGCTGCGCCGTCCCTTGCGATAGCGCGATGCCGCCGCAGCAGTGGCAAGGGCAGGAGCGCTGACTGGTTTCGTCGCCATCAGACTTTGCCTTCCAAATCTTGCCCGGATTCCCAAGATGTCGCTTCGGACGGAATGGATTCGGTCAGAGCTTCGACAATCTGGCGGAAGGCATCGCCGCGCGCCTCGTAGTCGCGGAACTGGTCGAAACTGGCGCAGGCGGGCGAAAGCATGATGATGTCGCCGGACTTGGCCGCAGCAATCGCCTGGCGGATCGCCTCGCTCAGCATTTCCGAGCGGCTCACCGGCATGAAAGGCTCGAGCAGCCGGGCAAACAAAGGCCCCGCCTCGCCGATGACATAGGCCGCCGCGACATTGCCGAAGAAGGGCTCGCATTCGGCCAGGCTGTCGCTTTTGGGCAGGCCGCCAGCAATCCAGTGAATCCGCCGCCGGTTGCCGAATTCGGGGCGCGGCGGAAAGGCACCAAGCGCCGGGGCGGCCGAGGCCGGATTGGTTGCCTTGCTGTCGTTGATGAACAGCACGCCGTTCGCCTTCGCCACCCGCTCCATGCGGTGCGGCAGCTCGCGAAAACTGGGCATGGCGGCGCTCCATTGCGCTTTGGTCAGGCCGAGAGCCTCGACAATGGCGACCGCGACGGCAGCGTTCTGGAGGTTGTGCGGACCCTGAAGCGAGGGCCAGTCGCCCTGCATCGCGGCGATATCGCTGCCGTTCACCCGGTGAACGACCTCGGGCAAGCGGCGGGCAGCTTCGACATCTGCAATCGCCGAAGTTTCCGCATCGCCGATCCCGAACACTGCGTGCTGACTGGGCAGCTGCATCGCCAGAAGCCGCGCCTTGGCATGGGCATATGCTGCAAAATTCTCATAGCGATCAAGGTGATCTGGCGTAATATTCAGCAGCGCCGCAACTTCGCAATGCAGGCTGAAAGTCAGATCAATCTGATAGCTCGACAGTTCGAGCACATAGACGCCGCCCGCGGCCAAGGGCTCCTGCTCAAGCACCGGCAAGCCGATATTGCCGCCCATCCGCACCGGCAGCGCCGCGCTCTTGAGCAAGTGGTGCACCAGCGCGGTAGTGGTCGATTTGCCGTTGGTCCCGGTGATCCCGACGACCCGGTGCGCAGGCAAGTCAGCGCGGGCTTGGGCGAACAGTTCGATATCGCCGATCAGCGGCACACCGGCAGCAGTCGCCGCCTCGGCAATCGGATGGCGATTGATCGGCACCCCGGGCGAGACCACGACCCCGGCGAAGCCGGTCAGGTCGACCGTAGCGGGATCTTCGAAGGTCAGCTTGTCACCGTACCGGCCGGCGAGTGCGCTGCGCGGCTCCTCGCGGCTGTCCCAGGCAGTGACCTGTGCCCCGCTCGCCAGCAATGTTCTGACCACGGCCGTGCCCGAACGGGCGAGGCCGAGGACGGCATAGCGCTTGCCGGCAAAGGCGGGGGATACGATCATCTGAGCTTTAGTGTTGCCAGCCCGATCACCGCGAGGATGATCGAAACGATCCAGAAGCGGATCACCACGGTCGTTTCCGCCCAGCCCTTCTGTTCGAAGTGGTGGTGGATCGGGGCCATGCGGAAAATGCGCTTGCCGGTGCGTTTGAACCAGAACACCTGAATGACCACCGAAGCGGTCTCCAGCACGAACAGCCCGCCGATCACCAGCAGCACGATCTCGTGATGCGCCGCGACCGCAATCGCGCCCAAGGCCCCACCCAGCGCAAGGCTGCCAGTGTCGCCCATGAAGACGGCTGCCGGGGGCGCATTGAACCACAGGAAGGCCAGGCCCGCACCCATGATCGCGGTACACAGGATCGCCAGCTCACCCGCGCGCGGAACATGCGGAATGCCGAGATAATGGGCAAAATCGACCCGCCCGGCGAGATAGGCGATGATAGCCAGCGCGCCGGCGGCAACCACGACCGGCATGGTGGCGAGGCCGTCCAGCCCATCGGTAAGATTCACGGCATTGCCGAATCCGACGATGAAAGTCGCGGCAAAGACGTAGTAGAACGGCCCCAGAGGAATATAGCGATCCGAGAAGAACGGCACATAAAGATTGGTGCTGATCTGGCTTACGATCAGCCACGAGGCCACCCCCGCTACGGCGAATTCCAGCAGGAGCCGAACCCGGCCTGAAACGCCTTTGTGGCTGCGCTTGGTCACTTTGTCGTAGTCGTCCGCAAAGCCGATTGCGCCGAAACCAGCGGTCACGGCAAGACATGCCCAGACGAAGGGATTGGTCAGATCCATCCACAAGAGCATGGAGATAACCAGCGAAATCAGGATCATCAGCCCGCCCATCGTCGGCGTGCCGCGTTTGGCGAAATGGCTCTGCGGCCCGTCCTCACGGATCGGCTGGCCTTTGCCCTGGCGCACGCGCAACATGGAAATGAAGCGCGGACCGATCAGTAGGCCGATCACCAGCGCGGTCATAAGCGCCGCGCCCGCGCGGAAGCTCTGGTAGCGAATGAGGTTCGCAAGGCCCTCGAAATGGAAGTATTCCGCGATCAGATAAAGCATCGCCCGGAGAACCTAACCCTTTTTGCCGGTTAGCGCCGCGACCAAAGTCCCCAGCCCCACCGAATTCGACCCCTTGACCAGAAGTGCATCGCCCCGTTCCAGACCGAAACGGTCCAGGGTCTCCTGCGCATCAGACACGCTCTGGCAATGGGCGAAGGGCAGCGATTTGCCAAGCGCGAGCCCGGCGTCTTTCCCCAGTTCACCGGCCCCAAGTGCATTGGCCAGCGCGCCCATTTCGTCGCCGACCAGAATGGCGTAATCTATGACCGCCTCGCGCAGCGGTTGCGCCAGCGCCGCGTGAAATTCCGGGCCATGCACGCCGAGTTCCTTCATCGCGCCCAAAACCGCGATCCGCCGCCGCGCCGGTGTCTTGCCGAGCTGCGCCAGAGTGGCGCGCATCGAGGCCGGATTGGCGTTGTAGCTCTCGTCGATCAGCAGCGCCGTGCCGCCTTCGACTGCGATATCACTGCGCGCGCCGCGCCCGGCAAGGCCAGGCATTTCGGCCAATGCGACACCTGCCGCACCCAAGTCGCCGCCCACCGCGCGCACCGCCGCCATCACGGCGAGCGAATTGGTCACCCAGTGATCGCCGGGTTCGGCAACGGTGTAGCACAAGCGCCGGTCGCCCAGATCTGCCGTCACCAGCGTGCCCCCGCCCGGCGCGGCCACGGCATCGAGCAGACGGACATCTGCATGGGGGGCTCTTCCAAACGAGACGACCTTGCCGGCATGGCGCTGCGCCTTGGCGTTCAGCCGTTCGTAATGCGGGCTGTCTGCCGGAATGATGGCAACACCGCCCTCTTCAAGCCCCTCGAAAATCTCGCCCTTGGCGTCGGCAATGGCTTCTTCGCTGCCGAGCATCTCGATATGCGCCGGGGCAATCGTGGTGATCACCGCGACATGCGGGCGGACCTGATGGGTCAGCGCGGCGATCTCGCCCGCGTGGTTCATGCCCATCTCGAATATGCCATAGCGGGCGCGCGAAGGCATCCGGGCGAGGCTCAGCGGCACCCCAACATGATTGTTAAAGCTCTTGACCGAACGGTGCGCCGCGCCGCGGCTCGAACGATCGAGCGCGGCGAAAATCGCCTCTTTAACGCCGGTCTTGCCCACCGAGCCGGTCACCCCGATGATCCGGGCATCGCTGCGCGCGCGGGCTGCCTGGCCCAGCGCCACGAGGGCCGCTGTAGTATCGGCAACGCGCACATGCGCGCCATCGACTTCGCGGTCAGTCACGGCAGCCGCTGCGCCCTTGGCCGTTGCGCCTTCGACAAACCGGTGACCGTCTGTGCTCTCGCCGCTCAATGCAAAAAACAGATCGCCCGGTACGACATCGCGCGAGTCAATCTCAACCCCCGAGACAACGAATTCGCCCGCCGCATGGCCCTGCATGGCATAGGCCAGCGCGTCGCTGTCCCACAGCACCAGCGGGCGATCATCGTTGGCGGCGACAGGCCAATCCAGAATAGAGCGAAATGCGTTCATGCCAGTTCCTTCCCGGGCGCCGCAGCGCTCTCCCTCGCCACGGCAACATCGTCGAAGGGCAACACGCGCATCGTTTCGCCCCTGCCCACGATCTGCCCCTGCTCGTGCCCCTTGCCCGCTATCAGGACGATATCTCCGCTTTTTGACTCGGCTATTGCGGCTGCAATCGCCTCGCGGCGTCCGGCGATTTCGCGGGCGCCCGCACCGCCGGCCATGACCATGGCGCGGATATCGGCAGCGTCCTCGCCGCGCGGATTGTCGTCAGTGACGATGACCACGTCGGAATGTTCCAGCGCAGCCCGGCCCATTTCCGGCCGCTTGCCCTGATCGCGGTCGCCGCCCGCGCCGAACACCGTGATGATCCGGCCCATGGCATGTGGCCGCAGCGCCGCGATCGCTGCCGTCAGCGCGTCAGGCGTATGGGCATAGTCGACATAGACCGGCGCGCCGCAAGCCGTGATCGCCGCACGCTCAAGGCGGCCGCGCACTGGCTGGAGCCGTGCCATGGCATCGAAAGTCGCTTCCGGTTTGCCGCCGCTTGCAAGCACAAGGCCAGCGGCAACGAGCGCATTGGCGGCCTGATAGGCACCGATCAGCGGCAGATTGATGCGCCGCTGCTGGCCGTCATGTTCGATTTCGAGCGTCTGCCCAAGTTGGCCCGGCGTGCGCGACAGCAGCCGGATCGCCTCGCCTTTTTCGCCCACGGTCATCAGCCGCAACCCGCGCCGGGTGACCCGGCAAATCGCCCGGCCAGACCAGTCATCGTCAGCCCATATCACCGCCGCGCCATTGTCCGCGACCACTTCATCGAACAGCCGCATCTTGGCGGCAAAATAGTCCTCCATCGTCGCGTGATAATCGAGATGGTCGCGGCTGAGATTGGTGAAGGCCCCTGCCATGACCGGCACGCCCTCGCCGCGATATTGCGCAAGGCCATGGCTCGAGGCTTCATAGGCCAGATGGGTGACGCCCTCGCGTGCGAGGCCGCTGACATTGGACAGGAAGGTGACGATATCGGGCGAGGTCAGCCCGGTGGTCACAGAGTCGTCGCTGGTGGTCACGCCAAGCGTGCCGATCGAGGCGGCAGAGTGCCCGGCCATGCGCCACAGCTGGCGGGTCAGTTCGGCCACCGAAGTCTTGCCGTTGGTGCCGGTCACGGCGACGATGGCTCCGGGCACCGGCGTGAAGAACTGCGCCGCGAGCCGGGCAAAGGCGCGGCGGGGCACAGAGTCGGCGATATGGATCGCGCCTTCGACTTTCGCCTCCGGCCGCGCCACCACGGCGACGGCGCCTGCTGCAATCGCGGCAGGAATGAAGTTCTCGCCATTCACCGCCGCGCCCTCGAAAGCGCCGAACACGGTGCCGGGCGCAACCTTGCGATGATCGATGGCAAAGCCGGTCACGGCTGCATCGCTGCCGGCGGGAAAGCGCAGACCGGCCCGCGCGGCAAGCGAGCCCAGCATCATTCGGTCGCGCTCTTGCCGACCAGCGGCGAAAGGTCGGAAATATCGATGTCGCGGCTGTCGTCGGGCATGATGCCGAGCAGGGGCCCGATGCGCGGCACGACCCGGCCGACGATCGGCGCCGCGTTCCAGGCCGCTGTTCGCTGGCCCGAGGTGGCGGCAGTGCCTTGCGGCTCGTCGAGCATAGCGATCACGACATAGCGCGGATGATCCATCGGGAAGGCCGCAGCAAATGTCGCAACCAGCGAGGTCTTGTTGTAACCACCTGCTTTCAATGTCTTTTCCGCCGAACCCGTCTTGCCTCCGACACGATAGCCGGCCGCATCGGCCTGCTTGCCGGTGCCATCGACCACGATCATCCGCAGCAGCTGGCGGAGCCGCGCGCTGGTCGAGGCCTTGAACACCCTTCGCCCGGCCGGGGCCGTGCCCGGCGCCAGCTTCTCGAGCGTCGCCGGCCGCCACACGCCGCCATTGACCAGCGCCGCATAGGCACAGGCGAGATGCAGCGGTGTCACCGAAATGCCGTGGCCATAGGAGACAGTCATGCTGGTGATCCGCGACCACAGGCCATTGGAATCGCCCTTGGGCCAGATCGGGAAGCCCTTGGCGGGAAGCTCGATATAAGGCCGGGCATCCATGCCCAGCGCGCGCATTGTCGCATTGAGTTTCACCCCGCCGAGCTGATCGGCAACCTGGGCAGTGACGATGTTCGACGAGTGAATCAGCGCTTCGGGAATATTGAGCGATTCGCCCAGATAATGGCTGTCATGGATCTCGCGATCCCCCACCTTGAGCGGCTTTCCGGCCGGATAGCGGCGCGACAGATCAGTGACGACACCGGCATCGATCGCCGCCGCGATGGTGATCGGCTTGAAGGTGGAACCCAGCTCATAGACCTGGTTGGTAAAGCGATTGAAGATGTTGGCTTCGCCTGCCGTGTCGATCAGATTGGGATTGAATGTCGGCAGCGATGCCAATGCCAGCACTTCGCCGCTATCGACATCAAGCACGATCCCTGCCGCGCCGACGGCGTGGGTATCACGGATGCCGCGTTCCAGTTCGTCTTCCAGCGCGCCCTGCACCCGCATGTCGAGCGACAGCATCGCCGGGGTGCCGCGACTGGACGGATCGGTCAGCCGTTGGTCGAACACCTGTTCCATGCCGACCCGGCCATGGCCGTCGGCTGCGACAAAGCCGAGCACGTGGCTGGCCATGGTGCCTTGCGGATAGAGCCGCTCAGTCTCGAACGGCGATTCCAGCGCAGGTTCGCCCAGCGCATGGACCCGGTTGGCCTCTTCCGGCAGAATCCGCCGCTTGAGATAGCCAGGCTCACCCGAAGCCAGCCGGGCGGTCAGCCGTGCCACATCCTCATCGGGAAAGATGCGGACCAGCTCCGCGGCTACTTCGGCCGGGGTCTTGACCAGCGGCGAGCCGCCATCACCCATCGCCTTGGGATTGAACCACAAGGAATAGGCCGGGAAGGCCCGGGCCAGCGGCACGCCGTTGCGGTCGACAATATCGCCGCGCGCCGGCAGCAGGGCATCGGTCATTGACTGACTCGACGAAGCCGGTTGCAACACGCCGAGCAGAACGATGCGAAACAGCGCCGCAGCAGCGATCACCCCAAACAGCACCAGCAGCCACACCACACGCATTTTCGCCGTCAGCAGCAGCTCGCGGCGAACATTGACCAGTTGCCGGCGGCCCGGCGCAATGGTGGCAGTGACGCTGACGGCGTTCATTCGCGAATGACCTGCTGCGCCGGGACATGCGACAGGCGCCGGGCAAGCCCGGCCGCATCGACCGGCTTGCGGGTGCTGGCCTTGCCGTCGGGCTCTGCCGCCATGGCCTTGCCGCTGATCGGCGAGACCATCGTCGGGAATGGCGTGGAATCTTCCGTCATGGCGCTGGCGACCCGGATCGGCGCCGGGGCATCGGGCGCAGCCGCCTTGCCATAGGCGGCAAGCTGACGTTCGCCGGCGAGATACTGCCCGGCGGTCGGGGCCGAATAGCCGAATTCGACATCGTTGAGCGCACGCAGCTGCTGCTGGTTGCTCCGCGTCTCGAACTCGGTCTCGAGGAACACTTTCTCACGCTTGAGCGCCACCAACTGCCGCTCGGCGAGACGAACCTGGCTTTTCACGGCATTGACCTTGACCATCAGCGCCATGGTCAGCCCCAGGCAGATCAGCAGGACAAAGGCCCAGCCGATCGACCGGGCGCGATCACGGTTCATATTCATGCTGCCCTCCTTGCGTTGGCAGACCCGCTGCGGGGCGGGGGATCAGTGCGAATGGCGGCGCGCAGCACGGCCGAGCGGGCGCGCGGATTGCGGGCAATTTCAGCCTCGCTCGGGCGCACGGCTTTGCTGGCCAGCACGAACACGGGGGCCTCGGCAGGCGCGGCCTGCGGCAGGTGGCGCGAGGCGGCAGGGCTGGCGCCGCTGGCTTCGCGCAGAAACTGCTTCACAATGCGGTCTTCCAGCGAGTGGAACGAGACCACCGACAAGTGCCCGCCGCTTGCCAGCAGGCGCTCGGCAGCCTTCAGGCCGGCCTCCAGCTCATCGAGCTCGCCGTTGATGTGAATGCGGATCGCCTGGAAGCTGCGCGTCGCGGGATCCTTGGGCGCACCGGGCCGATATCCCAGCGCCTTGCGGACAACCCGCGCCAGCTCGCCAGTGGTGCTGAGCGGCCGCGCCGCGACAATCGCGCGGGCGATGCGGCGCGACTGGCGCTCCTCGCCATAGCGATAGATCACATCGGCAATCTCGCTCTCGTCGGCCAGGTTGACAAAATCTGCGGCGCTCTGGCCCTGCTGGCTCATCCGCATGTCGAGAGGGCCATCGCTGGCAAAGGCGAAGCCGCGCGCCGCCTGATCGAGCTGCATCGAGCTCACGCCGATATCCATGACAATGCCGTTCACACGGGCGATCCCCGCCTCGGCCATGGCCTCGACCATCTCTGAAAAGCGCCGCATGTGCAGCACCAGCCGCGGCGGCTCGGCGCTGGTTTCGGGCCAGTTTGCAGCAGCAGCAATGGCATCGGGATCGCGGTCGAAAGCATGGACAGTGGCCCCCGCCGAAAGCAGACGCCGGGTATAGCCGCCCGCGCCAAAAGTCGCGTCGATCACGACATCGCCCGGCTGCACCGCCAGAGCGGCAATTGCTTCGTCCAGAAGGACGGGGATGTGCGGGGCGGAACTCACTTCTTGCGCCCCTTCGCCAGCGCTTCATCCTGAAAGCTCGCGCACATCGATTTGGCGGTGTTGAATTCCGGCCCCATCTTGTTCAGCTCGACCGGGTTCCACAGGGTGAAGAACTTGATGTGGCCGATGAAATGCATCTCGGTGCCGACGCAGCCCGGCCCCATCAGGCCATTGGGAACCACGAAGCGGCCGCTGCCGTCGATGGTCACCGGCTCGCAGGTGCCGACAGCCATTTGCGCCTTGGTGTCGTAATCGAATTCTTCGCCGCGCCCGCGGGCCAGCGCCTGCTGCTCTTCCAGATCGGCGTAGATTTCCGTCAGCCGGGATTCGCCGAAGCCCACCAGGCAATCCCACTTTTCGTGCTTGCCGAGATAGAGCTGCGGGCGATCGCCGCTCGACTGGATGACGAGTGTGCGGAACTTCGGCGGCAGCACGAACCGGCCCTTATCGCCCACAAGCGAAAAGTGGTTCCCGCTGTAAATGATCGGCCGCACCGATTCCACTTCGCCCGCCCTACCCTTCTGAAAGCCCGCCCCCGGCTCCCGGATACAATTCCGCCCCGCCCGGCCGTGCGTGCACGACCGGCTCGGCCCCGGAACGGGGGCACGGCACGATCAACCTTTCGATGGACTGTATGCTTAACCCGTCATCCGGCCCGATGGAAGGGGCAAACACGGGCTCTGGCGGGATTTTCTGCCATTTTGCGGGGAAAAATTCAAAAACATGCCCTAAACAGACATTTGTTTTACTTATGTTCTCATTAAATTGCGGGCGCGACTGTCCATCTGGGGATAAATTGGGCGGCGCGACGCGCTGGCCCGCATTTTCCCGCGTCGATTACGCGACTCGAAGGTTCAGTTGTCGGAAGTGGCTGCGATCAATAGTTGATCGAAAAGTTCCGCGCGGTCTGTCGCCGCATCGGGCGGGGCACTTTCGAGCAAGGCCGCATCGGCCAGAGCGAGCACACTGCCCCGGCCGACAGTGCAGCGCGCGCCCAGCCCACCGGCCAGCAGGCGGCACTTGCCGGATTGGTCCAGCAGGGCAAAACGCCCCGGCAGATTGACCGGTAGCCTGGCGCCTTCCCAGTCAGCCGCGTGTTCGCCCGCAGGCTGGTCCTCGTCGAATTGCAGTTCAAGCCCCCAGCGCGTCAGGATCGGCGAGAGTAGCACCACATCCTGCGGGCGGCGCTTGTCGCCGAAGGAGAAGATGGATTCAGCGGTCAGCATCGGATCAGCGAGCAGCAGCACATGCCCGCCGCCCCTCACCCACCCATCAAGCGCGACATTTTCCTGCGGCGAGAGCGGACGCGGCTGGGCCATGACCAGCAGTGCGCCCCTCGCCATCGCCGGTCGTCCATTGGCGCGCGCCAGACTATCGAGCGGTTGCAGCATGCCATGTCGCTTCAGGACAGCCAGCGCCCAGTGCGGCGGCGTATCGGTGGCGAACATCCCGCGAAAATCCAGCCGTTCGGGCCAGACGATTGGCAGCGAAGTGAACAGGGAGATCGCGGGGGCGCCGGGTGTGGGAGTGCTGACACAGCCTGATACAGCGAGACCGCAGGCCAGCAGCAAGGTCAGCCGGAATGCGGCTCTAACGACCTGACTTCTTCGCAGCTTCGGTGCCACTGGAAACCGCCGCCGGGGCGACGCCGATATCGGCCAGTGGATCGCTTGCAGACGAATCCTTGGTGGCCGCAGCACTTTCGGTCTGCGGGCCATTCGCCAGTTGTGCCCGGGTCATGATGATATTGGCGAGGCCGACCAGCAGCAGCATGCCAGCGAGGCCAGCCAGCCCGATCTGCAGGCGATGCACCGCCTGCGCGCGAAGCTCCCGCGTCGAGGGAGGCGCATAATGCTGGGGTGCGGCGACCGGTCGCACCAGATTTGGCTGGGTTGTTTGAGCCATTGCGGCTCTTTTACACTAAGCCGCAAGCCAAGGGAAGACCGGAAGGCCCTTCTCGCGCAGCCAGGCCGGATTGTAGAGCGAGGAGAGATAGCGGAAGCCTGTGTCACACAGGATCGTCGCAATGCGCGATCCCTTGCCCAGTTGCTTGCCCAATGCAACCGCGCCCGCAACGTTAATGCCCGAAGATAGACCAAGGCACAGCCCCTCTTCGGCCAGCAGTCGTTCGACCCATTCAAGCCCTTCGGCGTCCGATATGCGGAACTGGGTGTCGATCGGCGCGCCTTCGAGATTGGCGGTAATCCGGCCCTGGCCGATGCCTTCGGCCCAGCTCGTGCCCTCGGCCTTGAGCTCGCCATGCGCATAGTAGTTATAGAGCGCTGCGCCGTGCGGGTCGCTGAGCGCAATGGTGATCTTCTCGTCGAAGGCCTTGAGGCCAAGCCCAACCCCGGCAATCGTTCCGCCGGTGCCCGCTGCACAAGTGAAGCCGTCGATGCGGTGCTCCATCTGTTCCCAGATTTCAGGCGCGGTCGATTCGATGTGGGCCTTGCGGTTGGCGGTATTGTCGAACTGGTTGGCCCAGATTGCGCCGGGCGTTTCTTCCGCCAGCCGCCGCGAGGTGTGGACGAAATGGCCAGGATTGGAAAAGGGCGCGGCGGGGACCAGCACCAGCTCGGCGCGCAGCGCGCGCAGCGTGTCCATCTTCTCGCGGCTCTGGGTTTCGGGCATGACGATGATCGTCTTGTAGCCGAGCGCATTGGCGACGAGCGCAAGGCCGATCCCGGTGTTGCCGGCAGTGCCTTCGACAATCGTCCCGCCGGGCTGCAGCGCGCCCGAGACCTCGGCATCGCGCACGATCCATAGTGCGGCGCGGTCTTTCACCGAAGCGCCAGGGTTCGCGAATTCGCACTTGCCCCAAATCTCGCAGCCCGCCGCCTCGCTTGGTCCTTTGAGGAAGACAAGCGGAGTGTTGCCGATCAGGTCGAGCGTGGACTTGTGTGCTGTCATGGCGACGTAACTAAAGCCCGCCGCGCGGCAAGGCTAGTCCAGAAAAACTTGCCCCTGGCGGGGAAAATCGATCAATC
>Ga0114974_10003189_pt1 | contig 12474 bp, 14 predicted proteins | sample S_130206_EF_Meta_FD_87318 | JGI IMG/M metagenome (GOLD analysis project Ga0114974, IMG submission 87318) | Freshwater microbial communities from Lake Simoncouche, Canada to study carbon cycling - S_130206_EF_MetaG | ecosystem: Environmental > Aquatic > Freshwater > Lake | place: Lake...
AGATTTTGCCTAGGTACTACAATCTCAGTGAATATTATTTTTAGGCGGCATGTGTGATCGAACAATCTAATTTGACTTCCGCGCCTGAGCGGCGGTTTCGTAATAAGACTACGGTTGGCTTACTGGCCGCGTTATTGGGTTGCGTCGGTGCGCATTGGTGGTATCTGGGCCGTCGTCATGCCTGGCTGGTCAGTGCGATCGGCGTGGCCTTGATGATTGCGAGTGCCTTTGCCGAGATCTGGTACGAAAATCCCGCGTTTTTTTTATTGTTTATTTTGATTTTGGACGGCTTTATCGAGGCAATCGTGTTGTGCTTGATAAGCGATATCCGGTTTGATGGATTTTATAACCCGGGCCTCGTGCGTCAACGCCCGAGCGGCTGGGGTGCCGTGCTGATTGCGATTTTTACGCTGCTGATCGGTACCGTCGCGCTCATGTTCGGTATCGCGATGATCGTGATTTATGTTTGGACCGCGCTCGGTTGGCTAGATGGTTTTGATCTGAATTCCGATTAGCGGTTTGGAACAAGCACAAGCTGGGCCGCGTTTGTTGCGGGATTGTTCATCACTTGCCAGTGGTATCCCGGTGGCGGGGGACTCAGCGGCGCACCGGGTGCAGAAGGTGCGTGCGGGGGCAGCGCCTGGATTGGAGGTTGAGCCTGCACGATGATGGGTGGTTGCTGCACAACGACCGGCGCTGGGCCGTAATAATAAGGCGGGTAGTAATACGGAGCCGCTATTGCAGAACCGATGACGGCGCCAGCAATGACGCCCCCAACGACTGCAGGTCCGACCCAACCGCGGCCACGGCCCTGGCCATAGCCATAGCCGTACGCATTGGCATTGGTGACCGTCAGAACGGTCAAAAAGAGAGTGATGGCGCAAAGGATTTTTTTCATGGTGTGCCCAAAACTGATCGCTGCTTCGAATTGAACTGATAAAACTTTTTAGTTACTGACGGCGCTTAAACGGGGCTGCTCAGTTCAATGATAACCAGCCCCTAACGCTAAGGCCAGCCGCTTCACTAAAAGTTTCACTACTTTCCCATATTTTTTGGTTTCAGTTGGTTACCATTTGGCAATGGTCTACCCCGCACGCATCAGCGCCTCGATTTCGTCTGCCGCGACCGGTACGCCACGGGTGATCAATTCGCAGCCTGTTGCGGTCACAATCGCGTCGTCTTCGATCCGAATACCGATATTCCAGAATTTTTCTGGCAGATCGGCGGCGGGGCGTACGTAAAGTCCAGGTTCGATTGTTAGCACCATGCCCGCTTGGAGTTGCCGCCACGGGCGCTCTTGATCAGACGCGGGTGGGCTGCGATACCCTCCGACGTCGTGAACATCCATGCCCAGCCAGTGTCCGGTGCGGTGCATATAAAAGCGCCGATAAGCACCTGATTCGAGGGCCTCAGCAAGCGTGCCGGTCAGCAAGCCTTCGTCGAGTAGACCTTGAGTCAGTATATGTACGGCGGCCTCGTGCCCGGCGTTCCAGTGCTGAGCGGGAGAAGTCTTGGTTTGAGCGGCCTGTTGGGCCGCTAACACGATGTCATAGAGGGCGCGTTGTGGTCCTGAAAAACGACCGTTCGCCGGAAAAGTGCGTGTAATGTCTGAGGCATAACCATCGAGTTCACAGCCCGCGTCGATTAAAACAAGGTCGCCGTCACGCATGATGGCGTTGCCCGCACGGTGATGTAAGACGCACGCATTGGCGCCGGCGGCGACAATGCTGTCATAGGCCACAGACTGTGCACCTTGCTTGCGAAAGTGATAAAGCAGCTCAGCTTCGAGTTCGTATTCGTGTAAGCCGGGACGCGCGGCTTGCATTGCGCGTACGTGGCCTTGCGCAGAAATAGCGGCGGCGGCGCGCATCGTGGTCAGTTCGGAGGCATCTTTAATGAGGCGCATTTCGCCCAAGACTTCGCTCAGGTCTAGCCATTGGTGAGGCAGTGCACGGGTATCGCGCACACTGGTTTGAGCCTTGGTCAACCAGTCTTGTAGCTGCCTGAGCAAGTCGGGCTGAGCCGAGCGCGATAAGGTGCTGAATAAGTTGCGATGCCCGATGAGTAGTTTTGGGATCTGCGTGTGGAGATCGACCAGGTCGTGGGCGAGGTCGAAGCCAAAATGCGCTGCCGCGGCCTCGGGGCCCCAGCGCACGCCATTCCAAATCTCAACCTCAGGATTTTTGCCTTCGCAAAACAGAATGCTCTGGTCGGTGTCGCCTGCGATCAATACAAGCCAGGCCTGTGCTTCTGCAAAGCCACTCAGATAATAAAAATCACTGTCATGGCGATAGCTGTAGTGATTATCGCGATTGCGGGTGCGTTCAATCGCAGTTGGCACGATGGCAATACCTCCGCCCACGCTGTGCATCCAGGCGAATACTTGTTTACGACGGGTATGAAAACACGCGAAGTCAGGGGTAACGAGCGTCATAAGGGGATCGCGAAAATTTGTTGAGCTGACGACATACTACAATCTCTGCGTGGCATCTGTATCAGAAGGCCTCACTGAATAAGGTTTTGTGATGGATTGGCTTGGCTGGCTCGAACCCTGGGAGTTCTCCCCAACGCTGCTGGTGTGTTTTTTTGCCTGTGGTGTGTTGTTCGTGCGCGGGCAACGGGTGCACGCGGTGACGCGCACGCGGCAGTGCTTGTTCTGGGTGGGTATCGCCTTACTGTATCTGTCGCTGCACACCATGCTCGACTATTACGCCGAGCGCATGTTTTTTATGCATCGTATCCAGCATCTTGTGTTGCATCATCTGGGGCCGTTGGTGGTGATGGCGGCCTATCCAGGGCAGGTTCTGCGAGCTGGCTTGCCACTGTCGTGGCGCCGTGCGCTGGCGCGCTTCAATCAAACTTGGGCCGCACGCAACTTGATTGCAATCTTAACGAACCCAATTATTGTGCCCGCGCTCTTTATCTTTTTGGTGGTCGTTTGGCTCATTCCATCGGTGCAGTTCTATTCGATGCTGGATTGGCGCTTATACCGTCTGATGAATTGGTCTGTGGTGATTACGGGTTTTATGTACTGGAATCTGATTCTTGACCGTCGGGTGAGTCCGCCTGCTGCCATGAGCCCAGGTGGTCGAGTGCTTTCACCGATTGTGACGATGGCGCCACAGATGGTGGCAGGTGCCATCATTGCTTTTACCGAGCGTGATTTGTATCCGCTGTTTGATCTCTGCGGTCGAGCAATCGCGATGGACGCCCAAACGGATCAAATGATTGGCGGGCTCACGATGTGGATACCGGCCGCGATGACCGAAGTGATTGGCCTGATGGTCGCGTTGCGAACCTTGATGCGTCTATCGGGCAAAGGTCGCTGGGGTCAAGGCAAGAAAAAGGCCTAGCCCATTGCAGGCACACATACGTTAATGACCCGCAGTCAGGCGCTCAGGGCCCGAAGTCGCGTTAAGGGATCAGGTTGTGATATTTGCGGCCAAGCGCCACATTTGCCCTGAACCAGCCCTCTTTATTGCCACAGTCGTAGCGCACGCCTTCATAGCGGTGCGCAAACACCGCTTTTTCTTTCATAAGCGAGGCGATGCCATCGGTGAGTTGAATCTCGCCGCCTGCTCCTGCCTGCGTTTGCCGCAGATGGGCAAAAATCCGGGCATCCAGTACGTAGCGCCCGACAACAGCCAAGGTTGATGGGGCGACGTCAGGCTTAGGCTTTTCGACGATATGACGAACACGTTCGGTGCGCGCGCTGACCGGATCTGTTGCCACAATGCCATATTTATCGGTATCAGTCAGTGGAACCTCTTGTACGCCCAGAATGCTGCCTTGATAGGTCAACGCAGCATCGATGAGTTGTCCGATGACGGGCCTATCGGCATCAAGCAGGTCGTCGGCAAGCAGAACGGCAAAAGGTTCATCCCCGACGATGGGTGCGGCGGTTAAAACGGCATGGCCAAGCCCCAGTGGCGCAGACTGACGAATATAGATGCAGCTAACGTGTGGCGGCATAATCCATTGAACAATCGCAAGTAGTTCGGCCTTGCCTTTGCGCGCCAGTTCAGCCTCCATTTCAGGCGTTGAGTCAAAATGATCTTCGATCGCCCGCTTGTTGCGGCCCGTCACAAAAATCAAATCGGTAATGCCCGCTGCGACGGCCTCTTCCACTGCGTACTGGATCAAGGGCTTGTCAATAACAGGTAACATTTCTTTAGGCATTGCCTTCGTACCAGGCAAAAACCGAGTACCCAAACCGGCAACGGGGAAAACTGCTTTGCGAACTGGACGCATAATTGATTCCTGAATAAGGGGTCGCTCAGACGTGCAACCCTATGAAACTGCCGCTATCATAAACGTATGAGTCATGACAGTTTAATGAAATCATCGCAAACGATGCCTAAAAAGTGCTTGGCAGCACTGTTGGTGCTGACCTTGGGCTGGCAAAGCGTCTGGGCCCAGCCTTCAGCCGCACCAAGCCTGGGGCCTGCCTCGAGCTCGGATTTGTCTCCAGCACTTGAGAGACGTCTGGGCGAAGCCATTATGGTGCAGGGGCGTCTCGAACCTGATTACATTAAAGATCCAGACATTAGTCAGTATTTGAATGTCATGGGCAAAAAGCTCGCTGCACATGCGCCGGGGGGCGCCCCCGACATTGAAGTGTTCGGCGTGCGAGATCCGGTGGTCAACGCGTTTGCGATGCCTGGCGGTTTTATCGGAATCAACACGGGGTTGATTGTGGCCTCGGGCGCCGAGGCTGAACTCGCTGGGGTGCTCGCTCATGAGATTGCGCATGTGACGCAGCGACATATTGCGCGAGGTCTCACGCAACAACAACAAAGTACACACATCGCGATTGCGACCTTACTCGCTTCGGTGGCCGCGGCCCTGACACGCGGGGGTGGTCAGGCCGCAATGGGCATTGCGGCGTTTGGTCAGGCCGCGGCGATCGAACAACAGCTCGGCTTTTCTCGCGATGCAGAGCAAGAGGCGGATCGACAGGGCATTGAAATGCTACGCAAAGCAGGCTATGACCCAAACGGGATGGCCGTCATGTTTAGTCGCTTCATGCAAGCCTCGAGTCTGAACGAGGGCCGAGGGGGCGGGGTGTACGCCTCAACGCATCCGCTGAGCATTTCGCGGATGACCGATATGCAAAATCGGATACAACAATTTCCGGTCGCCAGGTATCAGGCTTCGGATGAATATTGGTTTATTCGGGCGAAGGCGCGTGTGTTGCAGGCGACTGAGCCGCGCTCATTGCTGCAAACGATCGAGCAACTGCAAGAAGAGACGCGTCTGGGGGTCAGGCCTGGGGATGGTGCCACGAGCACTGCCTCAAAACAGGCGGCGGCCTGGTATGGGGTTTCGCTTGCTGCAACCGTACGCAAAGATTACAAAACCGCGACCAATGCCTTGCAACAAGCGCAAGCCTTGTTGGCGAATTCACCTTACTTGGATTTACAGCGTGTTGAACTCGAGCTGGCCAGCCGGCAAATCGCGCCTGCGCTTGCGAGTGCCCAGGCTGGGCAGAAGCGTTGGCCCGAGCGACGTGCCTTTGCGCTCAAGGTCGCAGAGTGTTTGCAGTTGATGGGTAAAGACAAAGAGGTGATCGTCTATTTGCAAGAGCAAATTAAACGCTGGCCAAACAGTGAGCCCGATTTTTATAAAATGCTTGGCAATAGTCACGATCGTTTAAATGATCCCGTGGCAGCTCGCCGGGCGATGGCAAGTTATTACGAACAGTTAGGGGCATTGTCCGCGGCCGTGACCCAATTGCAGCAAGCGCGGACGCTGTCGCAGGATTTTTATCTGCAGTCGCAACTCGATGTGCAGATTCGTGCACTCAGCGCCAAAATTGCCGAAGATCGAAGATTGCTTGAACGCTTCAGGTCTTAGCCTGCTCGTGTTGATTGAAAAATTGCTCGAGTCGCGCGGGTAACCAGTTCAGATGACCAGGCCACGAACCCGTGACAAAACCCACGTGTCCGCCCTGCGCGGGTTGATGTAGGGTCACAGCGTCACTACACTCGGTTGGCCCGACCAAAGTGTGTTCAGGCAGAAAAGGATCGTTGCGCGCATTGATCACGAGTGTTGGCGTGACGACTGTTTTGAGCCAGGGTTTACTCGCCGATTGCGTCCAATAGTCGATGGCGTCTTTAAAGCCATGCATCGGTGCCGTATACGCGTGATCAAATTCGCGCAGATCACGCGCTTGATTGATTCTAAATACATCGATGACGCCTGGATATCGGCGCGCTTTCTCGAGCACTTTGGGCTTAAGCGACTGTAAAAAATAACGCGAGTACACCTCTCGGTTAAAAACGTGATCGGATAGATGATTGCCGGCGGCCACTAAGTCGAGTGGCGCAGAGACGGCCGCAGCAGCCACAAGCCATGGACTGGCTAGTGGGTATTGACCCAAGTATTTCAAGAGCGCATTGCCGCCCAGCGAAATGCCCGCAGCGTGCCAACGTGCGTTGGGTATTTGTTGTTCGATGGTTTGCAGAATAAAGCCAACATCCGCAGTGTCACCCGAGTGATAAGCGCGTGCCAATCTGTTCGCAAAGCCAGAGCAACCGCGAAAATGCGCGACGACGACGATCCAGCCTCGGGTGCGAAAATATGCCGCAATCGATTGGGCATAGCGACTTTGGCTACTGCCTTCGAGCCCATGCAGGAGTAGCAACGCGGGTGTATGTTCAGTGAGGCTGAGTTGTTGCTGCTCTGTCTCAGTGAGCCAGCGCGCGGCCGCAGTATGGCTAAGCCTTGGGTCTTGGTTGCCTTTGGGCTGCGCGACCAGGCCAGGCGCGGTCCAATCCAAATCGATGTAGTCGCCATCGGGCGTGTCGTGTCTTGTTCGCACGAATCTGAGGCGATTTGTGGGCGCAACCAACGCGCCAAATAGTGTTTGTGTATGACGTTCGGGCAACCAGTTTGGGGTCTGACACGAGGTGAGATCGAGGGCGGCAGTCACTATGAGATCGGGTTAGTGCAACAGCCCAGGTGCATCCGTGAGTTCGAGTGCGCCAACTTGCTCGGGCGCGGCCGAGGCGTGGTGCATGACCAAACGCCAGCCAGTCGGGCCCTTGTGATAAACGTTGGTCGCATAACAGTGGGCAACTTCGGTGCCCTCTTGCCCGCGCACGGTGACTTGCTCGATTAAGGAGTGCACGGTACTCATCATGCTTTGGGTGGCGACCAATTTAGCCGGACGAATATGTAGGGCGCCATGCGTCAGGATCTCTTGCCACGAATCTTTTACGGCATGTAAACCGACCATGCGCAAGCCGCCGGGGTGTACGCAGATGATTTCTTCATCGTCAGCCCATACTTGCATTAAGCGGTTGAGGTCTGCGCGCTCGAGTGCGTCATAAAAAGCCAATTCGGCTTCTTCGGCGGTAGCGAACATCACGGGCATGGGGGTGACCTTTAGTGGCCGTGCACAACAGTACCTGCTGCTAATTGGTAATGCGTGCCGCAGTAGGGGCAGTTGACGTTGCCCGTTTTGGTGACATCCAAGAACACACGAGGGTGCATGCTCCAGAGCGGAGCGCGCGGCCCGGGGCAGTGAAGTGGCAGGTCAGTGGCGCCGACTTGCACTGGGGTTTGATCTTTGCCAGAGGCAGGGGCTTGCGTCATCGCGACTCTCAAAGAAAATAAGCAATGTTCTGAGTGTAACAAGTGCGCAGTCTACAATTGCACGAATTGCTTCAACTGCTTAAAAAAAATCTAATCTGTGATTGCGTCTCACCCTCTAATTCCTCTGCGCGAGCAGAAACGCGCAGCTTTTTTCATGGGACTGCGGGCGATTGCGCCCGGGTTAGTCGCGCTGACAATCTGGGGGATCGTGACGGGCGTTGCGATGTCACGTTTCGGCCTGCCGGAGCAGGCCTCGATTGTTATGTCGTTGCTGGTTTATGCTGGCTCGGCGCAATTGACCGCCTTGCCCTTGATTGCGGCCGGAGCACCTTTGTGGTTGATTTTTGCCGCGGGCATCATTGTTAATCTGCGCTTCATCATTTTTGGGGCGGCGCTGCACCCCTACTTCAAGGATTTGTCGTGGGGTAAGCGGCTCGTGGCTGGATATCTGGCGGTCGATATCGCGTTTGTGGTGTTTATGCCCCGGTTCCACGATGCGCCGCAAAAGGGCACGCTTGAACAGCACTGGTTTTTTTTGGGCGCAGTGATCCCCTCCTGGTTTTTGTGGCAATTGACCTCTTTGATTGGGATTAGTTTGGGCAGTGTCGTTCCGGTGTCCTGGTCAATTGATTTTGCGGCAACGCTAGCGTTGTTGGCGTTGATGTTGCCATTGGCCAATTCGCGCCCGATCGTGTTGTCGATTTTGGCGGCAGCAGTTGTGGCTTGGGTTGCACAGACGTTGCCTCTGCGCTTAGGGTTGATGGCGGCCGTTCTCGTCGGAATTATGGTGGGGATGTGGGCTGAGCGGCAGCAAGCGCCGCGCGGGCAGCGCTGATGGATACCCAGTACCTCTACTCTGCCATTGGCTTGCTGGCGTTATGTGTGGTGATTTGTCGGACAAGCTATTTGGTATTTGGGCATCATTTTCCACTGCCCCCCAAAATCCGTAGTGCCTTGCGCTACGCACCTCTGGCGGCTATTACTGCCATTATCGTTCCAGATGTACTACCTTGGAGTGCGCAGCTTGGGCCGCAGTTTGATCTTAAATGCTTGGCTGCGTTGGCGGCGATTGGCGTTTTTTTATGGACCCGGAATACTTTGCTTGTGATTGTGTCCGGCATGATCGTCTTGTGGTCATTACGCGGATTGTTAATGTTGTTTTAGCGTTGCAAAGCCGTGCTGATTGTGGAGCGCCCCAAGGGGAATCCCGTGGAGAGGGTATTGACTAGAGTACACTCACGGGTGTTTCCTTAAATAATTCAATGACTTCAGTCATTTAAAAACGATTTGACCTCTACTACTCAACCAACAGATACACCGATTGTCGCGGCACCAACTTTTGCTGAAATCGGGCTACATCCCGCTTTGTTGCAAGCTGTGATCGATACCGGTTACACGATTCCCACCCCTATCCAGGCTCAAGCAGTTCCGCTCGCCATGGCGGGGCAAGATGTCATGGGCGCTGCTCAAACCGGTACCGGCAAAACAGCTGCTTTCACGCTGCCCATCCTGCATCGTTTGATGCCGTCGGCCAATAGCAGTGCCTCGCCCGCGCGACATCCCGTGCGCGCGCTGATTTTGACACCGACCCGCGAACTTGCAGATCAGGTTTCAGAAAGCGTGAAGCGCTACGGTAAGTTGACGCCCCTGCGCTCGACCGTCGTATTTGGTGGAGTGGATATCAATCCGCAAAAAGAGGCGTTGCGCAATGGGTGCGAGGTGTTGATTGCAACGCCCGGACGTTTGCTTGATCATGTCGAGCAGCGCAATGTTAATTTAAGTCAGGTCGGCATTTTGGTATTGGACGAAGCTGATCGCATGCTCGATATGGGTTTTTTGCCTGATCTTGAGCGCATCATTCGCCTGTTGCCTGCACAGCGCCAGACTTTGTTGTTTTCGGCCACTTTTAGCAATGAAATTCGTAAACTAGGCCGCACCTACCTCAATAATCCGATCGAGATTGAAGTCGCGGGTCGCAACGCGACCGCTGACACCGTGACGCAAATTGCCTATGCCATGTCTGGTGATGCTAAGCGCGCTGCCGTGGTGCATCTTGTGAAGTCGCGTGGTCTGAAACAAGTCATTGTGTTTTCAAACACCAAAATTGGTACTGGTCGTTTGGCGCGCCAGCTTGAGCTGGATGGCGTACGAGCCGAATCGATTCACGGTGATAAAACGCAAGCGGATAGGATGAAAGCCCTTGAGGCGTTTAAAGCCGGCGAACTAGAAGTGTTGGTGGCTACCGACGTGGCTGCCCGTGGCTTAGATGTCGCGGGTGTGCCTTGCGTCATTAACTATGACTTACCGCACAGCGCCGAAGATTATGTGCACCGAATCGGACGTACCGGTCGGGCGGGTGCTTCTGGGGAAGCCATTTCTTTATTCGCACCAGCCGAAGAAAAATATTTGCTGGATATCGAAAAACTCATCAAAAGCACGATTGTTCGTGGCACCTTAGAAATCCCAGGTGAATTACTTGCCCGCGGCGCGGGGCGAGAAGAGTCGCGTAGTGGTCGAGCCAGTCACGGCGCTGAAACAAGTCATAGCCCCAGGGGTAGTCATACTAGCGAGCGCCCCGAGCGCAGCCCGCGCCCAAGTCGTTACTCGGCACCGGTCAAACCACTCGACGATTTTTTTACAAAGCCCTATCAGCCTTCGGCCTCTGCCATCGCCGCGGCTGCGCAAACACCTGTGATGGTGGCTAAGAAGTCTTCACTCTTGGCAAAACGTCCCGTCGGTTTATTGCTTGGTGCAGCTCAAAAAAAACCTGATTAAGTGCTCAGGTTTGGTTCAAGCGAGCCTAGCCATGACTCGTTTTTTTTAAGCGTTCAACTAAGTCGTTTGGCAAACCCGTTTGTTGCGTCGCGCCGGGGCTTTGCATAGCTTGAATCAGACGATTTAAATGTTCGATGTGCGGCAAGACAGTGCCGAAAAATCGAACCTGTTCTTTTTGCATAATCGCAATCGTCGGAAAATTTTCAACGTCTTCGTCGCCCAGTAGTTCAGGGTAATCTTCGATATCGACCCAGATGAAACAAGCGTCTGGGTGTTGTTGGACAAGCGAGTCGAATTTAGGTTGATACGCTTTGCACGCGTCGCACCACGCGGCACAAAAACATACCACCACCATGAGCTCGGGCTGCTCAAGCGTTTTGGCAAGCGTTGAAGAGTTCGGAAAATAAAGGTTCATTTCGGCACAGGCGATCAGGTTTGTCTATGATAGCCTCGTTTATGCCCGACTAAGAAAAATGCGGAATCGACGCCCTTAGTGAGCAGTCCCTTTTCATCAGGAGAAAGTTACTTTGAGTTTACCGTCTACTGTATCGAACTCCGCCGGCGTGGCGGGTGTGGGCGAGGCGTTCGGTCGTGCGCTCGTATCCCAGTTTCATCCGCGAATGCTGTTTGCTGTCCTGATGCCATTTTTTATTGTGCTGGGTGCGGCAGTGGTGCTCCTTTTTGTTGCGCTGGGTCCCTTGACCGATTGGTTGAATCAGCAGATTAGCGATTCAAGCTTGCTGATCACCGCAAATCAGTGGCTGGTGTCGATGGGTTTGTTTTCGTTGCTTTCGGTCAAGACCTGGTTGCTCACGGTCACCGCGATTCTGGTGTTACTGCCCGCCTCTGGCATCCTGGGGTTGGCCGTGGCTGCGGTTTTTGTCATGCCCCTGGTGGTTGCCCACTTGTCGCGCCACCGGTACGCCGACGTGTCATTACAGGGCGAATACGCCTTCGTAGTGAGTGTCTGGAACGCGCTGTGGGTCAGCGTGGTCTTTTTACTGGGTTGGATCGTGACCTTACCTTTTTGGCTGTTTCCGCCACTCGGTTTGTTGGTGTCAATCTTGTGGTGGACCTTTGCCTTCTCTCGCATGATGCGGCTTGATTCTGTGGTCGAGCACGCCAGCGCGGCTGAACGCAAAATCTTGTTAGCGAGGCATGGAACAGGTTTTTGGGTCATTGGCTTGTGCTGTGCCCTCTTGAATTTACTGCCGCCCGCTTGGGTATTCTTGCCGGTTTTCTCTGGCCTTGTTTACACGCACTATGGACTTGAGAGTTTGCGCCGCTTACGGAGCGAAAAAATACTCGATGTGTAAAGGCTAGGTGACCGAAGTCGACCGAGAGGCACGCATTTGTGCTGAAATGTCGCATATTCTTAATTTGATCGATTTCAATTCTTTCTGGAAACAACATGTCTGCCTCTCAAGACAAAGCACGGTTTGGCCTGATCATCGTGGGTGACGAAATCCTCTCAGGCCGTCGCCAGGACAAGCATATGTCCAAGGTGATCGAGCTACTCAGCGCGCGGGGCTTGCAACTTTCCTGGGTTGAAATACTGTCCGATGATCGCGCCTTACTCATTGCTGCACTTGAGCGCAGCTTTGCTTCAGGCGATATCGTGTTGAGTTGTGGTGGCATTGGTGCAACGCCCGATGATCACACGCGTCAGGCTGCCGCTGCCGCCCTGAAATTGCCTTTAGCCTTGCATCCGTTTGCTGCCGAGCAGATTGGTTTACGGGTGGCTGAAACGGCTGCAAAGGGTCAGGGCAATCCAGACATCAATGCACCTGAAAACCAACAGCGTTTACAGATGGGTTATTTTCCGCAGGGGTGTGAGGCGGTGGTGAACCCGTTCAACCGGATTCCCGGATTTTTTATTCAAAACCATACGTTTGTGCCAGGTTTTCCAGTGATGGCATGGCCAATGCTTGAGGCCACGCTCGATAGCCGCTACGCGCATCTGCATCACAAAAATCAACAGGTTGAACATTCGTTTTTGGTGTACGGCATGCCAGAGTCACGTATCACGCCTGCGCTTGAGGCGCTCGAGCAAAAATGGCCGGGTGTGCGAGCTTTTAGTTTGCCCTCGGTCGGCGAGGG
>Ga0114974_10003194_pt1 | contig 12467 bp, 13 predicted proteins | sample S_130206_EF_Meta_FD_87318 | JGI IMG/M metagenome (GOLD analysis project Ga0114974, IMG submission 87318) | Freshwater microbial communities from Lake Simoncouche, Canada to study carbon cycling - S_130206_EF_MetaG | ecosystem: Environmental > Aquatic > Freshwater > Lake | place: Lake...
TGGAGTTCGAATAAATGTCCCGTCCTTTCAAAGTGCTGGGTGTCCAGCAAATCGCCATTGGTGGACCTGATAAGGGCCGATTGAAGACACTGTGGGTGGACATGTTCGGTCTGGAAGTGACAGGCACCTTCAAAAGCGAACGCGAAAACGTGGACGAAGACATTTGCGCGATCGGCACCGGTCCGTTCAAAGTGGAAGTCGATCTGATGCAGCCGCTGGACCCCGACAAAAAACCCGCTGTACACACCACGCCACTGAATCACATTGGCTTATGGATTGACGATCTGCCCGTTGCTGTGGAGTGGCTCACCGCGCAAGGCGTGCGTTTTGCCCCGGGTGGTATTCGCACAGGCGCTGCTGGATTTGACATCACGTTTTTACACCCGAAGGCCAACGACGAGTTTCCTATCGGCGGCGAGGGTGTTTTGATCGAATTGGTGCAGGCGCCAGTCGAGGTGGTCAATGCGTTTGCAGCTTTGGCAGCCAACGCGCAATAGCACCTAAACCTCGAAAGCCTCTCAGGCCCCTGACTGGCGGGCTTTTGCTTTGGCTAAAGCCGCATCAATGATGGTGCGCTTACGCTTTAGCTCCGCTTCTTGAGTGGGTCCTGAGGGGACCTTGGTGTGGAATTCCAGATCGGCCAGTTTCATTTCGGCTTCGGCAACTTTTTCTTGCTGATGAATGCGATCCTCTTGCTGGAGTCTGATTTGGCGCTGTGTGTAGCGCTCACGCGCAGCCAAGGCAGACTCCGGACTCCAGGCTGCCCAACCGGTTTTTTCTCCGGTCACCTTGACCATTTCAATGCAGTCAACAGGGCACACCGGCAGGCACAATTCGCAGCCTGTGCACCAAGGTGCAATGACCGTGTGCATGAGCTTGTTGCTTCCCAAGATGGCGTCTGTGGGGCAAGCTTTGATGCAAAGTGTGCATCCGATGCACCAGTTTTCGTCAATCACTGCCAAGGCTCTGGGTCCTTCAACGCCGTGATCAGCACTCAAAAATTGCACGGGCTTTAGAGTGACTTGGGCAATTCGCTCAATACCTTCCGCTCCGCCTGGAGGGCATTGATTGATAGCGGCTTGTGAAAGGGCAATGGCCAATGCGTAAGAGCCGCAGTCAGGGTAACCACATCTTGTGCATTGTGTTTGGGGCAGCACAGCGTCAATGCGCTCGGCCAGCGCAAGTTGCGCGGGCGTGATGCCCACGCTCGGCATTGTCAAGCCTTCGCCTTTGCGCGTTGAACTTTGGATTTGACGGCTGTTTTTATGGCCGTTTTAACCGGGGTTTGAACCGTTTTTTTGGCCGCCGATTTCGCGCGCTTGGGCGTGGCTGCTTTCAGGGGCGCAGCAGCGTGGTCCAGAATGAATTGGCGCACTTGAGGGTACACAATATCGCGCCAGCGACGTCCACTGAAAATACCGTAATGTCCTGCACCTGGCACTTCAAGGTGTTTGCTGTGTTTGTCTGAAACGCCAGTGCACAGGCCATGGGCGGCTGCAGTTTGACCCGAGCCTGAGATGTCATCCAGCTCGCCTTCAACCGTCAGCAAGGCCGTGGTTTTGATGTCTTGAGGGCGTACCCATTCGACTTTGCCATCAATGCCTTTGACCTGCCAAGTGCCATAGACCAAATTGAAATCCTGAAAAATGGTTTTGATGGTTTCCAAATAATAGTCAGCGTCCATGTCCAGAACCGCGTTGTATTCGTCATAAAACTTGCGGTGCGCTTCAACACTGGCATCATCACCCTTGATCAAGTTTTTGAAGTAATCGTAGTGGCTTGTGGCATGGCGGTCAGGGTTCATCGCCACAAAGCCGGTGTGTTGCAAGAAACCGGGATAGACGCGGCGACCTGCTCCTGGGAAATTGCCAGGTACACGGTAGATGACGTTGTTTTCAAACCAATCGAAGCCTTTGGTTGTCGCCAGGTTGTTCACAGAAGTTGGTGATTTCCGGGCATCTATGGGGCCACCCATCATGGTCATGGTGAGAGGCGTTTTTTCCCCACGACTGGCCATCAGCGATACCGCCGCCAAAACCGGCACGGTAGGTTGGCAGACGCTGACCACATGGCAGTTGCCATAGATAGATTGCAGGTGGCGAATGAATTCTTCAACGTAGTGGATGTAATCGTCCAAATGGAACTCGCCGTCTTCCAGTGGTACCAAGCGCGCATTTTTCCAATCGGTGATGTAAACCTTGTGATCACCCAGCATGGTTTTGACCGTATCGCGCAGCAAGGTCGCGTAGTGACCCGACAAAGGTGCCACGATCAACACGGAGGGCTGATTTTTGAGCTTGGTCAGCGTTGCGGTATCGTCAGAAAAACGTTTGAAGCGCAATAAATCACAAAATGGTTTTTTGATTTCTACACGTTCGTGAATAGCCACATCCACGCCATCTACGTCCACAGTGCGAATACCAAACTCGGGTTTGACGTAATCTTTTCCTAAACGGTGGAAGAGGTCGTAACCCGCGGCCACCCGATGCGCCAAAGGAGTTTGACCCGCCAGATTGCCCGGATTGCTGATCAATTTGGCTGCGGTTTGCGCCAACTCTGAGAAGGGCTCCATGAAGGCACGTTGAGTTTCATAAATTTGATAAAGCATGGCGAATCCGTCCCTAAATTTGTTGCACTGCAGCAATATACCAGTTGTGCCTCTGAAATGTTGGAGTGAAAACACTAATGTACTGTTGCCTGGGCGCTCCTGTGAAAAAGCCGCTCACCCAGCCGGAGGTTCAGCGACTTTTCGTGCCGAAGTCAGTAAACAGTCAATTTAAAAGACTTTGGCTATGGCTTGGCAGACATAGTCAATGTTTTTGCTGTTCAGCGCAGCCACGCACATGCGGCCCGAATCGGTGCCGTAAACCCCAAACTCGGAGCGCAGACGCACCATTTGATCTTTGTTCAGGCCTGAGTAACTGAACATGCCGATCTGGCTGGTGATGAAGCTCATGTCTTGCTTCACACCGGCGGTCTTCAGGCTGTCAACCAGTTTTTGGCGCATGGCCTTGATGCGCACGCGCATCTCGCCAAGTTCATTTTCCCAAACAGCACGCAACTCCGGGTTGTTCAAGACGGCAGCGACCACAGCGCCACCATGGATCGGCGGGTTGGAGTAGTTGGTGCGAATGGCAATTTTGAGTTGCGACAACACGCGTGACGACTCTTCCTTGTCGGTGGCGACCACAGACAAAGCGCCCACACGCTCCCCATACAAACTGAAGCTCTTGGAGAAGGACGTCGACACCAAGATGTCCAAGCCCGCAGCCACGAACTGGCCTATGACAGCCCCGTCCTCGGTGATGCCGTGGCCAAAGCCTTGGTAGGCCATGTCCAGAAAAGCGGTCAGGCCTTTGGCCTTGACAACGGCGATGACCTGTTGCCACTGGGCGTCCGTGATGTCGTAACCGGTAGGGTTGTGGCAGCAAGCGTGCAGCACGACGATGGTGCCTGTAGCCGCAGCGTTCAGGCTGGCCAGCATGCCTTCGAAGTTGACGCCGCGCTGAGCCGCGTCGTAGTAGGCGTAGGTGTCGACTTCAAAACCGGCGTTGACAAAGATGGCGCGGTGGTTTTCCCAGCTGGGGTCAGAAATTAACACTTTGGCATTCGGGCTGATTTTTTTCAGGAAGTCGGCGCCGATCTTCAGGCCGCCCGTGCCGCCTATGGCCTGAACGGTGGACACGCGGCCGGACTGGACCACATCGGAGTCAGCGCCAAAGACCAGCGCTTTGACCGCGTTGTCATAAGCCACAATGCCGTCGATGGGCAGATAGCCGCGTGCCGTCGGGCTGGCCATCATGGATTTTTCAGCCGCTTGAACGCATTGCAACAGGGGAAGTTTGCCGTTGTCGTCGAAATACACCCCCACGCCCAAATTCACCTTGTTGGGGTTGGTGTCAGTGTTGAATTGTTCGATCAGACCCAGGATGGGGTCACGGGGGGCCATTTCGACGGCGGAAAACAGAGACATGAAAAAATCCTTGGGTAAAAAGGTATGAACCAAAGTCAAGGAGCTTCGGTTACGCTTGCGGGTTACCCCTTATTTTAGCGGGACACAGGGGCCAATCCAACCCAGCCCTGTTCTCGCTGCACAATCGCCAACATGTCTGAAATTGCTGAAGTCATTACCGAATCGCCGCAGGGCCTTTTTGTGAGCTATCCCGGCTCGCCCTTTGAGTTGTTTCAGCCCTATCCACCGGCCGGCGATCAACCCACGGCCATCGAAAAACTGGTTGAAGGGGTGCGCGATGGAGAGGTCTTTCAAACCCTGCTTGGCGTGACCGGCTCGGGCAAGACCTTCACCATGGCCAACGTGATTGCTCAGCTGGGACGCCCAGCCATCATTTTTGCACCCAATAAAACGCTGGCGGCTCAGCTTTACAGCGAGTTTCGCGAATTTTTTCCCAAGAATGCGGTGGAGTATTTCGTCAGTTACTACGACTATTACCAACCTGAAGCCTATGTGCCGCAGCGCGACCTGTTTATCGAAAAAGACTCGGCAATCAACGAGCACATTGAGCAAATGCGTTTGAGTTGCACCAAAAGCATCATGGAGCGGCGCGATGTGGTGATTGTGGCCACGGTGTCTGCCATCTACGGCATTGGTGAGCCAGAAAGTTACCACCGCATGATCATGACACTGCGCATCGGTGACAAGCTAGGTCAACGCGACGTGATTGCACAACTGATCCGAATGCAATACCAACGCAATGACATGGATTTCAGCCGAGGTAAATTTCGGGTCAGGGGCGATACGATCGATGTGTTTCCCGCAGAACATTCGGAGCTGGCCATTCGGATCGAATTGTTTGACGACGAAATTGAAAGCCTGCAACTCTTCGATCCTCTGACGGGGCGTATTCGGCAGAAAATTCCGCGCTTCACCGTCTACCCTTCCAGCCATTACGTGACACCGCGAGACAAGGTCTTGGCGGCAGTCGAAACCATCAAGACCGAGCTGTCAGACCGGCTCAAAGAGTTGGTCGGTATGGGCAAACTGGTAGAAGCCCAGAGGTTGGAGCAGCGAACACGGTTCGACCTGGAAATGCTCAGCGAAGTCGGCCATTGCAAGGGGATTGAAAATTACACCAGGCATTTGTCAGGTGCCGCCCCAGGCGCCGCGCCCAGCACATTGACAGATTATTTACCATCTGATGCGATGATATTTCTGGATGAAAGTCATCAGATGATCGGTCAGCTCAATGCCATGTACAACGGTGACCGAGCGCGCAAGACCACCTTGGTTGAATACGGCTTTCGCCTGCCCAGCGCCTTGGACAACCGACCGCTTAAGTTCGAAGAGTTTGAAACCAAAATGCGCCAGTGCATATTTGTGTCCGCCACACCGGCAGACTACGAAAAAAACCATGCTGGGCAGATCGTCGAACAGGTGGTTCGTCCCACCGGACTGGTGGACCCCTTGGTGGAAGTGCGCCCCGCCGTTCACCAAGTGGATGACGTGCTGCAAGAAATCCGCATCCGTGCGGACAAGCATGAGCGCGTGCTGATCACCACGCTGACCAAGCGAATGTCGGAGCAGCTCACCGATTATTTGAATGACAACGGTGTGCGTGTGCGCTATCTGCACTCGGACATCGATACGGTTGAGCGTGTAGAAATATTGCGCGACCTTCGCCTGGGTGCTTTCGATGTGTTGGTCGGTATTAACCTACTGCGCGAAGGGCTGGACATTCCTGAAGTGACGTTGGTGGCCATTTTGGACGCAGACAAAGAGGGTTTTTTGCGCTCTGAGCGCAGCTTGATCCAGACCATAGGCCGGGCGGCCCGTAACCTGAACGGCAAAGCCATTTTGTATGCAGACCGAATGACCGAGTCCATGAAGAAAGCCATTGGTGAGACGGAGCGGCGACGGGAAAAACAAATTGCCCACAACCTTGTGCATTGCATCACGCCACGAAGCATCGTCAAACAAGTGCGCGATTTGATTGACGGGGTGTACAGCGATAAATCGGGCAAAGAAGCAGAACGTCTTGAACTGGCCGCGGTGCAACGGGCCAAAGTTGAGATCATGAGCGAAAGGGACGTTGCCAAAGCCATCAAACAGCTAGAAAAGCAAATGATGGAGCATGCCCGTAATTTGGATTTTGAAAAAGCCGCCGGTGTGCGAGACCAACTGGCCATTCTCAAAGAGCAAGCCTTTGGAGCAACCGGCACTGACAACATCCTGCCATTTATTAGACCGACAAGTTGAAGGGTTAACCCGAGCCTTAACCCGACTAATTTGATCGGGTTCTGCTATACTTGACTGCGTTAGTAGGACAAGTTTCCCCCACCCTTGAGGAGCCCGATATGCGTTTGACCACCAAAGGCCGATTTGCAGTGACTGCAATGATTGATTTGGCTTTGCGCCAACAAAGTGGCCCTGTGACCTTGGCCGCAATCAGCCAACGCCAGCACATTTCGCTTTCCTACTTGGAGCAGCTATTCGGTAAATTGCGCCGACATCAATTGGTCGAGTCGACCCGAGGCCCGGGTGGTGGTTATTCATTGGCACGCAAGGCCAGCGAAATCACTGTGGCTGACATCATTGTTTCTGTGGACGAGCCTATCGATGCAACCCATTGCGGCGGCAAAGAAAACTGCCAGGGTGAGTCTGGTCGTTGCATGACACACGATTTATGGGCCGCTTTGAATACGCGCATGGTTGAGTTTCTGGATTCCGTGACCTTGCAAAAGATGGTGGACGATCAATTGGCCACGGGCTTGAAGATCGACGAGAAACCCGCTATCAAGCGCGCCATTTCGGCCATGCCCGTGACCAAGCCCATTCGTATCAATGCCCCCAACTCCGTCTTTGCCCTTGGCAACATGTTTGCTAAGTCTTAAACAGCAGCCGTTTTATTTTTGATTGAATTTCAAACTGACACCATGTCCAATACCCCTCATTTTCCTATTTACTTGGACTACAGCTCTACAAACCCTGTTGATCCACGCGTCGCTGCTGCCATGATCCCCTGGTTGACTGAGCACTTTGGCAACCCTGCTTCTCGAACCCACGCCTGGGGTTGGGAAGCAGAGGCAGCGGTAGAAAAAGCCCGTGTGGATGTGGCTGACCTGATCGGTGCAGACCCTCGCGAAATAGTGTGGACCAGTGGCGCCACCGAGTCGAACAATTTGGCCTTGAAGGGTGCGGCCAACTTTTACAAGTCGCGCGGCAAGCATCTGATTACCGTCAAGACCGAACACAAAGCGATTTTGGACACGATGCGAGAGCTGGAGCGTCAAGGCTTTGAAGTCACTTACCTGGACGTGCAAGAAGACGGCTTGTTGAACATGGACGTCCTCAAAGCAGCCATCCGTCCAGACACCATTCTGATCAGCGTGATGTTCGTGAACAACGAAATTGGCGTGATTCAAGATATCCCGGCCATTGGCGCTTTGTGCCGCGAGAAAAACATCATTTTCCATGTTGACGCCGCTCAGGCTACTGGCAAGGTCGCCATCGACATGGCCACATTGCCAGTTGATTTGATGAGCTTGGCCTCGCATAAAACTTATGGGCCTAAAGGGATTGGTGCCTTGTATGTTCGCCGCAAACCCCGCGTGCGACTTGAAGCCCAAATGCACGGTGGTGGTCACGAGCGCGGCATGCGTTCCGGCACCTTGCCTACCCATCAAATCGTCGGCATGGGTGAAGCTTTTCGCTTGGCAAGATTGGAGATGGCTCAGGACAACGCCAAAGCCCGTGCCTTGCATGACCGGCTGATCAATGGTCTTAAAGATGTTGAACAAGTGTTTTTGAATGGTCACGCCACACAGCGAGTGCCGCACAACATCAACATGAGTTTCAACTTTGTTGAAGGCGAGTCATTGATCATGGGCATCAAGGGCTTGGCCGTGTCATCCGGTTCGGCGTGTACATCGGCCAGCCTGGAGCCCAGCTATGTGTTGCGCGCTTTGGGCCGCAGCGATGAATTGGCGCACAGCAGCTTGCGTATGACGGTTGGCCGCTGGTCCACCGAAGAAGAAATTGACTATGCCATCGAGACGATCCGTACCAATGTGCATAAGTTACGCGAACTCAGTCCGCTTTGGGAAATGCACCAAGACGGTATTGACTTGAGCACCATACAGTGGTCCGCCCACTGAAATCGAACTAGGAGAAAAACATGGCATACAGCGAAAAAGTCGTAGACCACTACGAAAATCCCCGCAATGTGGGGTCCTTCGAAAAAGGGGACGACTCCGTCGGTACCGGCATGGTGGGTGCTCCGGCATGCGGCGACGTGATGAAGTTGCAGATCAAGGTCAACCCACTCACCGGGGTGATCGAAGACGCAAAGTTTAAAACCTATGGCTGCGGCTCTGCCATTGCTTCGAGCTCTTTGGTGACCGAATGGGTCAAAGGAAAAACCTTGGACGAAGCGGCTGCATTGAAGAACAGCCAAATCGCTGAAGAACTGGCTTTACCGCCAGTCAAAATCCATTGCTCCATCTTGGCGGAAGACGCCATCAAGGCGGCAGTGGACGATTACAAAAAGAAACACGCACACTGATATGTCTGTCTCTTTGACTGATGCTGCTGCCCGTCACGTCACGCGCTACTTGACCAAGCGCGGTAAAGGCGTGGGCGTTCGCTTGGGTGTCAAGACCACCGGCTGTTCTGGCTTGGCTTACAAGCTTGAATACGTGGATGAAATTGCGCCTGAAGACACGGTTTTCGAAGACCACGGTGTCAAGGTTTTGATCGACCCTAAAAGCCTGGCCTACATTGATGGCACTGAGCTTGACTTTGTGCGTGAGGGCTTGAACGAAGGCTTTCGCTTTAACAACCCGAACGAACGCGACCGATGTGGTTGCGGAGAATCATTTCGCGTGTGATCTCGCTTCAGGCTAACGACTTTGAACTGTTTGGCATGCCCATTCAGTTCGCCATGACGCGAGATGTACTGGATGTTCGCTGGAAGGAACTTCAACGCGAAGCACACCCGGACCGTTTTGCCGTCGAAGGCGCTGCCGCTCAGCGCATTGCCATGCAATGGTCGGTGCGGATCAACGAGGCTTACCAACGACTGAAAGATCCTGTCAAACGGGCCGCTTATTTGTGTGAGCTCCATGGTGCACCAGTGAATGCCGAAAACAACACGGCCATGCCGGCTGTTTTTTTGATGCAGCAAATGACTTGGCGAGAAGCCTTGGACGATATTCAAACCCAGGCCGAGCTGGAGACGCTGCTGAGCGAAGTGCAAAGGACTCACCAGCAAGCCTTGATCGACATGGCGCAAGCCATTGACGATCTGGGCGACTACAGTGCGGCAGTTGGGCAGGTGAGGGCACTGATGTTCATTGACCGCTTTGCCAGCGAAGTTCGCCATCAACTTGACGTTCTGCTTGACTGAGCAGTCGCACAACTTTTTATTCCTACCCATGGCGTTATTACAGATTTCTGAGCCGGGCCAAGCCCCTGACCCGCACCAGCGTCGAATCGCTGTGGGCATCGACTTGGGTACGACCCATTCACTGGTCGCTTCCGTGCGCAACGGCGTGGCCGAATGTTTGCCAGACCATGACGGACATGTGATCTTGCCTTCTGTCGTGCGCTATTTGCCAGGTCAAGGTCGACAGATCGGTCATGAGGCTGTTGCTGCTGCAGCCGCTGACCCGCAAAACACAATTGCTTCTGTCAAGCGATTTATGGGCCGAAGTCTGAATGATGTGGTCAATGCCGATAAACTTCCCTATGCGTTTGTGAACAAAGACAAAGGCATGCTGTCTTTGCAGACGGTACAAGGTGAAAAGTCCCCGGTTGAAGTGAGTGCCGAAATTTTGGCAACACTGCGTTTTCGCGCAGAAGATACGTTTAACGACGACGTCTTTGGTGCCGTTATTACCGTCCCTGCTTATTTTGACGATGCACAGCGTCAAGCTACCAAAGATGCAGCCCAATTGGCGGGTCTGAACGTTCTGCGCTTGATCAATGAGCCGACAGCCGCAGCCATTGCCTATGGGCTGGACAATGGCAGTGAAGGCGTTTACGCCGTGTTTGACCTTGGCGGTGGAACCTTCGATATCTCCATACTGCGCTTAACCCGTGGTGTGTTCGAAGTCATGGCCACGGGTGGCGATTCGGCTTTAGGGGGTGACGATTACGACGAAGCGCTGGCCCAGTGCTTGCTGGCGCAACAGGGGGCGCAGGCCATCACCCCACAAGATAAAACCCAACTCAAAGCCGCAGCACGACAAGCTAAAGAAGCCTTGACGCTTCAATCTGACGTGAGTGTGAATGTTGATTTGTCCGGCCACTCGATCACGGCATCGATCAGCCGTGCCGAATTTGAAGCCGCAACCGCCGCGCTCACCCTGCGCTGCATGTCTGCCGTGCGCAAAGCTTTGCGTGATGCCCAGTTGAGCAAGGACGAAATCCAGGGCGTGGTCATGGTGGGCGGGTCGACCCGCATGCCTCAAATTCAATCAGCTGTTGCCAACTTCTTTGACAAAGCACCCCTCAACAACCTGAACCCCGATGAAGTGGTTGCATTGGGCGCGGCCATTCAGGCCAACCAGTTGGCAGGCAATGACACTGCGGGGGATCTGTTGCTGCTCGACGTGATCCCCTTGTCCCTCGGCATTGAGACCATGGGTGGCCTGTCAGAGCGGATCATTCCGCGCAATCAGACCATTCCCACGGCTATGGCGCAAGACTTCACCACCTACAAAGACGGGCAAACAGCTTTGGCGCTTCATGTGGTTCAAGGTGAACGTGACTTGGTGCAGGACTGCCGAAGTTTGGCCCGCTTTGAGCTTCGCGGCATTCCGCCCATGGTTGCGGGGGCAGCGCGCATCCGTGTGACTTTTACCGTTGATGCCGATGGGTTGCTCAGCGTGGCGGCCAAAGAACAGATCAGCGGTGTGGAGGCGCAAATCGACGTCAAGCCTTCTTATGGTCTGAGTGACGACCAAATTGCCACCATGCTCAAAGAGAGCTTCACCACAGCCGAAGTGGACATGAAATCACGCGCCATCGTTGAAGCCCGCGTAGACGGTGAACGCATGTTGCTGGCGACCCAAAGTGCCTTGAATGCCAACGGCGACTTGCTCACAGCCGATGAGCGCGCGCAGATTGAACAACTCATGCAAAGCCTGCGTCAAGCTGTGATGACCGAGCAAGATGCCCAAACCCTGGAAAACGTGACCACGGAGCTGGCCAAAGGCACAGAAGCTTTTGCCGCCGAGCGCATGAACCACAGTATCCAAAAAGCCCTGTCGGGTCAAAACATTCAGTCTCTGTAAGGGACTTTGAGCTACCATTTAAACGATATGCCTGTCATCAAAATTTTGCCTCATCCTGAATACTGTCCTGCTGGAACAGAAATTACTGCGCCATCCGGCACCAGTATTTGTGAAGCTTTGCTGGACCACAAAATCAACATTGAACATGCTTGCGACATGAGCTGTGCCTGCACAACCTGCCACGTGATCGTGCGCGAGGGATTCAACAGCCTCAACGATCTCGAAGAAACTGAAGAAGACTTGCTCGACCGCGCCTGGGGCCTGGAGCCCAACTCGCGTCTAAGCTGCCAAGCCTTCTTGGCCACAAAAGATTTGGTGATCGAGATACCGCGTTACACCATCAACCATGCCAAAGAAAACCACTGATGCGTCAAATTTTTCTGGACACTGAAACCACGGGGCTGTCTGCCGAGGGCGGTGACCGCGTGATTGAAATCGGATGCGTAGAGTTGTTCAACCGCAAGCTCACCGGCAAGAACTTGCATTTCTATCTCAATCCTGAGCGTGACAGCCATGAGGATGCGCTCAAGGTCCATGGCATCAGCAATGATTTTTTGCGCGACAAACCCAAATTTGCACAAGTTGCCCAAGAGGTGCTTGACTACCTGCGTGGTGCAGAAATCATCATCCACAATGCCGCTTTCGACGTTGGTTTTTTAAACAAAGAGCTTGAGCGTGTTGGCGAGGCACCTTTTACCACCCACGTGTCGAGCGTGATCGACACCTTGGTCATGGCCAAGCAAATGTTCCCCGGTAAGCGCAACAGCCTGGATGCGCTGTGCGACCGGTTGGGCGTGGACAATTCGGGCCGCACTTTGCACGGCGCTTTGCTGGATGCTGAGTTGTTGGCCGACGTTTACATCAACCTCACGCGAGGGCAGGAAGCTTTGTTGATTGACGCCAGCGACGACCAACCCGAACACCAATCAGTCGGCAGCATTGACCTGTCAAGTTACACCTTGCCCGTGTTGCGCGCTAACGCGCAAGAGTTGACCATGCATGAAGATTTGCTTCAACAATTGGACAAAGCCAGCGGAGGTAAAACCGTGTGGCGAAATCTGGGTTAGATTCTCGGAAGCTGATTTTTTTATGTCATAATTTAAGGCTACGCTTTTAGCGATAGGGCGGTTAGCTCAGGGGTAGAGCACTGCATTCACACTGCAGGGGTCACAAGTTCGAAACTTGTACTGCCCACCAAAAATTCCCCAATAGAA